>Ga0268289_100028_pt1 | contig 143662 bp, 128 predicted proteins | sample MetspNORM_FD_191340 | JGI IMG/M metagenome (GOLD analysis project Ga0268289, IMG submission 191340) | Soil microbial communities from San-Diego area, Southern California, United States - Methylocaldum sp. NOR-M | ecosystem: Environmental > Terrestrial > Soil > Desert | place: USA: California... | reverse complement strand
ACCGCGGTGGGGGCCTTGCACTATACCGAGTTCGCCAACAGCCCCGATCCGCTGGCGCTGATCCTGCGCGGGATCGACATGCCGGTGGTGGCGACGATCCTGGCGGTGAGCGCGGTGGTGGCGCTGCCGACGGTGCTGCTGGGGTTCCTGTTCGGGCAGAGCCGGATCTTCTTCACGATGGCGCGCGACGGGCTGTTGCCGGCAAAGCTGGCGACGGTCTCGAAGCGCGGGGCGCCGGTGAAGATCACGATCCTGACCGCGGTGTTGGTGGCGGTGATCGCGGGCGTGGCGCCGATCGACGCGATCGCGGCGCTCGCCAACGCGGGCACGCTCGCGGCGTTCACCGCGGTCTCGGTGTGCATGCTGGTGATGAGGAAGCGCGCGCCCGATGCGCCGCGGACGTTCCGCACGCCGCTGGCGCCGGTGGTGGGCACGATCGCGATCCTGGGCTGCATCTACCTGTTCTTCAGCCTGCCGACCAAGACCGAGCTGTTCTTCCTCGGCTGGAACGTGCTCGGGCTCATCGTCTACTTCATCTACGGCCGCCCCCGCGCCGGCAAGGCCACCGAAGAAACGATCGATCCTCTTCCTGAGAAGCCCGTGCTGCCCGCGGATTGAGTCAGCGCGGGAATGCCGACGGCGACTGTCATTCCGTTCGTTTCGAGCGACGTCGAGAAACGGTTTGGGGGCGCTCAAGGCGTGCTTCTCGACTTCGCTCGAAGCGAACGGTCACTGATTGGCAACGTCGGAAGCGAGTCAATCCCGCGCCTTGTTGGTGAAGTCGAAATGGATGCGGACCCAGGTGTGGAGCATCGGCTTGCCGTCGATGCTCGGCGGGCGCACCTGGAATTGCCACGCGGCCCGGCGCAGCGCGTTGGCGAGGCCGGAGCCGGGCGGCGATTCGGCGAGCGCACGGCAATTCTCGACGCGATAGCGTTCGACCGTCTGGCAGGCGATCTCCGCCCAGCTGCCGGGGCGGACGACGGGCGGCATGTAGAAGGCGAGCTCGGAATCGCGTGGCTTGCGATACCAGTCGGCGGCGTAGAGCGTGGCGCCGCCCGGGCCCTCGCCGGGGCCGTAGGTCGAGCCGCTGTCGGCCGCCTTGCCCTCGCCGCCGCCGGAGGCGACCTCGGGCGCGTCCTTGGGCAGTTTGCCGATGTCCGAGGCGCCGAACACCTCCTTGCTGACGATGATCATCTTGAACGGGCTGGGCGCCGAGGCGTCGGGCGCGGGCGGCTTCGGGGGGCGGGGCGCGGGCGCCTCTCGTGCTGCGGCGGCGCGCTTCGGGCGCGGCTTGGTTGCGGCCTTCTTTTTGGTGGCTTCGGCGGCGGGGCGCGAGCCCGAGACGTTGAACACCGACAGCCCCGTCGGCGCCATGCGCTGGAGCGGCGAAAAGGACGACATGGTGAGGAAGAGCAACGCGAGCAGGACGTTCGCGGCGATCGCGAACACGAGTCCCGGCCCCCGGCCGCGGCGCGACGCCTGATAGGCCGAGGAGGAATAGGCCGCCATCGAGCGGGCACTTAGGCCGAGCGGCGGCGCGCCGCAATCGGCAGGCGATGGAGTGATGCCCGAGCGGTTTCCGCTCGCTCTTCACCAATCGTCACGCCAGCGAAAGCTGGAGTCTTTCCATAACAACGAGACCCCAGCTTTCGCTGGGGTGACGTTTGGAAGGGTGGCGCGCCGCCGCGCTCAATTCGCGGCGAGGTTCCTCAGCACGTATTGGAGGATGCCGCCGTTGAGGAAGTAATCGAGCTCGTTGACGGTATCGATGCGGCAGCGGGTGGCGAAGCGCTCGGTCTTGCCGTCGGCGCGGGTGAGGGTAACCTCGACATCCTGGCGCGGGCGGATGTCGCCGACGCCGTGGATCGTGAAGGTTTCCGTGCCATCGAGCTTGAGCGTCTGGCGCGTCACGCCGTCCGCGAACTGGAGCGGCAGCACGCCCATGCCGACGAGGTTGGAGCGGTGGATGCGCTCGAAGCTTTCGGCGATCACCGCGCGGACGCCGAGCAGGATCGTGCCCTTGGCCGCCCAGTCGCGCGACGAGCCGGTGCCGTATTCCTTGCCCGCAACCACCACCAGCGGCGTGCCGTCCGCCTTGTGGCGCATCGCCGCGTCGTAGATCGGCATGGTTTCGCCGTCGTACTTGGTCATGCCGCCCTCGACGCCGGGGACCATCTCGTTCTTGATGCGGATGTTGGCGAAGGTGCCGCGCATCATCACCTCGTGGTTGCCGCGGCGGCTGCCGTAGGAATTGAAGTCCTGCCGGCTGACCTGATGATCCTGCAGGTAGATGCCGGCGGGGCTGTCCGCCTTGATGCTGCCGGCGGGCGAGATGTGATCGGTGGTGATCGAATCGCCCAGGATCGCGAGCGGCTTCGCCTCGACGATGTCGGCGACAGGCGCCGGCGTCATCTCCATGCCCTCGAAATAGGGCGGGTTGGCGACATAGGTGGAGCCGGCGCGCCACTGATAGGTTTCCGAGCCCTCGACCTCGATGTCGCGCCAGCGCTCGTCGCCGGCATAGACATTGCCGTAGCGCGCGCGGAACATCTCGTTGTCGATATTGGCGTCGATCAGGTCGCGGACTTCCTGGTTGGTCGGCCAGATATCCTTGAGGAACACGTCGTTGCCGTCACCGTCCTTGCCGAGCGCGGAGACTTCCATGTCTTCGGTCACGGTGCCCTTCAGCGCATAGGCGACGACGAGCGGGGGCGAGGCGAGGAAGTTGGCGCGCACGTCCGGGCTGACGCGGCCTTCGAAGTTGCGGTTGCCCGAGAGCACCGAGGCGGCGACGATGTCGTTCTCGTTGATCGCCTTCGAGATCGGGGCGGCGAGCGGCCCCGAATTGCCAATGCAGGTGGTGCAGCCATAGCCGACGAGGTTGAAGCCGAGCGCGTTCAGATCCTCCTGCAGCCCTGCCTTTTCGAGATAGTCGGTGACGACCTGCGATCCCGGCGCGAGGCTGGTCTTGACCCAGGGCTTGGGCTTGAGGCCCTTTTCGCGCGCCTTGCGGGCGACGAGACCGGCGGCGATCAGGACGCTCGGGTTCGAGGTATTGGTGCAGCTCGTGATCGCGGCGATGACGACGTCGCCGTCGCCGATGTCGTGATTGCGGCCCTCGACGGCGACGCGATCCGGGCGCTGCTTGTCATAGACCTTGGAGAGATCGCCGTTGAACACCTCGTCGACCTTGTTGAGGCTGATCCGGTCCTGCGGGCGCTTGGGGCCGGCGAGCGAGGCGTGGACGGTCGACATGTCGAGCTCGAGCGTGTCGGTGAAGACGGGATCGGGCGTGGTCTCGTCGTGCCACATGCCCTGCGCCTTGCAATAGGTCTCGACCAGCGCGATCTGATCGTCGCTGCGGCCGGTGAAGCGCATGTAATCGATCGTCTTTGCATCGACCGGGAAGAAGCCGCAGGTCGCGCCATATTCGGGCGCCATGTTGCCGATCGTCGCGCGATCCGCCAGCGTCAGCGTGTGCAGGCCGGGGCCGTAGAATTCGACGAAGCGGCCGACCACGCCCTTCTGGCGCAGCATCTGCGTGACGGTGAGCACCAGATCGGTCGCGGTGATGCCTTCGTTGAGCTTGCCCGTCAGCTTGAAGCCGACCACCTCGGGGATCAGCATCGACACCGGCTGGCCGAGCATCGCGGCCTCCGCCTCGATCCCGCCGACGCCCCAACCGAGCACACCGAGACCGTTGATCATCGTGGTGTGGCTGTCGGTGCCGACCAGCGTGTCGGGATAGGCGACCGGATTGCCGTCCGGGCCCTTCGAATGCCAGACGGCCTGGCCGATATATTCGAGATTGACCTGGTGGCAGATGCCGGTGCCCGGGGGCACCACCTGGAAATTGTCGAGCGCCTTCGAGCCCCATTTGAGGAACTCGTAGCGTTCCATGTTGCGCTGATATTCGAGCGCGACGTTATCCTCGAACGCCTTGGGGGTGCCGAACTCGTCGACCATCACCGAGTGATCGATGACGAGGTGGACGGGCACCTGCGGGTTGATCTTCTGTGCGTCGCCGCCGAGCTTGGTGATGGCGTCGCGCATCGCGGCGAGATCGACCACGCAGGGCACGCCGGTGAAATCCTGCATCAGCACGCGCGCGGGGCGATACTGGATCTCGCGATCCGAGCGACGGTCCTTCTGCCAGTCGACGATCGCCTGGAGATCGTCGGTGGTGACGGTCTTGCCGTCTTCGAAGCGCAGCAGGTTTTCGAGCAGAACCTTCATCGAAAAGGGCAGGCGGCTGACGTCGCCGAGCTTCTCGGCGGCCTTGGCGAGGCTGTAATAGCCGTAGGTGGTGCCGGCGGCGTCGAGCGTGTCGCGGGTGCCTAGCGTGTCCTGGCCGATGGCGGTCATGCGGGTATTCCCTTCTCTTGTATCGAGCCAACGCCTGCGTCGCGGACAAAGGTCCGCGCGGGCGCCGGCAGCTTGCGAATGCGAGACTCGCGGGCGCCTTAGCAAGGGGGCGGCGGTTGGGGAAGGGGAGCGGGGCGGCGTATGTCGCTGCGCTCCGTCGCGCGCGGCATCGAGCCTCGTACGGCGGAAACCCACCCCTTGCCCCTCCCTTCCAGGGAGGGGAAAAGACGAAAAGCATCATCATCAGGAGAAGGCCGATTCCGTGTTCCCCGCTGCTCGCCTGCCTCGCCGCCGCCGGCACGCTGTTGATCGCCTCGCATGCCGAAGCCGCCACCCGGTGCGAGATCGGCGCGCCGGGCGTGACCCAGCGCATTCCGATCGGCGATACCGGGCGGCCCATGCTGGTGCATCTTCCCAAGGGATATGACCGGGCGACCGCGCTGCCGATCGTTTTCCTGCTCCACGGCAGCACCGGGACGGGCGCGGAGATGCTGCGCGAGTCGAAGCTCGAGGCGACCGCCGACGCGCACGGCTTCATCCTCGCCGCGCCCGATGCGGGGATACCGGTGGGCCGAGGGTTCGTGTGGAACATCCCAGGCGTGCCGACGGTGGCTGGGACGATCCCTAGCAAGGACGATCCCGACGATGTCGCCTATCTGGAGGCCGCGCTCGACTGGCTGGCGGCGCAGGGCTGTGCGGATGGCGCACGCGCCTATGTCACCGGGCTGTCGGGCGGCGGACGGATGACCTCGTGGCTCGGCTGCGTCGCGGCCGACCGCTTCGCGGCGATCGCGCCGGTGGTGGGGCTGCGCGCGGGCAATCCCGATGCGGCCGATTCCTCACGGCCCGACCCCGCGACCTGCGCGCCGAGCCGGCCGATGCCGGTGATCGCGTTCGCCGGCGACGCCGACAAGACCAATCCGATCCAGGGCGGCGGCGCTGGCTATTGGCATTATACGATGCACGCCGCCGAGCAGCGCTGGGCCGCGCTCAACAGCTGCACCGCCGCGCCGACGACGCGCTGGATCACGCCGAAGGTCTACGAAGAACGCTATGCCGGATGCCGCGGCGACGCCGATGTCGCGGCGCGGATCACTGTGGGGGGCGGGCACGCCTGGGTGGTCGACAACGACGCGATGTGGGCGTTCCTGTCACAGCACCGACGCGACGATCGGCCCTGAGAGTGTTCGTTTGAGAAATCGCGGAAGAGCGATTTCCGCAATGCGCCGAGAGGCGTATCTGAAACAGACTCTCAAAACGGGAAGAAGATGTGGATCGTCGTGACCGCGACGACGAAGGTGATGAGGTTGAGCGGCAGGCCAGCCCGCACGAAATCGAGATAGCGATAGCCCCCCATCTGGTAGACGATCACGTTGGTCTGATAGCCGAACGGGGTCGCGAACGCCGCGCTGCCCGCCATCATCACCGCGACGAGGAAGGGGCGGGGGCTGACGCCGAGGCTTTCCGCCAGCGCGACCGCGATCGGCGTCATCAGCACCGCGACCGTCGCGTTCGAGAGCAATTCGGTCGTCACCATCGTGATCAGATAGAGGAGGCACAGCACGGCGAGCGGGCTGAGGCCGTTGACGCTGCCGATCAGCAGGCTGGAGGCTGCGTCGGCGAGCCCGCTTTGCTCCATGCCGATGCCGATCACCACCATGCCGGCGATCAGCACCAGGATTTCGGGCTTGAGACCGCTATAGGCCTCGTCGGCGCTGATCACGCGAAGCAGGATCAGCAGCACCGCGCCGGTAAAGGCGGATGCGGCGATCGGCACCACGTTGAACGCCGCGAGCGCGATCGCACCGACGAAGGTCGCGAGCGCGATCGCCGCCTTGACCGGCGCCAGCGGTCGACGCTCGGCGAACAATTGCGCATCGCCGACCTGGCCGCTTTCGATCAGCGGCTCGTCGAACGCGGGTGTGCCGTGCTTGATCCTTCGCTCGCCGTCGTCGCGGCCGAACAGCCGCCCGCTGACGAGGAAGAGATAGAGCCCGCCCACCAGCGCCATGGGCAGCCCGACGGGTGTGATCTCGAAGATGCCGAAGCGCGGCTGCCCCGCGATCCGCGCCATGTCGTCGACCAGCAGGTTGGTCGAGGTGCCCACCAACGTGCAACACCCCGTCAGCACCGCGATATAGGATAGCGGCAGCAGGTAGCGCTGGGGCGAGAGCTTGAGCGCGCGGGCGACGTTGCGCACCACCGGCGCGCCGAGCACGACGATCGGCGTGCTGTTGAGGAAGCACGACACCCCGCCGATCATCGTCAGCAACAGCCAGATGCCCGCATTGCCCCATCGGCGGCACATCGCCACCGCGAGCCTGATCGCGCGATCGAGCAGGCCGGACAGCTCGAGCGCGTAGGCGATCACGAACAGCGACGCGAGCGCGACGATCGCCGGACTGGCGAAGGCGCCCTGGATGTCGATCGGCCGCACCGCGCCGGTGATCAGCAGCACTGCCGCGCCCGACAGCGCAACGACGTCGGCGCGGATCTTGTCCCAGATCAGCGCCGCGACGACCGCGGCGAGGACGAGCAAGGTCAGGATCTGGTCGACCGTCATGCCTGCCCTGCCTCACGCAGGCGGCGGCGGATTGTCAATGCGTTAAGCGCTGCCGCATGCCAATTCGGGCTGGAGCGCCGGGCCGAATTTGCTATCAGGGGCCTATGCAGGAACCGAGTGTCAGGGCCAGCCGGCTGGCGATCGCGGGCGGCGTGGTCGCCACGATCGCGATCGGCGCGGCCGGCTTCTTCCTCGGCCGCGCCACCTATCCGCGGCCAGAGCCGATCACCCCCGTGGTGATCGCGGCGCCGACGCCCGAGCCGTCCCCCACGCCGGTGTTGCCGACGATCTGGGGGCGGACGGAGATCGTCGGCCTTGCTGCATCCGCGAGCGACGCGCTGGCGTCGGGCGCGCCGTTGCCTGCGCTCGCGAACGAGGCGGTCGGCCAGCGGCTCGATCTCGTCATTCCGTTCGGGTGTGCGGGCGCAGCGGAGGAGGGCAGCCAGGCGCCGCTGCGCTGGCGGTATGACGAGCAGGACCGCGCGCTGCGCGTCCATGTCGCACCGACGCGATGGTCGGCCTCCGACTGGGCGCTCGACAAGGATCAGGCGGCGGCGTCGATCGAGGGGTTCTGGATTCCCCGGCCCTGGTCGACGAGCGACGCCTGCCCGCGGCGCGGCCAGGCGGTGGCGAGCGGCACGGCGGCGATCCTGCTGCCGGGGCAGACGCTGGCGGTGGCGCAGTTCACCGGCGACGACGAGCGTGTCTTCGATACCGTGCAGCGCGTCACGCCCGACGAATTCGACGTGTCGAAGGGGCTGCGGCTGCGCCTGCGCGGGCGCATCGACCGCGTTCCCGGCGGCAGCGCGGTCCGCTGTGTGCAGCCGGCGGGAAGCGAGCAGCGCCCGATCTGCGTCATCGCGATCTCGCTCGACGAGGTGCTGATCGAAAACGCCGCGACCAACGCCGTGCTGGCGACCTGGTCCGTCAGCCGCCCGCGGCAGGGCGCAAACTGAACGGCGCGAGCGCCGGGCGCGACAATCGGGCGACAAGGCGATTGCGGGCGCGTCGTTGATTCCTGGACATCGAACAAGGTTGTTCAGGGACGCGTTTTGTCATGCCAACTATCCGGCCGCATATATCCACGGCATTCGAGACCGGATCGGATCGGTATTGCGCAAGGTCATGGCGGCTCACAATGACGCGCCGCCGAATGGTTATCAGGCCGATGACGCGCCGGATTTCTATCAGGGTCTGGCCAAAATCCGAAAATCCGACGCAATGTTTTCGTTTATAGAGTCATCTATGATAGAAAGTTTCTATTTATATATCAATGATATAGCTAAATTTATGGAGATGTCTTTGGCGAGGTTTATCCGGTTTGGTCTGCCAATTTGATTTATATCTATCGATTTTGGCCAGTCAGATATCACCGTATGCGTTCGCGTGCCATCCACATCTGGATGCCCGCGGCCGCCGCGGCTCAGCAAACCGGCAAAAGAGCCACCGCGTGCAGCCCGGCGCGACAACGCGACCCGCCAGTCATCGACCGAATTGCTCCGCACGCTCGCGGCCGCCTCTGGCGTGCGTAGAGGCCCGCGGCGCTTGGAGTTGGTGGTTCTGCACGGAAATGGCTCCCCGAGTTGGATTCGAACCAACGGCCGCTCGATTAACAGTCGAGAGCTCTACCGCTGAGCTATCGGGGAATGCCTTGCGGGAGGCGCGTCTATACCCCGCTGATTCAGAGATGCAACCCCTGTTTCCGCTGCGCGCTTCAGGCGATGAATTGCTCCATCGTGATCCGGTCGTCGAGCGCGTGTTCGGGATCGAACAGCAAGGTGAGATCGCGCGCGCGGTCGATCGCGATGTCGACCTGCGCCACTTCGCGCACCTCGCGTTGGTCCGCGACTGCGCTGACGGGGCGCTTTTCGGGGTTGAGCACGCGCAGGCCGATCCGCGCCTTGTCGGGCACGATCGCGCCGCGCCAACGCCGCGGGCGAAACGGGCTGATCGGCGTGAGCGCGAGCATCGACGAGCCCAGCGGCAGGATCGGGCCCTGCGCGGACAGGTTGTACGCGGTCGAGCCCGCGGGCGTCGCGCACAGGATGCCGTCGCAGGCGAGCTCGGGCAGGACGACGCGGCCGTTGAGCGTCACTTCGAGCTTCGCCGTCTGGCGCGTCTCGCGCAGCAGCGACACCTCGTTGATCGCGGGGATGCGATGCTGCTCGCCGGCGACGGTGGTCGCCTCCATGCACAAGGGGGTGACGTTGACCGCCTTGGCCTGGGCGAGCCGCGCCTCTAGCCCGTCGGCGCGCCATTCGTTCATCAGGAAGCCGACCGTGCCGAGATTGAGCCCGAAGACGGGGCGCTGCGGCTGGCGCCGGTCGAGCATGGCGTGGAGCGTCTGGAGCATGAAGCCGTCGCCCCCCAGCGCGACGACCAGATCGGCCTCCGCCATCGGCACCCATTCATGGCGCTCGCGCAGCACGTCGGCCGCGGCCTGGGCGGGCGCGGTCTGCGAGGCGAGCAGGGCGCGGCGGGTGCCGATCGTCATCCGCCGGTGACGCTCATGTGGCGAGCGACCGCAGGCGACGCGCCGGCGGCGATGCGGAAATCGTGCGCGCGCGGTTTGATCGCCATCGCGGCGTCGAGCGCAGCGTCGAGCCCTGCCACGCCGCCGTCGCGCAACGCCGCCTTGAGATCGACTGCCTCGTCATGACCGAGGCAGAGGTAGAGCTTGCCCTCGGTCGTCAGCCGCACGCGGTTGCAGCCGTCGCAGAAATTGGCGGTGAGCGGCGAGATCAGGCCGAGCCGGATGCCCCAGGGCGCGACGCGCCAGTAGCGCGCCGGGCCGCCGGTGCCCTGAAGGTCGCGGGTAAGGGAGAAGCGGCGGGCGAGATCGTCGAACACCTGGGTCAGCGGCAGGAACCGGTCGACGCGATCCTCGTCGATCGCACCGAGCGGCATCGTCTCGATCAACGTCAGCTCCAGCCCCTCGCGCCCGCACCAGTCGAGCATCGGCGCGATCTCGTGATCGTTCAGGCCCTTGAGCGCCACCATATTGATCTTGACTGCGATCCCCGCAGTGCGCGCGGCGGCGATGCCGTCGAGCACGCGCGTCACGTCGCCGTGGCGGGTGATGTGGCGGAAGGTGTCGGGGTCGCGGCTGTCGAGGCTGACGTTGATCCGCTTCATGCCCGCGGCGGCGAGCGCGTGCGCATGCTCGGCGAGGCGGGTGGCGTTGGTCGTCATCGTCAATTCGTCGAGCCCGCGGCCGAGATGCCCGCCGAGGCGATGCGCGAGCTCGACGACATCGCGGCGCACCAGCGGCTCGCCGCCGGTCAGCCGGATCTTGGTGACGCCGCGCGCGATGAAGCGTTCGGCGATGATCGCGATCTCTTCGAGGCTGAGCAATCGATCCTTCGGCAGGAAGGTCATGTGCTCGGCCATGCAATAGCGGCAGCGAAGGTCGCAGCGGTCGGTGACCGAGACGCGCAGATAGCTGATGGCGCGGCCGTGGCGGTCGATCAGGGCGGGGGCGCTGGCCATGACAGGAGAGGTAGAGCCCGGCGCACCGGCGAACAACCCCGTTTGCGCATTGCGTCGGCGGCGTTCGGCGCTACCAAGGGCGCGACGCGAAAGGGGGACGGGTGTTGAGCGAGGCCGCTGCCGCGCGCGCCGAACGGGCGGTGCCGCTGTTCGTGCTGTCGTTCCGGCAGCGCGATGAGCTTGCTGCGTCCGCCTCGGGGGTAGGGTGGCGCGTGGTCGCCGCGCGCCGCGCGGACGATGCCGAGCGCCGGTTTCTGGCGAGCGGGGCGCAGATCGCGCTGGTCGATGCGCGCGGCGCGCTCGACGACGGGCTGGCGGCGGCACGTGCGCTGGGCGACATGATCGCGGCGACGGGCAATGCGATGCTCGTGCTCGTTTCGCGCACCGATACCGCGGCGCTGGGCGATTTCGTCGATGCCGGCGCGACCCATTTCCTCGCGAGCCCGCATGGCGAGGGCGAGTTGCTGCAGGCGCTGCGCTGCGCGGAGCGGCATGTCGAACGCGTGGCGGGGAGCCGCGCGGGCGTGGCGCGCGCGGCGCCGCTCGGCTGGCGCGTGCAGGCGGGCGGCGCGACGATCGAGCCGACGCCCGCGCTTGCCGCATTGATCGGCAGCGGGCGCGCCATCGGCCCGCGCGCGGCGCTGGCGATGCTCGCGCCGGGCGAGCGGCGCGGGGCGATCGCCAGGATCCGGCAGCTCGGGGGCCCCGGCGACGTCACTGCCATCGCGCACGAGCTGGAGGGCGTCGGCCGGGTTATCGCGCATTTGCGATCCAGCGCGGACGGGACGATCGAGGCGACGATCGAACCGGTTGCGGCGGAAACGATCGCACCGCGCGACGGCGCGGGCGCGCGGCACTGGCTCGACCGGCGGCTGACGGGCGGCGCGCGGCCCGGCGTGGCGCTGATCGCGCTGACGCGGTTCGATCTCGTCAATGCCGCGCACGGGCGTGCGGCGGGCGACGCGCTGCTCGATGCGGCGACGGGGCGGATCGAACACGGCGCGCGCGACCTGATGGGGCGGCGCGCGATCGTCGCGCGCGTCGGCGGGGCCGAGTTCCTCGTCGCGGCGGACGTGCCGCACGAGCGCATGGTGCTGCTCGCCGAGCGGCTCGCCGACCAACTGGCGCGCGCCTTCCCGATCGGCGCGCTGACGACGACGGTGGGATGCCGGATCGGGATCGCCTGCGCGCGCGAGGGCGACGACAGCGCGGCCTTGCTGCGCCGCGCGAGCGAAGCGCTGGCCGACGCCAAGGCCTCGGAAGGCGCGACGATCCGCGACGCCTGCGCGGGCGTGGCGCCGCCCGCCTCGATCGAGGCGCTCGCGCTCGATCTCAGGCACGCGCTCGATCGCGACGAGATCGACGTGTTGTTTCAGCCGCAGGTGGCGATCGCGAGCGGCCGGATCGTGGGCGTCGAGGCGCTGGCGCGCTGGCGGCACCCGCATTTCGGCGCGCTGGGGGCCGAGACGTTGTTCGCGGCGGCCGAGCGCGCCGATCTGGCGATCGCGCTGTCGGATCATGTCCAGCGGCTCGCGCTGGCGCGCGCGGCGGCCTGGCCGGCGCGGCTCGCCGACCTGCGGCTGGCAGTGAACCTGACCGCGGCGGACATCGCCCGGCCGGGCTTCGCCGATCTGTTCCTCGATCGCGTCGATACCAGCGGCTTCCCGCGCGGGCGCCTGACGGTGGAGATCACCGAATCGGGGCTGATCGACGATCTCGGCGCGGCGGCGGCCTTGCTCGCGGCGCTGCGCGGCGCGGGCTTGCGGATCGCGATCGACGATTTCGGAACAGGCTATTCGAGCCTCGCCTATCTGAAGGCGCTGCCGCTCGACACGCTCAAGATCGACAAGCGCCTGTCGCAGGACATCACCGGCAGCGCGCGCGACCGGGTGGTGGTGCGCGGCGTGATCGACATGGCGCGCTCGCTGGGGCTGACGGTGGTGGCCGAAGGCGTCGAAACGCCCGAGCAGCTCGATCTGCTCGCGAAGGAGGGATGCCAGCTCTACCAGGGCTTCCTGTGCGCGGAACCGCTGACGAGCGAGGCGCTGATCGAGAAGGTCGGGGTATAGATACCGTTTCGGCGAAGATTGCGACACCGGCCCGCTCCCCCGCTTGCGCTCCGCCGTGGGCGGCCTATGTCGGCGCACGATGGCAAAGGCTGGACGATCGACCGACTGGGGCTTCCCCCGCTGGCGCGGCTACGGCGCCGAGCGCGAGGCGGTGCGCGTGCGGCTGTGCGATCGCCACGGCTGCGACGAACCGGGCGACCGGCCCGCGCCCAAATCGCCCAACAGCAAGGAACGCTGGTATTTCTGCGAGCGCCACGCCGCCGAGTACAATCGCAACTGGAACTATTTCGAAGGGTTGAGCGAGGAAGAGGCGAAGAAGCGCGAAGCCGAGGAGCGGCGCGACGCATCGGGCTTCGCCGAGGCGAAACATTATGGCTGGGGCGGCCCCGGCGACGGCAGCCGCTCGCGCGACGAGATGCACGCGCTCAGCGTCCTCGATCTGGAGGCGGACGCGGCCTTCGCCGATGTCCGCGCCGCCTATCGCCGGCTCGCCAAGGCGAACCATCCCGATACCAACCCGAACGATGCCGAGGCGGCGGCGCGCTTTCAGGCGGTGCAGGCGGCCTACGAAGTGCTGCGCCTCGCCGAGGAAGCGCGCGAATGGCGGCCGGAATGAGTGCTCCCGCACAGGCGGACCGCTTTTAACCCGCCGAAGCGTAGCGCTCCGCGGTCGCGCGGATCAGCGCGATCATGTTGGGGATGCCCTGCGTACGGTTGGAGCTGAGCTGGTTCCTGAGGTCGAACGGCGCCAGCGCCTGTTCGATATCGGTCGCCAGGATGTCCGCGGGCGAACGGTCCTGCACCGTCAGTAACACCAGGGCGATGATGCCCTTGGTGATCGCGGCGTTGCTGTCCGCCAGGAAATGCAGCGTGCCGTCGGCGGCGACCGTCGGATAGACCCACACCGCCGCCGAGCAGCCCCGCACCAGCGTCGCGTCGGTCTTGAGCGCCTCGGGCATCGGCTCGAGCGCACGGCCAAGATCGATCAGCAGGCGGTAGCGATCGTCGGCGTCGAGGAATTCGTATTCGTCGGTGAGATCGGAAAGGTGGGTCATGCGGGCGAGCTATACATAGCCCCTCCACTTCAGGGGAGGGGTAGGGGGCGGGCAGTTGGAAAATGTCGCTTGCGCGAGCGACACTGCGTGCCGCCCCCACCCCGTAGCCCCTCCCCTGAAGGGGAGGGGCGGGAATCGTCACAAATCCACCCCCGCCGCGATCGCCTCGAGCTTGCGGATGCGCTCCTTGAGGTCCGCGATCTCGATTCGCGCGCTGGCGTTGGGAAGCGCGCGGTCGCCCTCGGCCTCATGCCGGCTGGCGAGTTCCTCGTGCTTGAGCTGGAGCCAGCCGCGCCAGCCGGTGAGCGCCGCGTAGCTCAACATCGCGATCGCGGCGAGGCCGGCGGCGGCCAGGGTCATGTAAAGGTTGCTGTCAGTCATGACGCGTCCTTTCGTTGCTACGGTCGCGCAGCGCCTCGATCTCGCGGTCGAGGCGAGCGCTCGAAGTGTCGTCGGTGGCAAGGCGTTCGAGCACCTGGATCCGCTCCTTGAGCGCGCGGACCTCTTCGCGAAGCCGACGGGCCTCCTGGCTGTCGTCGCTGCTGCGCGTGCCCCCGCCGGCGGCGTAGCGCGCCTGGATCACCTTGCCGATCGTCACCACGATGATGATGGCGACGACCATTTCGAACGGGTTCATCTCAGGTTCTCCCTGTTATCGTTCTGGTTTCAGTTCAGCGGATCGACGGGCCGGTCGTCGCGCAGCGCGTCGATCTCGTCGGAAAGCGCGATGCCCTTGTCGGTCACGATCCGTTCGAGCACGCGAACGCGATCTTCGAGCCGGCTGGTGTGCGCCGCATATTGCGCCGCCTTTTCGGCGATCATCCGCGCTTCGATTTCCATCGCCTTCTCGCGGTGGGCGAGCCAGGGCTTGATGATCAGCGTCCCCACAACGGCAACGATCGGGATGCAGAGCGCCAGGATGGGAATAAGGAACGGGCTCATCGGATGCTCCTCAGTTCGCGGGGCCGCGCAGGCGCTCGATCTCCTGATCGAGCAGGTGGCCGCTGTCGGTGACGATGCGTTCGACGGTCGCGAGGCGGTCCTTCATCGAGCCGAGTTCGGCGCGCAGTTGCGCATTCTCCTGGCTCAGCAGCTTGACGCGCTCGATCGTCTCGTCGCTCGTCTTCTTGGGATAGACCGCCTGGCCCCAGGCGCCGTCGAGCGGATAGCCGTTCTTGATCCGCATCCAGGTGGTGAGCACCCAGCCGCCGATCGCAATCCCCACGATCATGAGGATCAGCGGGCCCATGCGCATGATGATGTCGGCTGCTTCCATGGCGCGTCTCCTCAGTTGGCGTGGTCGCTGAGCGCGTCGATGTCGCGCGCGGTGCGGGTGGCGGGGTCGATCGTGATCCGTTCGAGCACGGCGAGGCGCCGGCGGAGGTGATCGACCTGGTCCTGATGGTCGTTGCGGGTCTCGACCTCCCGGCTCGCCGCGGCGTGGCCGGTTTCCTTGCGCCCGCGGCTGATCCCGCGGCGATAGATGAACATCAGCGCAAAGGCGGTCGCGAAGCCGAACAGGAAAGCGATTTGGGGCGGCATCGTCGGGTTCTTTCTCAATCGTGGTCGCGCAGGGCTTCGATGTCGCGGGCGGTGCGCTCGGCGGGATCGGTCGCGATGCGTTCGAGCACGCGCAGCCGCTCCTCGAGCCGGCCGATCTGGCCGGTCAGCCGCTCGTTCTCGGCCGACAGCAACTCGATCTTGCGCGCGGCGCGAGGATTGTCGTCGTCCTCATCCTCGCCGTCCGCATGGGTCCAGCCGTGGCTCATCCAGGCCATCGGGTGGCGCGGGCGGCGGCGGACATGGCGCCCCTTCAGGGGATAGCCGTGCTTCGCCATGATCGCGAACCGCATCACGCCCGCGAAGAGCGAGATCGCGATGATCGCCAGAACGAAGAGTTGGCCGCTTTCCATGATCCTGTCTCCTTCTGCTCCGCCTCAGCGAAGCGCTTCGATGTCGCGGGCGGTGCGCTCCGCCGGATCGGTGGCGATGCGTTCGAGCACCGCAAGCCGTTCCTCCAGCCGGTCGACCTTGCCGTTGAGGCGGTCGTTCTCCTGCTTGAGCAGCGCATTCTCGCGAGCGGTCGTCAGGCTGCCGTTGCGTCCGACCAGATTGCCGCGCTCGTCGTCGACCGGATAGCCGTGCTTGGCGCGAACCCAGGTGCGGAAGGCGTGCGACACGCTGATCGCGGCAACCACCCCCACCGGCACCATCCAGGCCATGTCCATCGTCTCGTTCTCCCCTTTGTCTCAGCCGCTCAGCGAAGCTGCTCGATCTCGTCGGCGAGGCGCGTGTTGCGGCTCGTGTACATCAGCTCGATGTCGGCGATGCGGCGGTCGATGTCGCGGAACTTGGAGCGCACCTCGGCGGTCGAGCGGCGCGGGTTGGTGCGCACGCCCTGCCAGAACTTGGTGTCCTCGGGCGACACGTAATGCTCGATCGGCTTCTTCGGCGCGAACCAGGCCGCGGCGATATAGCCGAGGAAGGCCCAGCCGCTCGTCGCGAGCGTCAGCAGCACCATGCCGACCCGCACCAGCGTCACGTCGAGCCCGGTATAATCGGCGATGCCCGCGCAGACGCCCAGCCATTTGCCGTTGTGCTTGTCGAGATAGAATTGGGTGCGGCGGTCTGACATTTCAGTTCCTCCTCGTCAGGTCGTAATCTTCGAGCCGGGTTTCCTCGGTCGGCGTGGAAAGCGGTTTCCAGTCCGGATGGTCGGCGGCGATGATGCGTTCGATGGTGGCAAGACGATCCTCGAGCCGGCGGGCCGTATAATGCAGGTCGTCGAGCAGCTTCTCGTCCTCGCCGGTCAGCGCCGGCGCCTGCTTCCACTTGGTGATGTAGTGAAGGAGGAGCCACGGCAGCCCTACGACGATGCCGAGGATGCCGAGCCACATCAAAAGATCGTCCATCGGCTCAATCCTCCTTGCTCATCTTGGCCTTGAGCGCGGCGAGATCGGCCTCGACCTTCTCGCTCGAGCGCAATTCGGCGATTTCCTCGTCGAGCGTCTTCTGCGGCGCGCCCAGCGACAGCGCATCGGCGCGGCCCTCGGCGATGTCGACGCGGCGTTCGAGCACGTCGAAGCGCGAGAAGGCGTCCTGCGTCTTGGCGCCGGCATAGACCTCGCGCATCCGCACGCGGTTGCTGGCGCTTTCCAGCCGGGTCATGATCGAATTCTGGCGGTTGCGTGCCTCGCGCAGCTTGTTCTGCAGTTTGGCGATATCCTCTTCGGACGCGCGCAGCGCATCGTCGAGCACCGTGATCTCGGCCTGGAGCTGCTCGGCCATGTCGGCGGCCTTCTGGCGCTCGATCAGCGCGGCCTTGGCGAGATCCTCGCGATCCTTCGACAACGCCAGTTCGGCCTTCTCGGTCCAGTTCTCCTGAAGCTTCTCGAGCTTCGAGATATGGCGCCGCATCTCCTTCTGGTCGGCGATGGTGCGCGCGGCCGACGCGCGAACCTCGACCAAAGTCTCCTCCATCTCGAGGATGATCATGCGGATCATCTTGGCCGGGTCTTCGGCCTTGTCGAGCAGATCGGTGAAGTTGGCGGCGATGATGTCCCGGGTTCGCGAGAAGATACCCATGTGGCGGTGCTCCTTGGTCAATTGGCTGCCGGGGCGGGGCAAGGGATTGTTCCCGCCCCGGCGCGTCGTGTCAGGCGAGGGGGCCGACGGCGACGCTATCCGAAGATGCAGCCGGCGTCACGTGGGCCGGGGCGACCGCGCCCAGCACGCAGGTGGCGCTGAAAACGACGGTGGCGGCGATCGTGGCGGCGGTGCGGATGACGGTGTTGAACATGATAATTCTCCCTGAACTTTCGATCGGGTCCGCCGGTCTGGCGGGGTTGCCTCATGCTTTGCAGGGGGCGTGCCAAATTCGTGCGCCGTCAAAAAATCGCGCATTTCCGCACTGTTTTATGCGCGCGATACACTTTCCATCTTGCCAAGACTCGGTGAAATACGCCAAGGCTTGGGAATGGAGCGAACAACCCAGGTCATCGGCCAATCGACCGCCTTTCTCGACGCACTCGAACGCGCCAGTCGCGCGGCCGCGCTCGACCGCCCGGTACTGGTGATCGGCGAGCGCGGCACCGGCAAGGAACTGGTCGCCGAGCGCCTCCACCGCCTGTCGCCGCGCTGGGATCAGCCGCTGGTGATCATGAATTGCGCCGCGCTCCCCGAAACGCTGATCGAGGCCGAATTGTTCGGGCACGAGGCGGGCGCCTTCACCGGCGCCACCAAGGCGCGGGCAGGGCGGTTCGAGGAAGCCGACGGCGGCACGCTCTTTCTCGACGAATTGGGCACGCTCTCGATGGCCGCGCAGGATCGCCTGCTCCGCGCGGTCGAATATGGCGAGATCACGCGCATCGGCGCGTCGCGCCCGATCAATGTCGACGTGCGCATTGTCGCCGCCACCAACGAGCATCTGCCCGCCAAGGTCGAGGCGCACAGCTTTCGCGCCGACCTGCTCGATCGGCTGTCGTTCGAGGTCGTCACGCTGCCGCCGCTGCGCGCGCGCAAGGGCGACGTGATGGTGCTCGCCGATCATTTCGGCCGCCGCATGGCCTCCGAGATCGGCTGGACCGACTGGCCCGGCTTCGGCCCCGCGGCGACCGACGCGCTGATCGAATATCCCTGGCCCGGCAACGTCCGCGAATTGCGCAACGTCATCGAGCGCGCGGTCTATCGCTGGGAGCGCGAAGGCGCGATCGACGGAATCGAGTTCGATCCCTTCAAATCGCCCTATCGTCCGATCGCGCAGGCGCCCGCCGATCGCCCCGCGCCGCCGCCCGTTCCCGAAGAGGAAGGCGACGATCCCGTCACCGCGTGCGAGGATGGCCCGTCGGACTTCAAGTCGCGCGTCTCGCGCTTCGAGCACCAGCTTCTGAGCCAGGCGCTGGCCGACAACCGCTTCAACCAGCGCGCCACCGCCGAGGCGCTCGGCCTCACCTACGACCAGCTCCGCCACGCGCTGCGCCGCCACGATCTGTTGGGCGGGGGCAACTGAATCTTCTCATCGGGCCGGTTGCGTAACGATGCTCGCGGACCCATTTCGGGGGCCCGGCGTTGCGCATTGCGACCCCCAAAACCGATTCAGGAGAAAAGCCATGGCTTTCGAACTGCCGCCCTTGCCCTACGGATATGACGCGCTGGAGCCGACCATCAACGAGGAGACGATGAAGCTCCACCACGACAAGCACCACGCCGCCTATACCAACAACCTCAACGCCGGGGTTCAGGAAGCGGGCCTCGAGGGCAAGTCGATCGAGGAGCTGCTCGCGGGCGTCTCCGGCCTGTCGGCCAAGGTGCGCAACAACGGCGGCGGCTATTGGAACCACGATTTCTTCTGGAAGATCATGGCGCCGGGCGGCGGCAGCCCCTCGGGCAAGCTCGCCGACGCGATCGCCGACTTCGGCGGGCTCGACAAGCTCAAGGACGAATTCAACGGCAAGGGCGCCGCGCAGTTCGGCTCGGGCTGGGCCTGGCTGGTCGCCGACAAGAGCGGCAAGCTCTCAGTCGCGAGCACGCCGAACCAGGACAACCCGCTGATGGACGCAAGCGACGTTTCGGGTACGCCGGTGCTCGGCAACGACGTGTGGGAGCACGCATACTACCTCACCTACCGCAACGATCGCGGCGCCTATCTCAAGGCGTGGTGGGATGTCGTGAATTGGGACCAGGCCGGCAAGAACTACGAAGCCGCACTGGGCTGAGCCCAACTCAGCCCCTCCCCTTCAGGGGAGGGGTAGGGGGTGGGGGATGTCTCACCGAGCGTGCGCTTTGCCGTACTGCCCCACCCCAACCCCTCCCCTGAAGGGGAGGGGTTTTGTCATCCCTCCGGCGGAATATCCGTCACCGCTTTCTCCTCCACGGTCAGCCCGTGGCGCATCAGCATCGGCACGTTGGCCAGCGCGAACAGGAAGGTCAGCGGCAGCGCGCCCCAGAGCTTGAAGCCCACCCAGAAATCCCAGCTCGTCGATCGCCAGACAACCTCGTTGAGCAGGGCCATGAAGGCGAAGAACACCACCCAGTTGCGCGTCAGCTTGCGCCAGCCGAGCGCGCTGAGCCCCGGATAGGCCGATCCCAGCAGCGCTTCGAGCAGCGGCTTGCCGGTCGCCAGCCCGAACGCCAGGATTCCGGCGAACATCGCGTAGAGGATGGTCGGCTTCATCTGGATGAACTTGGGATCGTGGAAATAGATGGTCAGCCCGCCGAAAAAGACGACGAGCACGCCCGCGATCCACAGCATCGGCGAGATCCGCCCGAGCTTGATCTTCGACACGATCAGCGCCGCGATCGTCGCCGCCACGAACGCGGCGGTCGCCAGGATCACCCGCGCGATCACCACCGCGCCCAGCTTTTCCACCCCGTCGAGGAACGGCGTCGCCCCCGCGACGATCCGCATCGCCACGCCCGAGGGGACCAGGAAATTGACCGCGAAGAATACCACCAGCGGCGCATAATCCACCGCCATGCGAATACCGGGGGAATCGTCCTTCGGGGTGGGGGGAGTATCAGCCATCAATCGTTCTTCTTTCGTCATGCCGGACTTGCCTGCCCCCGCGAAGGCAGGGGTTCCGGCATCCACCGTGCAGCAAATCTCGATGTCCGTATGTGTCGCGCCGTGGACCCCGGAACAAGTCCGGGGTGACGGGAACGGGCGTGACGTGGTGGCGTCGTCCTACTTCCTGACGCCCTCGACCCCCGCGATGATCCGCGCCACCTCATTGGCGTCGAACGGCCGGAAGTCCTCGATCGTCTCGCCGACGCCGATGGCGTGGATCGGCAGCCCGTATTTCTCCGCCGCCGCCACCAGCACGCCGCCGCGTGCGGTGCCGTCGAGCTTGGTCATCACCAGCCCGGTCACGCCTGCGGTTTCCTTGAACACCTCGATCTGGCTCAGCGCGTTCTGCCCCGTGGTCGCGTCGAGCACGAGCACCACGTCGTGCGGTGCCGCCGGATTGAGCCGCCCCAGCACGCGGCGTACCTTGGCGAGCTCGTCCATCAACTCGCGCTTGTTCTGGAGGCGCCCGGCGGTGTCGACGATCAGCACGTCGATGCCCTCGGCCGTCCCGCGCTTGACGCCTTCGTAGACGAGTCCCGCCGCGTCGCCGCCTTGCTCGCCCGAGACGATCGGCACCCCGATCCGGTCGGCCCACACCTTGAGCTGCCCGATCGCGGCGGCGCGGAAGGTGTCGCCGGCGACCAGCATCACCGAATAATCCTGCTCGGTCAGCAGGTGCGCCAGCTTGGCGATCGTCGTGGTCTTGCCCGATCCGTTGACGCCGATCACGAGGATCACCTGCGGGCGCGGGAATGCCTCGATCTCGATCGGCCGGGCAACGCCCGCGAGCGATTTCTCGATCTCCTCGGCGACCACGAGGCGGATGCCCAGTTCCTCCATCCCGCGCTCGTAGCTGCCCTCGGCCAGTCGCTCGCGGATGCGCCCCGCGGTCTCGGGCCCGAGGTCGGACGCGATCAGCGCCTCCTCGATGTCGTCGAGCGTCGCTTCGTCGAGCCGCGCGAGCCCGAGCCCCGCAAGATTGCCGACGAGCCGATCCGACGTCCGCCTGAAGCCGCCGAGCAGCTTCTCGTGCCAGGAAGATTTGGTGCTCATGCGATGGTTCCGATCAGGACGTCGCCTTCGACGCCCATTATTGTGGTCGTCACGATTTCACCCACTCCCGTTCGTGCTGAGCTTGTCGAAGCACCGCTCATTTCTTCCTCGCTGCCAGATGAAAGACGGCCCCCTTCGACGCCGCCTGCGGCGTCGCTCAGGACAGGCTTCGACAAGCTCAGGGCGAACGGATGCCGGAGACGGACGCCTGCGAAATTCCCCGCGTGCCCGCGGTCACCCGGCCGCTCGACCAGCACCTCCTGCGTCGTGCCTACGAGCCCCGCCAGCCACCGCGTCCGCCGCTCTTCGGCCGCCGCGCGCAACGCCGCCGCGCGTGCCTTGCGCACCGCCGGCGGCACCTGCGGCATCCGCGCCGCGGGCGTGCCTGCGCGCTCCGAATAGGGAAAGACGTGCGCGTGGACGATGTCGCAATCGTCGATCAGCGCGCGGGTGTTGGCGGCCATCGCCTCGGTCTCGGTGGGGAAGCCCGCGATCAGGTCCGCGCCGATCGCGATCTCCGGCCGCGCCGTCTTCAACCGCTCGACGATCGCCACCGATTGCGCGCGGCTGTGGCGGCGCTTCATGCGCTTGAGGATCATGTCGTCGCCCGCCTGCAACGACAGGTGCAGATGCGGCATGATCCGCGGCTCCTCAGTCACCAGCGCGAACAGCCGGTCGTCGATCTCGATCGAATCGAGCGACGACAGCCGCAGCCGCTCGAGCCGGGGCACATGGCGCAGGATACGCTCGACAAGCTGCCCCAGGCTCGGCGCGCCGGGCAGGTCGGGGCCGTAGCTCGTCAGGTCCACGCCGGTCAGCACCACTTCGCGATGCCCCGCATCGACCAGCGCCGCGATGCCGTCGACCACCGCGCCCGCCGGCACCGATCGGCTGTTGCCGCGGCCGAAAGGGATCGCGCAGAAGGTGCAGCGATGGTCGCAGCCGTTCTGCACCTCGACGAAGGCGCGGGTCTGGTCGGCGAAGCGCGCGGCGAGGTGCGGCGCGGTCTCGCGCACGCGCATGATGTTGCCGACGACCACCGGCGCGTCGGTTTGCCAGGCTTCCGACGAGAGTTTTTCGGCATTGCCGATCACCCGATCGACCTCGGGCATCGCCGCGAAGCTCGCCGGATCGATCTGCGCCGCGCAGCCCGTCACCGCGATCCGCGCCTCCGGCCGACGCCGGCGCGCCTGCCGGATCGCGGCGCGCGTCTGCTTGACGGCGGCGTTGGTCACGGCACAAGAATTGACCACGACGACATCCTCGTCGCCGAGCAACGCGCGGATCGTCTCGCTTTCCGCGATGTTGAGCCGGCAGCCGAGGCTGATGATCTCGGGCTCAGGCATAGGAAGAAGGGGCCTTCATGGCGGACGATCTAGGGGCGCGGAGGAACGAAGTCCACGACGAGGCGGAGGCGGTGCTCGCCTTCTGGTTCGACGAGGTGCCGGCGGAGAAGCGCTTCGCCAAGGACGCCACGCTCGACGCCACGATCTCCACCCGCTTCGCCGCCCTGCGCGACCGGCTGGTGCGCACCGACGCGGCCGGCTGGCGCGACGATCCCCGCATCATCCTCGCTGCCATCATCGCGATCGACCAGTTCTCGCGCAATCTGCATCGCGGCACGCCTGACGCCTATGCCGCCGACCCGTTGGCGTTGTCGCTGACCGAGCATGCGATCGCGCAAGGCTGGGACAAAGGCATGAGCGTCATTGAGCGCCAGTTCCTCTACATGCCGATGATGCACGCCGAGGATCGCGCGGTGCAGCAGCGCAGCCTGCACTATTTCGCGACACTCGACGACGATTTCATCTTCGGTTTCGCGAAGGATCACGCCGACGTCATCGCGCGCTACGGCCGCTTTCCGTCGCGTAACGCCGCACTCGGGCGCGCCTCGACGCCCGAAGAACAGGACTATCTCAGCCGGCCCGACGCCGGCTGGTGACGTCCTTTTCAGTCGGTGCGGCCGACAGGGGCGATTGGATCAGCCGCCGCTCGGCGAGCAGCTTGCGCACGTTGGCCCGATTGAGCGGTCGGCCGTAGAGCCAGCCCTGGCCGCGTGCGCAGCCCAGCGCGAGCACGCGCTCGGCGATCGCCTTGTCCTCGATTCCCTCGGCGGTGATCGGCAGGTTCAGGCTCTCGCCCAGCCGCGCGATCGCGCCGACGATCGCCGCGCTCTCGGCGTTGTCGTTGATCGAGGTGACGAAGCTGCGGTCGATCTTGATCCGGTCGAACGGCAGCGCGCGCAGGTGCGCGAGCGAGCTGTAGCCCGTGCCGAAATCGTCGAGCGCGATGGCGATGCCCTGGTTCTTGAGGCTGCCGACGATCGACTGCGCCAGCGCCAGATTCTCGAACAAGGCGCTTTCGGTGATCTCCACTTCGAGCCGCTGCGCGGGATAGCCCGTCTCGGTGAGCAACTTGATGATCTTCTGCGCGAGCCACGGATCGCGCAGCTGGCACGGCGAGATGTTGATCGAGAGGCTGAGCGACGTCTCCCAGTCGCGCGCCGCCAGGAACGCCTGTCGCATCATCGACAGCGACAGTTCGGCGATCATCCCGGTCTCCTCGGCGATCGGGATGAACTGCTCGGGGGCGATCAGCCCGCGATGCGGGTGCTCCCAACGCGCGAGCACCTCGAAGCCGTGGAGCTTGCCCGTCGCGAGGTCGATCTGCTGTTCGAAATAGGGGACGATCTCCCCGCGCGGGATCGCGGCGCGCAGCCCCGTCTCCAGCTCGTTCCGCGCGTGCAACTCGCGCTCCATCGAGGCGTCGAACCAGGCGAGCCGGTTCCGGCCCGCTTTCTTGGCCGCGTACATCGCGATGTCGGCGCTGCGCAGCAGCCCGTCGATCGAGGCGCAGTCGAGGTCCGATCGTGCGATCCCCAGCGACGCGCTGACGTGGAAATGGAGCCCGTCGACCGCGATCGGCTCGGCGAGCCGCGACACCAGCCGCTCGGCCATCCGCTCGACCGTGTCGGGATGCTCGGGATCGAACAGCATCGCGCAGGCGAATTCGTCGCCGCCGAACCGAGCCGCCAGCGCGCCCGACGGCAGCATCTCGCCGATCGTCGCGGCGACGCATTTGAGCAGCGCGTCGCCCGCCGCATGCCCGTGCATGTCGTTGACCGTCTTGAAGTGGTCGAGATCGAGCATCAGCAGCGCGAGCGCCTTGCCCCGCCGCTGGGCCTGCGCGAACAGCATCGCGCCCTGCTCGGTCAGCGAGCGGCGGTTGAGGAACCCCGTCAGCGGGTCGCTCGCCGCCAGCGCGCGGGCGCGCTCTTCGGCCGCGGTGCGCTGGCCCAGTTCGTCGGCGAGCGAAACGTGGCGCCGCCACCCGAACAGGATCAGCGCGACGTTGAGGATCAGCGCGGTGGTCAGCGCCCGCTCGGGCAGCGCGCCGTCATGCAGATAGGCGCCCACGATCCGCGACGCCGCCACACCGCCGACAACGATGAACAGCAGGATCGCCGCCCCGGTGACGATCGGCGTCACGACATCGCGGCCGGGCCCAGACGGCAGCGGCTCGACCTTCATCGTCTCGACGGCCATGCCGGAATCCCCCAATTCATCCGGCGTGGCTTGTCCCATGACAGGCGTGTAGAAGGCGTTAAGAGGCGTGGGCGTGCCGCAGGTTCATCGCTTCAGTCACGGCGATCGAGCGAATGACGCGCGCCGGATTTCCTCCGACCAGGCTATTCGGAGGCACGTCTCGGGTGACGACGGCGCCGGCCGCGACCACCGAATTCTCACCGACCGTCACCCCGCCGATGATTGTCGCGCCGGCCGCGATCCAGACGTTTCTCTCGATCGTGATGGGCTTGGCGGTGACGAAGGCGTGCCGCTGGGTGGGGTCGATCGGATGGCCTGAGGTGATGATGCTCACGTTCGGTCCGATCATCACGTCGTCGGCAATGTCGATCCCGCCAAGGTCGTACATGGTACAATTCTGGTTGACGAATACGTTGCGCCCGACGCGAATATTCTCGCCGCCGGTTGTGTAGAAGGGCGGAATCAGCAAAAAGCTCTCGTCCACTTCGCTGCCGATGAGGTCGCTGAACACCGCCCGGATTTGCTCGGCATCATCGAACGTCAAGCGGTTGAGAACCGGAGTGATCGTCATCGCCCGCTTGACGCTGGCGACCATAGCCGCCGATTGCGGGGTTTTCCGGGGAATGATCCTGGCGCGATCGTCGTTCGACATTCACTATCCTCCTTCGGCGGCCAGCACCTCCGGGCCAGACACCCGGACGTGGGTAGTGTAGCCGTAAAGTGGAGCAGCCGAAAATCCGCCCTCCGAAATTCGGCAGGATGCGGATAGGCGCATCGGCCGGTTGCGCTCGCGTGCCTGTTGCGCTATCGGCCGCCGCGAACGTTCCTGTAGGAGCGAAGGGCAACCGTCCCCATGTGGGCGACGCCGGCCGACGAGGTTTCGTCCGCCGGCGCTTCTTGCGTTTGGCGGATGCGCGTTTCGAAGGAACGGATTGGAGTTGGTATGTTCGATAGTCTGAGCGACAGGCTTGGCGGTGTCTTCGATCGGCTGCGCGGCCGCGGCGCGCTTACCGAGGCGGACGTGCGCGCCGCGATGCGCGAGGTGCGCGTCGCCCTGCTCGAGGCCGACGTCGCGCTCCCTGTCGCACGCAAGTTCGTCGACGACGTCACCGAAAAGGCGATCGGCCAGAACGTGCTGCGCTCGGTCACGCCGGGGCAGATGGTCGTCAAGATCGTCTCGGACGCGCTCGCCGAGATGCTGGGTTCGGACCAGTCCGAGCTGCTGCTCGACGTCACCCCGCCCGCGGTGGTGATGATGGTGGGCCTCCAGGGCTCGGGCAAGACGACCACCACCGCCAAGATCGCGAAGCGCCTCAAGGAAAAGGACCGCAAGAAGGTTCTGATGGCGTCGCTCGACGTCAACCGCCCCGCCGCGCAGGAACAGCTCGCCACGCTGGGCACGCAGACCGAGGTCGCGACGCTCCCGATCGTCGCCGGCCAGCGCCCGGTCGAGATCGCCCAGCGCGCGATGCAGGCGGCGAAGCTCCAGGGCTATGACGTCCTGATGCTCGACACCGCCGGGCGGCTCCATGTCGATCAGGCGCTGATGGACGAGATGAAGGCGATCGCCGACGTCTCGACCCCCGCCGAAATCCTCCTCGTCGTCGATTCGCTGACCGGCCAGGATGCGGTCAACGTCGCGCAGAGCTTCTCCGATCAGGTGCCGCTCACCGGCGTCGTCCTGACCCGGCTCGACGGCGACGCGCGCGGGGGCGCCGCGCTCTCGATGCGCGCCGTCACCGGCAAGCCGATCAAGTTCGCGGGCACCGGCGAGAAACTGGACGCGCTGGAGGCCTTCCACCCGCAGCGCATCGCCGGACGTATCCTCGGCATGGGCGATGTCGTCAGCCTCGTCGAGAAGGCGGCGGAATCGATCCAGCAGGAAGATGCCGAGCGGATGGCGGCGAAGCTCGCCAAGGGTCAGTTCGACATGAACGACCTGCGCGGGCAATTGGCGCAGATGCGCCGCATGGGCGGCCTCGGCGCGCTCGCGGGCATGATCCCCGGCATGAAGAAGGCGCAGGCCGCGATGGCCTCGGGCGCGGTCGACGAGAAGATCCTCGTCCACATGGACGCGATGATCGGCTCGATGACGGTCAAGGAGCGCGCAAAGCCCGCGCTGATCAACGCCAAGCGCAAGATCCGCATCGCCAAGGGCTCGGGCACCACCGTGCAGGACGTCAACAAGCTCCTCAAGATGCACCTCGAAATGTCCACCGCGATGAAGAAGATCCGCAAGATGGGCGGCCTCAAGGGGCTGCTCGGCATGATGGGGAAGGGCGGCATGGGGGGTCTGGGCAACCAGCTCGGCGGCCCCGAGCTGGGCGACATGATGAAGGGCATGGACGCGGGCCTTCCGGGCCTCCCCAACGGCCCGAAGAACATGCCGAACGTCCCGCCCGGCTTCCAGAATTTCATGAAGAAGAAATGACGCGGCCCGACCCGTCACCCCGGCGAAGGCTGGAGTCGCTGGCGGCGAGGGAGAACATCAATGAAAAGACCCCAGCCTTCGCCGGGGTGACGGTTTGAAAGAAGGAAAGACTAACACATGGCACTCAGCATTCGTCTGTCGCGCGGCGGTTCCAAGAAGCGCCCCTATTACCGCATCGTCGTCGCCGACGCGCGCAGCCCGCGCGACGGCCGCTTCATCGAGCGGATCGGCAGCTACAACCCGCTCCTCGCCAAGGATGACGAGAAGCGCATCCAGCTCGACGGCGATCGCGCCAAGCATTGGCTCGGCGTCGGCGCGCAGCCGACCGACCGCGTCGCCCGCTTCCTCGACGCCGCCGGCGTGCGCGAGCGCGCGGTGCGCAACAACCCGAAGAAGGCCGAGCCCGGCGAGAAGGCCAAGGAGCGCGCCGAAGAGCGTGCCGAGAAGCTGAAGGCCGCCGAAGCCGCGACTGCCGAAGCCGAGGCCGCACCCGCCGAGGTGTCCACCGCCGAGACCGACGCCGAGGCCGAAGCGGTCGTCGCCGCCGAGGTCGAAGCCGCGACCGAAGCCCCGACCCCCGAAGCCGAGCAGGTCGCCGAGGCCGTCGCCGAGGAAACCCCAGCCGTCGAAGCACCGGCGGAAGAGGCTCCGGCCGAAGAGAAGCCCGCCGAAGAGACCCCGGCCGAGCAGGCCTGATCTCGCCCATGCGACGGATCGGGCTCGTCATGCGTTCCTTCTGCGACAGCAGAGGAGTGCGTGATGAGCCCCGATCCTCGACGGGACCAGCAGAAGTCCGCGCCCGGCGATGACCAGGAAGACGCCACCAACCGCGGTGTCTCCGCCGAAGAGCCCGCCGAAGGCGCCGACGACACGCCCCCGGAACAGCCCGGCTCCCAAAAAGGCTGACTCAATCCCCCTCCCGCCTGCGGGAGGGGTTAGGGGAGGGCATGTCACAATGCCTTCCCGGAAGCCGACAAGCCCTTCCCCGCCCCCTTCCGCAGGCGGGAGGGGAGATTATCCCGTCGTTCTCGCCGCCGTCATCGGCGCGCACGGTGTGACGGGCGAGGTGCGCCTCAAGCTCTTCACCGACGACCTCGCGCCCTACCGCGCCTTCAACGACGGCGCGCTGACGCTCAAATCGCTGCGCGTCGGCCCCAATGGTGCGATCGCCCGCTTCGCCGAGATCGCCGACCGCAACGCCGCGGAGGCGCTCCGCGGCACCCAGCTCACCGTTCCCCGCACGGCGCTCCCGCCGCTGGGGGAGGGCGAATATTACCATGTCGACCTGATCGGCCTCGCGGTCCGTACCGAGGACGGCACGCCGGCCGGCACGGTCGTCGCGGTCGAGAATTTCGGTGCCGGCGACCTGATCGAGGTCGAGCATGACGGTCGCCGCACCCTCGTTCCCGTCACCGCTGCCGAGATCGCCGAGACCGTCACCGTCCCCGCCGCCTTCCTTGAATAGCCCCGGCCATACACTACCCTCGTCACCCCGGGGTTCCGCTTCTTCTTTCCACGTGCAGGAAAGCGCTCCCTTGACGGGCATGACGAGGCGCGGGGAGAGCGCTCCTGGAAAAATTGCGCTCCTCTTCCGTTCCGCTCTTGTTCTATGAGAACAAATGCGATACACAGCATCCCACGTTGAACGCGTCACACGATTGTTCTAGCGACGGGAGCCTTGCACATGGCAGCACAATTGAAGGTCATCGACACCGGCATGGCGACAGCGAATTCGGACAGACAGAAGGCGCTCGACGCCGCATTGGCGCAGATCGACCGCGCCTTCGGCAAGGGCTCGGCAATGAAGCTCGGCCAGAAGGAGGCGATGCAGGTCGAGGCGATTTCGACGGGCAGCCTCGGGCTCGACATCGCGCTCGGCGTCGGCGGGCTACCACGCGGGCGCGTGATCGAGGTCTACGGCCCCGAAAGCTCGGGCAAGACGACGCTGGCGCTTCACGTCATCGCCGAGGCGCAGAAGAACGGCGGCACCGCCGCCTTCGTCGATGCCGAGCACGCGCTCGATCCGGTCTATGCGAAGAAGCTCGGCGTCGACATCGACGAGCTGATCGTGTCGCAGCCCGATACCGGCGAGCAGGCGCTCGAGATCACCGATACCTTGGTCCGCTCGAACGCGATCGACGTGCTGGTGGTCGATTCGGTTGCAGCGCTCGTCCCGCGCGCGGAGATCGAGGGCGAGATGGGCGACAGCCATGTCGGCCTCCAGGCGCGTTTGATGTCGCAGAGCTTGCGCAAGCTCACCGGCTCGATCAGCCGCTCGCGCTGCATGGTGATCTTCATCAACCAGCTGCGCATGAAGATCGGCGTGATGTACGGCAATCCGGAGACCACCACCGGCGGCAACGCGCTCAAATTCTACGCGAGCGTGCGCCTCGACATCCGCCGCACCGGCCAGATCAAGGATCGCGACGACATCATCGGCAACTCGACCCGCGTGAAGGTCGTCAAGAACAAGGTCGCGCCGCCGTTCAAGCAGGTCGAATTCGACATCATGTACGGCGAGGGCATCTCCAAGATCGGCGAAGTGCTCGATCTCGGCGTCAAGGCCGGGCTGGTCGAGAAATCGGGTGCGTGGTTCAGCTACGACAGCGTCCGCATCGGCCAGGGCCGCGAGAACGCCAAGACCTTCCTCAAGGAAAATCCCGAAATGGCCGACCGTCTCGAAAAGGCGATCCGCGGCCATACCGACAAGGTCGCCGAGGAAATGATGACCGGCCCCGATGCCGAGGACGACGACCTCTGACATCGATTCGTTCCCAACGCGACGTCAGCGCGTCGCACGCATGGAAGGGCCTGCCGGCGACGGCGGGCCCTTCATCGTTTGCGACGTGGAGAAAAGTGCGCGACGCTCTCCACTTTCTCCACTTCACCTTGTCGAGATCGCCCCCGATTGGCTCGTTCGAGCCGTTTCCCGGCCCGGATCGGGAATGGCGTGGTGTGCGAGGCATTCGTGAACACAGGCATCGTCACTCCTGTCGTGCCGGAACAAGTTCGGGTTACGGGCAGCGTTGCGACGGCCTTCATTCACCTCCCCGGCGAAGGCCGGGGAGGTGATCCAAGCAGGGTGAAGCGCTTCCAGCCGATGATCGACGTCCATCTCGACTATGTCGAGGCCGAGCTCGCGTCGCGTCCCTGGTTCGCGGGCGACGCGATGACCGCCGCCGACGTCATGATGAGCTTCCCGCTCGAAGCCGCCCGCGCCCGCGCCGGCCTCGACGAATCACGCCCCGCCACGCTTGCCTGGCTGGACAAGATCCACGCCCGGCCCGCCTATCAGGCCGCGTTGAAGGCGGGCGGCCCCTACGCTTACGCCTGATCGTCGGGGAACACGCCCTTGGAGGGCGCCCGCGGCGGCTCGATCTCGGCCGGTTCCACGGGGTCGAGCTCGCCTTCCCAGCGCGCGACGACGCTCGCCGCGACCGCGTTGCCGATCACGTTGGTCGCCGATCGTCCCATGTCGAGGAAATGGTCGACCGCGAGGATCAGCAGGATGCCCGCCTCGGGAATGCCGAACATGTTGAGCGTCGCCGCGATCACGACCAGGCTCGCGCGCGGCACGCCGGCGATCCCCTTCGAGGTCACCATCAGCACCAGCAGCATCACGATTTGCTGCCCCACGCTCATCTCGATCCCATAGGCCTGCGCGATGAAGATCGACGCGAAGGTCATGTACATCATCGAGCCGTCGAGGTTGAACGAATAGCCCAGCGGCAGCACGAAGCTCGCGATCTTGGGCGGCACGCCGAACCGGTCGAGCGCTTCGAGCAGCCGCGGATAGGCCGCCTCCGACGAGGCGGTTGAGAAGCCGAGCAGCAGCGGCTCGCGGATGTAGCGGATCAGCTGGCGCGCGCGCGGGCCGATGAACAGGAAGGCGAGCCCGATCAGCGCCGCCCACAGGACGATGAGGCCGATATAGACCGACCCCATGAAATAGGCGAGGTTGCCGATCACCCCTGGCCCGCGCTCGGCGAGCGCGCTCGCGACCGCCGCGAACACCGCGACCGGCGCGAAGCGCATCACGTAATCGGTGATCTGCAGCATCACCTTCACCAGCGCGTCGATCGCCTTGACCAGCGGCTTGGCGGGCTCGCCCACCGCGGTGATCGCGACCCCGACGAAGATCGAGAAGACCACGATCTGCAGGATCTCGTTGGTCGCCATCGCCTCGATCATCGAGGCGGGGAAGATGTGGGTGAAGAAATTGTGGAGGTTGAACGCCGCCTTGTCGACGCCCGAGGCCGCATCGGCGGGCGGGATCGGCAGGTTGAGCGCGGCACCCGGCTGGAGGAGGTGGACGAGGATCAGCCCGATCGTCAGCGACATCAGGCTGGCGCAGACGAACCAGCCGAGCGAGCGCAACCCGATCCGCCCCAGCGCGCCGCTGTCGCCCATGTGCGCGATGCCCGCGACCAGCGTGGAAAAGACCAGCGGCGCAATGATCATCTTGATCAGCCGCAGGAAGATCGTCGTCAGGATCGAGAAATAGCCCGCGATCTCGGTGAGCCGCGCGGCCGCGGCGGTGCTGCCGTCGTCGATCGCTGCGTTGAGCCCCCAGCCGACGACGAGGCCGAGCACCAGCCCGATCAGAATGAACATGGTCAGCCGCTTGGCCATTCACGCTTCCCCTTTGTGTATCGCCGCGCAACCAAGGGGATTGCGGCCGCCCGGTCAAGCGTCGCATTGGGGAGCAAAGGAGAAGAGGATGCGGATGCTGCCGATCGGACGTCGCGAGCTTTTGGGAATGGGCGCGCTGGTGCCGCTGCTGAGCGTGCCAGGCATCGTGCGCGCGGCCGAGCCCGATCTGTCCGACCTCCACGACATCACCGCCGAGGCCAAGCCCATCGACGCCGCCGAACGCGCCCGCCGCCTGGCGCGCGCGCAGGCGCTGATGAAGGCCAACGGGATCGGCGCGGTGGTGATCGAACCCGGCTCGTCGATGGTCTATTTCACCGGCGTCGAATGGTGGCGCAGCGAACGGCTCACCGCCGCGATTCTGCCGGTCGAGGGTAAGGTCTGCATCGTTACCCCCTTTTTCGAGGAACTTTCGGTCCACGAGACGCTCGCTATCCCCGCCGAGGTGCGCGTCTGGCAGGAGGATGAAGACCCGCTCGCTGTCGTCGCGGGCTTCCTCAAGGACCGCAAGCTCGCCGCGCAGCCGATCGCGATCGAGGAAAGCGTGCGCTTCTTCGCGTTCGACGGCCTGCGCAAGGTGCTCCCCGGCGCGCGCCTCGTCTCCGCCAACCCGGTCGTGCGCGGCTGCCGCATGGTCAAGACGCCCGCCGAACTCGCGCTGATGCAGACCGCGACCGACGTGACGATCGCCGCCTATCGCTGGCTTCACCCGCGCGTCGAGAAGGGCATGCGTCAGCAGGACGTTTCGGCGCTGATGAGTGCTGCGACGAAGAAGCTCGGCGGCAGCCCCGAGTTCTCGATGTGCCTGATCGGCGAATCGGCCGCCTATCCGCACGGCTCGAAGCAACCGCAGACGGTCGACGTCGGCCACATCGTGCTGATGGATTGCGGCTGCACCGTCCACGGCTATCAGTCGGACGTGTCGCGCACCTGGGTCCATGGCGGCAACGCGACGCCCGAGCAGCGCAAGGTCTGGGATCAGGTCCATCGCGGCCAGCAGGTTGCCTTCGCCGCCGCGAAGATCGGCGCGCCCGCCGGCAGCGTCGACGATGCCGTGCGCGTGTTTTACGAAAGCCTGGGCTACGGCCCCGGCTACAAGCTCCCCGGCCTGTCGCATCGCACCGGCCACGGCATCGGCCTCGACGGGCACGAGCCGGTCAATCTCGTCCGCGGCGAGACGACGAAACTGGCGCCGGGCATGTGCTTCTCCGACGAACCGGGCATCTACATCCCCGGCAAGTTCGGCGTGCGGCTCGAGGATTGCTTCCACATGACCGGCGCGGGCCCGAAATGGTTCAGCGAGCCGCCCAGGTCCATCGACGAGCCCGTTTGAGCAACGCGCTTGTGACTCCCGATACCCTCGCCTAGATCGCGCATCATGACCTCGACCAACGATATCCGCCGCTCGTTCCTCGATTATTTCGCGAGCCATGGCCACACCAAGGTGCCCTCGGCGCCGCTGGTGCCGCAGAACGATCCGACGCTGATGTTCGTCAACGCGGGCATGGTGCCGTTCAAGAACGTCTTCACGGGGCTGGAAACGCGGCCGTACAGCCTCGCGACCTCGGCGCAGAAGTGCGTGCGCGCAGGCGGCAAGCACAACGATCTCGACAATGTCGGCTATACCGCGCGGCACCACACCTTCTTCGAGATGATGGGCAATTTCTCGTTTGGCCAGTATTTCAAGGACCAGGCGATCGAGCACGCCTGGACGCTGCTGACGAAGGAATGGGAGCTGCCTGCGGAGAAGCTGACGGCGACCGTCTATCATACTGACGATGCCGCGTTCGATCTCTGGAAGAAGATCTCGGGCCTGCCCGAACATCGCATCATCCGCATTCCGACCAAGGATAATTTCTGGGCGATGGGCGAGAACGGCCCGTGCGGCCCGTGCTCCGAGGTCTTCTACGATCACGGCGAGCATATCCCCGGCGGCCCGCCCGGATCGCCGGATGAGGACGGCGACCGCTTCGTCGAGGTCTGGAATCTCGTCTTCATGCAATATGAGCAGGAAGAGAACGAGATCGTCGGCAACCTGCCCAAGCCCTCGATCGACACCGGCATGGGGCTCGAGCGCATCGCCGCGGTGATGCAGGGCGTCCACGACAATTACGATACCGACACCTTCAAGGCGCTGATCGCCGAATCGGGCGCGCTGACGCACACGCCGACCACCGGCGAGACCCAGGCGAGCCATCGCGTCATCGCCGATCACCTGCGCTGTTCGGGCTTCCTGGTGGCGGACGGCGTGTTGCCCGCGAACGAGGGCAGGGGCTATGTGCTCCGCCGCATCATGCGCCGCGCGATGCGCCATGCACACCTGCTGGGCGCCAAGGATCCGCTGATGAACCGGCTGGTGCCTGCGCTGGTCAAGGAAATGGGCGCCGCCTATCCCGAGCTGGTCCGCGCGCAATCGCTGATCGAGACGACGCTGTTGCAGGAGGAAACGCGCTTCCGCCAGACGCTCGACAAGGGGTTGAAGCTGCTCGACGAGGCGACCCGCGGCATGGAGGCGGGCGAGACGCTTTCGGGCGAGACCGCGTTCAAGCTCTACGACACTTACGGTTTTCCCTACGATCTCACCGAGGATGCGTTGCGCGCGCAATCGCTCCAGGTCGATCGTGAAGGCTTCGAGGCGGCGATGGCCGAACAGCGCCGTGCCGCACGCGCCGCGTGGAAGGGCTCGGGCGATAAGACGTCGGACGAGCTCTGGTTCGATCTGGTCGAAGAAAAGGGTGGCACCGAATTCGTCGGCTACACCTCGGAACAGGGCGAAGGTGAGGTAGTCGCGATCGTCAAGGATGGCGCGCGCGTCGATCGCGCAGGCGCGGGCGAGACGGTCGGCATTGTCACCAACCAGACCCCCTTTTACGGCGAGAGCGGCGGCCAGGTCGGCGACGCCGGAATTTTCAGCAACGACAGCGGATTGCGCGCGATCGTTACCGACACGCAGAAGCATCTCGGCCGCATCTGGTCGCACCATGCGACGATCGAGAGCGGCGCGATCGCGGTCGGCGACACGCTGCGTATGGCGGTCGATCCGGCGCGGCGTGCGGCGATCCGCGCCAACCATTCGGCGACGCACCTGCTCCACGCCGCGCTGCGCGATCGGCTTGGCACCCACGTCGCGCAGAAGGGCAGCCTTGTCGCCCCCGATCGCCTGCGCTTCGATTTCTCGCAGCCGACGGCGGTCGAGGCGGCGGCACTCGCGGAGATCGAGGCCGAGGTGAACGCCTATATCCGCCAGAACGATACGGTCGAAACCCGGCTGATGACGCCCGACGAGGCGATCGCCGAGGGCGCGATGGCGCTGTTCGGCGAGAAATATGGCGACGAGGTACGCGTCGTCTCGATGGGCCGCACCGGCGGCGACAACGCGCCGATCTACAGTCTCGAACTGTGCGGCGGCACGCATGTCGCCGCGACCGGCGACATCGGCCTGTTCAAGGTGGTGAGCGAGGGCGCGGTGTCCTCGGGCGTGCGCCGCATCGAGGCGCTGACCGGCGAGGCCGCGCGGCGCTGGTTCGAGAACCGCGACGAAAAATTGCGCGAGGTCGCGGCCACGCTGAAGGCCGCGCCCGACGAGGTGCCCGCGCGCGTCGCGGCGCTGGTCGAGGAGCGCAAGCGGCTCGAGCGCGAACTCGCCGAGGCGAAGAAGGCGCTCGCGCTCGGCGGCGGCGCGGCCGAGGTGGCGGGCCCCGAGCAGGTCGGCGGCATGGGCTTCCTGGCGCAGGTGGTCGAGGGACTCGATCCCAAGGGCCTGCGCAGCGCGGTGGACGAAATGAAGGCGCGGGTCGGCTCGGGCGTGGCGATGCTGGTCGCGGTCAACGACGGCCGCGCCTCGGTCGCGGTCGGCGTCACCGCCGACCGTGCCGGCACGCCGAGCGCGGTCGAGCTCGTCCAGCGCGCCGTGGCGGCGCTCGGCGGCAAGGGCGGCGGCGGCCGGCCCGACATGGCGCAGGGCGGCGGCCCCGACGGCGACAAGGCCACCGACGCGGTGACGGCGGTCCGTGCGGCGCTGGAGGAAAGCGCGCTCGCGGCGTGAGCCGGTGCTCCTGCGAAAGCAGGAGCCCAGCGTTCAGTTCGCCGCCGTCTCCACCGCCGGCCCGGTCCATCCTCCCGCGGTCGCCACGTAGAGCCGCGCGACGTTGAGATATTGCCGCGCCTGCGCCTCGACCATCGCCGAGCGCGCGCGCTGGTAGAGCCGCTCGCTCTCCAGAATCTGCAGCACGCCCGAATTGCCGACCTCGAAGCTGCGTCGCGACAGGTGCAGCGAGCGCTGCGCGACATCGACCGATTCGCGCTGGTTGGCCATCGACCGCGCGTCACTGTCGAGCGCCTGGAGCAAGTCGGCGACCTGCCCGAACGCCTCGAGTACCGTCTGCTTGTATTGCGCCTGCGCCGCCTCCGCCTGATCGACCGCCGCGCGCTTCTGCGCGTTCAGCGTGCCGCCGTGGAAGATCGGCGCGGTCAGCCCGGCGAAGATGTCGAACCCGCGGAACGCGCCGCTGAAGAAGTCGCCCAGCCCCGGCGAGCCCTGCGTCACCGTCGCGCCGAGCGTGATATTCGGATAGAGCTTCGCCGTCGCGACGCCGATCGCGGCGGTCGCGGCGTGCAGCTCTGCCTCGGCTTGCAGAATGTCGGGCCGCTTGTGGACGAGCTCCGACGGCAACGTCACCGGTACGTCGGCGGGCAGCGTGAAATCGGTGAGGTTGAACTCGGTCGGCCCCAGCTCGGCCGGCGTCACGCCGATCAGGATCGCGAGCAGGTGCCGCGCCTCGGCGAGCTGCTGGCCGAGCTGCGGGATTTCGCCGCGATCGGCCTCGTACTGGCTCTGCGCATTGAGCACCTCGACCAGCGTGCCTTCGCCCGCCTTGCGGCGCTTCTCGGTCAGATCGACGTTGCGCTGGTCTTCCTTGAGCAGCGCGTCGGCGGTGGCGATCCGGTCGCGGATCGCCGCGATCGTCAGCACCTGGTTGACGACGCGGCCGGCGATCGAAAGGTGCGCCGCCTCGGTCTGGCGCCGCTGCGCCTCGGCGCGTGCGGCGGCCTCTTCGACCGCGCGCTTCTTGCCGCCGAACAGGTCGAGATCGTACGAAACCCCGCCGCCCACCGAATAGAGTGTGAACTCCGGGTTGCCGGTGTCGGATTCGAAGCCGAACGCCGCGAGGTTGGGCTGCTCGCGCTCGACGCGCGCGTTGGCGTCTACCTGCGGCAGACGCTGGCCAGCGGCGGCGTTGACCTCTTCGAGCGCAGCCTGGAGTGTCGCGTTGCTCGCCGCGAGGCTCTGGTTGTTGGCGATCGCGCGTGTCACCAGCGCATCGAGCTCGGGCGAGGCGAACGCGGTCCACCAGCGCAGCGCCGGGCCTTGTCCGGCCTCGGCAGCGGGGCCGGGGGCGTGCGTGCCGGCCGGATCGGACGGCGAGCGATAGGCGGTCGCCGAGGGCGCCGCGGGGCGCTCGAAATCGGGGCCGGACATGCAGCCGGCAAGGATCGTGCTCGCGGCGAGGGCGGTGAGGAGAGAGCGGGTCATCGGGTCAGTCCATGTGCATCGCGGGTTGCTCGCCGCTTTGGTTCTTGCGCGGCGGCCGCATGAAGAGAATGAGCGGCGAAATCAGGATGATGACGACGAACAGCGCGTAGAAGGCGTCGATATAGGAGACCATCATCGCCTGCCGCGTGATCTCGCCGTTGAACTTCGCGAGGCTTTCGAGCGAGGAGAAATCGAACCCCGGCATGGCCTTGGCCATATTCGGATTGTCGGGCCGCACCGTCTCGACCAGCCGTGAATGCACCGTCGCCGCGTTGCGGATCGTCATCGCCTGCAAGACCGAGATGCCGATCGACGAGCCGACATTGCGGATCAACGTGAACATCGCCGTGCCCTCGTTGCGATATCGAGAGGGAAGCGTCGCGAAGGCGATCGTCGAGAGCGGCACGAAGATCAGCCCGGTGCCAATCCCCTGGATGAAGCCCGAATGGATTACCAGGCTCTCGTCCATGTCGAGCGAAAAGCCCGCCATCATGTAGGTCGACCAGGCGACGAGGATCATGCCCGCCACGATCAGGAGACGCGAATCGACACGTTTGATGAGCTGGCCGACGAGGATCATCGAGATCATCGTGCCCATGCCGCGCGGGGCGGTGACGAGCCCGGTGAGCACGACCGGATAGCCCATCAGCACTTCGAGCATCGGCGGCAGCAGCGCGAGCACCGCGAAGATCAGCACGCCGAGGAAGAAGCCGAAGATCGAGCCGAACAGGAAATTCCTGTCCTTGAACAGCGCGAGATCGATGAAGGGGTTCTTCGCAGTGAGCGTGTGGACCACGAACAGATAGAAGAACAGCACCGACAGCGCGCACTCGACCATGATCTCGGTCGAGGAGAACCAGTCGAGCTGCTGCCCGCGATCGAGCATCATCTGCAGCGAGCCGATGGCCAGCGCGAGGAAGGCGAAACCCATGAAATCGAGCCGCATCCGATCCGCACTCTTGGTCTCGCCAAGGAACAGCGACAGCCCCGCGAAGGCGAGCACGCCCACCGGCAGGTTGATGTAGAAAACCCAGCGCCAGGTGAGGTTGTCGGTCAGCCAGCCGCCGAGCGCGGGGCCGATGATCGGCCCCAGGATCGCGCCCATGCCCCAGATCGCCATCGCGGGGCCGTGGCGTTCGGGCGGGTTGATGTCGAGCAGGATCGCCTGGCTCATCGGCACCAGAGCGGCGCCGAAAATGCCCTGGAGCAGCCGGAAACCGACGAGCTCGCCCAGGCTGGTGGCGATGCCGCACAGCCCCGAGGCGATGGTGAAGCCGACGATCGAGATCTGCATCAGCCGCTTGCGCCCGATCCGCCCGGCGAGCCAGCCGGTCAACGGCGTCATGATCGCGGCGGCGACGATGTACGAGGTCAGCACCCAGGTGATCTGGTCAGCCGAGGCCGAGACGCTGCCTTGCATGTGCGGCAACGCCACGTTGGCGATGGTCGAATCGAGCGAGTTCATCACCGTCGCCGCCATCACCGAGGCGGTGATGAACCGCCGCGTGGTGCTGTCCGGATAGGCGTCGGTCATCGTGCGGGCGTCGCGGGCGCCTTGTCGGGGCCGAACAGGCGGCGTTGATGACCGGTATCGACCGTCGCCTCGACCGAGAGCCCCGCGTGGAGCGGCACGTCGGCAGGCGGATTGTCGATCGTGATCTCGACCGGCAGCCGCTGGACGACCTTCACCCAATTGCCGGTGGCGTTCTCCGCCGGCAGCACCGAGAAACTGTTACCCGTGCCGGGGCTGAAGCTCGTCAGGCGGCCTTTGAGTTCGAGGTCGGGGAAGGCATCGACCTCGATCGTCGCGGGCTGGCCGAGCCGCATGTAGCGCAGCTGGTTCTCCTTGAAGTTCGCCTCGACCCAGATGCGATTGCCGACCAGCGTGAACACCGGCTTGCCTGCGGTCACGTAATCGCCGACCTGAAGCTGATCGACCTTGGTGACGATCCCGTCCTGCGCCGCGCGTATGACGGTGTAGCCGAGGTTGAGCTGCGCACGCTCCAGCGCCGCCTGCGCCCTGGCGACGGCGGGCTGACGCTCGACCGGGGCGGTGACGCTGCCGGTCAGCTGCGCGGCGACGCTTTCGTTGGCCTGCCGGGCATTGACGATCGCGCTACGCGCGTTCTGCGCGGCGAGCACGGCCTGATCATATTGGTTCTGCGAGGAAATACCTTCGGCCAGCAGCTCCTTCTGCCGCGCGGCCTCGCGCTCGGCATAATGCAGCTTGTCTTGCGCCGAGGCGAGTTCGGCCTGGCCCTGACGGTAATTGGCGCGCAGCGACGCGACGTCGGTCCTGGAGCCCGCGAGCGCCGCCTCCGCCTCGTCGACCGCGGCCTGATACGGCGCGGGATCGATACGGAACAGCACGTCGCCCTTCTTCACCCGCTGGTTGTTGCGAACCTCGACCGCGATTACCCGCCCGGCCACATTGGGGCTCACCGAGACCTGGCCCGATTGCAGATAGGCATTGTCGGTCGTCTCGTACCGGCCGCCATGAAGATAGAAGGCGAGTCCGCCGAGCAGCAGCACGAGCGGCCCGAGCAGCAACAGCGCGGTGCGCAGGCGCCTGCGCCGCGATGGACTGTCGGGCACGGCTCCGTCTTCTTCATCGACGATGAACTCGTCACCGACGACGTCGTGGCCCTCGATCTGCGGATCGCCGGCACCGGGATGGGATGGCTGGTCGAAGGAATGCGACATTTCTGTCACGGAAATCCCCTGTTAGGCTGCGCAATGCAAATTGGCCGCGCAATACGAGAACGCCGCGGCCGGCCTCATGTAGTGCGCTGCACAAATGATACTAATGATTATTCGTCCCATAATGTATGAAGGTGGTGCATGAGTGAGATCGACCTCAACCTGCTGCGCGTCTTCGATACGCTGTTCGAGCTGGGCAACGTCACCAAGGCGGGCGCGCGGCTGGGATTGACGCAATCGGCGGTCAGTCATGCGCTCGGCCGGCTGCGCCAGTCGATCGGCGATCCCTTGTTCGTGCGTGCCCCGGGCGGGTTGCAGCCGACCGCGCGGGCGATCGAGATCGCGCCGGGTGTGCGAGTCGGGCTGTCGCAGCTGCGCACGGCGTTGTCGCCGAGCGCGTTCGATCCGGGCACCGCGGACCGGCGCTTCACGATTGCGGCGGGCTCGTATTTCTGCGCGCTGCTCATCCCCAAGCTGCTCGCCCGCGCGCGTGAGACCGCGCCCAACGTGTCGTTCCGGGTCCAACCGCTGGGCGGCGATCTGCTCGTCGATCTCGACGAGGGCATCGTGGATGTCGCGCTGGGCGCGTTTACCAAGGTGCCCAAACGGCTTCGGCTGGGGACGCTGTTTCACGAGGAGCTCGTCTGGATCGCCGCGACCGGCAGCCCGCTCGCCGGCCGCCGCCTGACCCAGGCCGAGCTCGCCGAGCAGCCGCGCGTGGTGATCGCGGCGGGCAAGTCGTTCGAGTCGCTGCGGCTGCTCACCTCCGAGGGCGGGCTGGAGCGGCGCACGATCACCGATACCGGCGAAACCTCGAGCGGCGTGGCGGACGAGCCGCCGGCCTCGGTCTACGACGCGATGACGGCACTCGCCGTGGTCGGCCGTACCGATTGCATCGCGCTGGTGCCAAAGAGGTTCGCGCAGCAGGACGGCGAGCGCCACGGCATCGTCATCCTCGACGTGCCCGACAGCGGCGACGGGATCGGGCTCACCATGTTGTGGCACAGCAAGTTCGAGGAGGATGACGGGGTGCGCTGGCTGCGGGAGGTGATCTCCACCCTCATGGCCTGAAAGCCTGATTCGAAATTCGGTGCTGGCCCGCCCCCCACCCGGCCACCCACAGGATCATGCTGGATGGGTGGCCGGGTGGGGGAGCGGGCCGGCACCGAACGATCCGAAAATCCGCCTCTGGCGGAATTTCGGATCAGATACTGAGAGGGATCCGTTCGTATTGCGGCTTGTGTCGCTCCCCCAATCGGGGCAGCAGGCGGCGTCCAGAGGCGCGATGCGCGAACGGGGGAACGACATGACGGCAAGTGGCGACACCTCGCATCGGCGCATCCTGTTCGCGAGCCTCGTCGGCACCTCGGTCGAATTCTACGATTTCTACATCTACGCGACCGCCGCGGCGCTGGTGTTCGGGCCGCTCTTCTTTCCCGCCGAATCGCGCTCGGCACAGCTCATGCTCGCTTATGCGAGCTTCGGGCTCGCCTTCGTCGCGCGGCCCGTCGGCGCGGTGCTGTTCGGCCATTTCGGCGATCGGATCGGCCGCAAATCGACCTTGGTCGCCAGCCTGGTCCTGATGGGCGGCTCGACGGTCGCGATCGCCTTCCTGCCCACCTATGCGCAAGCCGGCTGGATCGCGCCGCTGCTGCTCTGCCTGCTCCGGCTCGGGCAGGGGTTGGGGCTCGGCGGCGAGTGGGGCGGCGCATCGCTGCTCGCGGTCGAGAATGCACCGCCGGGATGGCGCAACCGCTACGGCATGTTCCCGCCGCTGGGCGCGCCGGTCGGCTTCATCGCCGCCAACGGTTTCTTCTTGCTGCTCGGCCTGTTTCTGACCGACGACCAGTTCCGCGATTGGGGCTGGCGGCTGCCCTTCCTGGCGAGCGCGGTGCTCGTCGCGCTCGGCCTGTGGGTGCGGCTCAAGCTCACCGAAACCCCCGCGTTCCTCGAAGCCGCCAGAGCCGAGGCGCTGCCCAAGGTGCCCTTCGCGACCCTGCTCCGTGATCACGCCCGCGCGACCTTTGCCGCGACCGTATCGGTAATCGCCTGTTTCGCGATCTTCTACCTCGCGACCGCCTTTGCCATGGGCTACGAAACCACCGTGCTCGGCCATGATCGCGAGGCGATGCTCGCGGTCGAGCTGGGCGCGATCCTGTTTCTCGCGGCGGGCGTCATCGTCTCGTCGGTTCTTGCCGATCGCACCGGCGCCGGCCGGATGCTCGGTTGGGGCTTCGCGGGTACGATCCTCGTCGGTTTCCTGCTTGGGCCGATGCTCGGCGCGGCGTCGCTCGCGATCGTGTGGCTGTGGCTCGCGCTTGCCCTGTTTGTAATGGGCTTCGCCTACGGCCCGCTCGGCGGCTGGCTGCCGGCACTGTTCCCGCCCGGCGTGCGCTATACCGGGGTGTCGATGACCTTCAACCTCGGCGGCATCGTCGGCGGCGGGCTGGCGCCGATGATCGCGCAGGCGCTCGCGGAGCGCGGCGGGCTCGGCCATGTCGGGCTGTATCTGGTCGCGGCCGGTGTGCTCAGTCTCCTCAGTCTCGCCATCCTCCCGCGATCCGCGCGGACCTGACCCGACCCGCCGACCGTGCTAGAGCGAAGGCCATGACGGCTTTCGTTCCTTACGCGCCGCTCGATACGCTGAAGCCGGTCGCGGACGGCGTATGGATCATGGACGGCCCGGAAATCCGCATGGATTATGCCGGGCTCAGCCTGCCGTTCCCGACGCGGATGACGGTCGTCCGGCTCGGCAATGGCGACATCTGGGTGCATTCGCCCACGACCGACGACGAGGCGGTGTTCGCGAGCGTCGCTGCGCTTGGCCCGGTGCGGCACCTGATCGCGCCCAACACGATCCATTTCTGGTGGGTGCCCGACTGGCACCGCCGCTTCCCCGATGCCGCGGTCCATCTCGCGCCCGGGATCGTCGAGCGTTCGTCGCGGCCGATGCCCGAGCACCACCTGCTCGGCGACGCGCCGCCCGCCGACTGGGCAGGGCAGATCGACCAGGTGCTGGTGCCCGGCAGCATCATGACCGAGATCGATTTCTTCCACCGCGCCAGCGCCACGCTGATCCTCACCGATCTCATCGAAAACATGGAACCGGCGCGCGTGAAAAACTGGTTCTACCGCTGGATCATCAAACTCGGCGGCGCCGCTGATCCCGACGGCAAGGCGCCGCGCGACATGCAGTGGAGCTTCCGCAAGCACAGGGCGGCGGTGCGCCGCGCGGCGGAGACGATGATCGGCTGGGCGCCCGAGCGCATCCTGATCGCGCATGGCCGCTGGTACGAGCGCGACGCGGTGGCCGAGTTGCGCCGCGCCTTCCGCTGGGTGCTGTAAAAGGAAAGGGCCGCCCGGCGCGATGCCGGACGGCCCTGTTCTTTTCGGTTCGGCGCGCGCCTCAGGCCTGGTCGGCGTCGTTGCTCGCCTCGGCTGCCTCGACCGCATCTTCGGCACGGTCTTCGGCCGGTACTTCCTCACCGAGCACCGCCGCGGCGTCCTCGGTGGCCTGATAGTCTTCGGTGAAGCCGCCGGCGTCGCGGCCTTCTTCGAACATCTGCGCCATGACGTCGACACCCGACGCCTGCATCTCGGCCTCTTCGGGCGAGCGGGCGACGTTGATCTTGATCGCGACCGACACCTCGGGGTGCAGCGCGACCTTGATCTCATGCACGCCGATCGCCTTGATCGGCTTGTCGAGCACGACCTGCGCCTTGGCGATCTTGTGGCCGTCGGCCTCAAGCGCCTCGACGATGTCGCGCACCGCGACCGAGCCATAGAGCTGGCCGGTGTTCGACGACTGGCGGATCAGCGTCAGCGAGGTGCCATCGAGACCCTTGGCCTCCTTCTCGGCGTCGGTGCGCTTGGCGGCGTTCTCGGCCTCCAGACGCTCGCGATTGGCCTCGAAGACCTTGCGGTTGGCCTCGTTGGCGCGCAGCGCCTTCTTGCGCGGCAACAGGAAGTTGCGGGCGAAGCCGTCCTTCACCTTCACCACGTCGCCGATGGCGCCGAGCTTCTCGACTCGTTCGAGCAGAATCACGTCCATGGGATCAGCTCCTTACTTCACGAGGTAGGGCAGCAGGCCCAGGTGACGGGCGCGCTTGATCGCCTGGGCGAGCTCGCGCTGCTTCTTCGCGCTCACGCTAGTGATGCGCGAGGGGACGATTTTGCCGCGCTCGGACACGAAGCCCTGCAGCAGGCGGACGTCCTTGTAATCGATCCGGGGTGCGTCCTTCGCGGAGAAGGGGCAGCTCTTGCGGCGGCGGAAAAACGGGCGTGCCATGTGTTCAGCCTCCTGATTACGCCGCGCGGTCGCGGCTGCGGCGGCCGTCACGGTCGCCCTTGCGCATCATGACCGACGGGCCGTTCTCGTGCTCGTCGACGCGCACGGTCATGTAGCGGATGATGTCTTCGTTGATCGCTTCCTGGCGCTCCAGCTCGGCGACGATGGCGCCGGGGCCGTCGATCTCAAGCATCACGTAATGCGCCTTGCGGTTCTTAGCGATCTTGTAGGCCAGGCTGCGCAGGCCCCAGGTCTCGGTCTTGACGACCTTGCCCTGATTGTCTTCGATGATCTTGGTGGCGGTTTCCGCCAGCGCGTCCACCTGCGCCTGTGCCAGATCCTGGCGCGCAAGGAACACGTGCTCGTACAGAGCCATGTCTTACCTCAAGTCTTGGCCGATCGCTGACCTCGCGCCCCGTGCGCGGGCCCCTCCGGCTGTCGTCCGTATTCAATGCGAAACCAGGGCGGGAAGCCGTGCTTCCCACCCCGGTTGCGGAGGTTCCCTTAGCGAAATCCGGGCGAAACGCAAGCCGAAGTCTTTATTGAGAACGGTTCCGGCCAGCATTGGGTGAACGATGCTCCCCCTCCCGACCACCCAATGCGATTATCCTGTGGGTGGCCGGGAGGGGGGAGCGGGCCGGTGCGGCGCTTAGTTCAAGAACGCACCGCCGATCACCGCGCCGATCAGGCCGCTGGCGATCGCGACCAGCACCGCGTCGTCACCCGACCGGGCCCACTGGTAGCCGCGAGGCGGCGTGTAGAGCCGGTGGTAGCTGCGATAATCGTTCACCACCCGATAACGGGGGGCATAGCGATAATCGAAACGCTGGCCGCGCACCCAGGTGCGATGCGGCGTCGCGTAGACCGGGCGATAGCTCGTCCGGTACGTCACCGTCCGGTGGACGGGTCGGCGCACGACCTTGCGCTGCTTGATCACGGTGCGGCCGTTCGCCTTGTGCTTGATCACGGTCGTCCTGTGGCGAGGCGCGGCCTCGGCGGGCGCCGCTGCCAGCAGGGGAACGGCGACCATCGATGCGGCGGCCGCGCTCAGAAGAAACTTTTTCATCACTGTCACTCCACTTCTTCTTCGGCGCCTTCATCGGCGTCATGGACAAGCTAGGCATGGGGTGTCGCGCGGATGTGTCGGCGGCGCTGCGAAATGGTCGCAAATTGTCGCGGCTTGCCATCGCCGCCGCGCGTTTCTAACCGGGCGCTTCGTTTCGCTGAGGAGATCGAGATGCGTGCCTTCATCTTTCCGGGGCAGGGCAGCCAAGCTGTCGGCATGGGCACGGCGCTCGCCGAGGCGAGCCCGGCGGCCCGTGAGGTGTTCGAAGAGGTCGACGAGGCACTCAGGCAGGCGCTGTTCCGGCTGATGGCCGAAGGCCCGGCCGACGACCTCACCCTGACCGAGAACGCGCAGCCCGCGATCATGGCGAACGCGATCGCGACCTTGCGCGTGTTCGAGAAGGAAGGCGGCGTCCGCCTCGCCGACAAGGCCGATTTCGTCGCCGGGCACAGCCTCGGCGAATATACCGCCTTGTGCGCGGCGGGTGCGCTCGATCTTGCCACCACGGCGCGGCTGCTCAAATTGCGCGGGCAGGCGATGCAGGCCGCGGTGCCGGTAGGCGAGGGTGCGATGGCGGCGCTGCTCGGCGCCGATGTCGGCATGGCGCAGAAGATCGCCGACGCTGCTGCCGAGGGCGAGGTCTGCACCGTCGCCAACGACAACGATCCTGGCCAGGTCGTGCTATCGGGCGCGCGTTCCGCGATCGAGCGCGCCGTTGGCCTCGCGAAGGAGATGGGCGCCAGGCGTGCGGTGCTGCTTCCCGTCTCGGCGCCGTTCCATTGCCCGCTGATGCAGCCTGCCGCGGACGCGATGCAGGCCGCGCTCGCCGATGCGGCCGTGCAGGCCCCATTGGTGCCGGTCTACGCCAACGTCACCGCCGCGCCGATCAGCGATCCCGACGAAATTCGCGCCCGCCTCGTCGAGCAGGTCACGGGCCGCGTCCGCTGGCGCGAATCGGTGCTGGCAATGCACGATGCAGGCGTTGGGCTGTTCGCCGAATTCGGCGCCAAGGTGCTCGGCGCCATGATCAAGCGCACGACCCCGGATGCGGTCGCGACCAGCGTGGTGACGATGGACGACATCGAGGCGCTGGCGAAGGAGCTTTGAGCGTGTCCCGCGCTGTAACCCGAGAATTCTGGAGATAGATATGTTCGACCTCACAGGCATGACCGCTCTCGTCACCGGCGCGTCCGGGGGAATCGGGTCGGCGATCGCGAAGGCGCTGGCGGCGCAGGGCGCCCGGCTCGCGGTGTCGGGATCGAACGCCGAGAAGCTGACGGCGTTTCGCGATGAACTGGGCGGCGATCATGTTGCCGTGCCCGCCAACCTGTCCGATGCCGTCGCGGTGGATGCGCTTGTGCCCGCAGCGACCGAGGCGCTGGGCGGCAGGCTCGACATCCTCGTCAACAATGCCGGTGTCACGCGCGACAATCTCGCGATGCGGATGAAGGACGAGGAATGGGATCAGGTGATCCGGGTCAACCTGGAAGCCGCGTTCCGCCTCGCGCGTGCCGCCGCCAGGCCGATGATGAAGGCGCGCTTCGGCCGCATCATCTCGATCACCTCGGTGGTGGGGCAGACGGGCAACCCCGGCCAGGCCAATTACGCCGCGTCCAAGGCCGGGCTCGTCGGCATGTCCAAGGCACTCGCGCAGGAACTCGCCAGCCGTAACATCACCGTCAATTGCGTCGCCCCCGGCTTCATCCGGTCGGCGATGACCGACGTGCTGCCCGACGCCCAGAGGGAAGCGCTGCTCGGCCGCATCCCTGCGGGCGATCTCGGTACCGGCGAGGACATCGGTGCCGCCGTGGTCTACCTCGCCAGCAGGGAGGCAGGCTACGTCACGGGGCAGACGCTTCACGTCAACGGCGGAATGGCGATGATCTGACGCTGCGGCACTTGCCACGGCGGGGCGCGCGTTCTACGTGCGTTCGGGATAGTCAAACCCCAAGCTAGAGAGGGACTAGGGACATGAGCGAGACTGCCGATCGCGTGAAGAAGATCGTCGTCGAGCATCTGGGCGTCGAAGCCGACAAGGTGACCGAAGATGCGAGCTTCATCGATGATCTGGGGGCAGACAGCCTCGACATCGTCGAGCTGGTGATGGCGTTCGAGGAAGAATTCGGGGTCGAGATCCCGGACGACGCCGCGGAGAAGATCGCGACCGTCAAGGATGCGATCACCTATATCGACGAGCACAAGGGCTGATCCGCTCGCGCGGACGCCTCGCCCGTATGGGCCGGAATTGACGAACGGCTCCCCGTCCCAGGGCGATAGATCAGGGGCGGGGAGCCGTTTCGTATTGAGGATGAGGAAACGGAGATTGCCATGCGGCGCGTTGTCGTAACCGGTCTCGGTCTGGTCACCCCGCTCGGCGGTGACGTCGAGACGAGCTGGGCCAACATCATCGGATCGAAATCGGGCGCCGGCCCGATCACCCGCTTCGATGCGTCCGATCAGAAATGCCGCATCGCCTGCGAAGTGAAGCCTGCCGATCACGCCTATGGCTTCGATGCGTCGAAGCGCGTCGATCACAAGATCCAGCGTCAGGTCGATCCGTTCATCGTCTACGGCATCGACGCCGCCGGGCAGGCGATCGAGGACGCTGGCCTCACCGACATGAGCGAAGAGGAACGGTTCCGCGCGGGTTGCTCGATCGGCGCAGGAATCGGCGGGCTGCCCGGGATCGAGAGCGAATCGATCGTGCTCCACGAAAAGGGGCCGGGACGCGTCAGCCCGCATTTCGTGCATGGACGCCTGATCAACCTCATCTCGGGCCAGGTCTCGATCAAATACGGGCTGATGGGCCCCAACCACGCGGTCGTCACCGCCTGCTCGACCGGTGCGCATTCGATCGGCGACGCCGCGCGGATGATCGCGATGGATGATGCCGATGTGATGCTCGCGGGCGGCGCCGAGGGCGCGATCTGCCCGCTCGGCATCGCTGGCTTCGCGCAGGCGCGTGCGCTCAGCACCGGGTTCAACGATACGCCTGAAAAGGCGAGCCGCCCCTATGATGTCGACCGCGACGGCTTCGTGATGGGCGAAGGGGCGGGGGTGGTCGTGCTCGAGGAATATGAGCGCGCCAAGGCTCGCGGCGCGAATATCTACGCGGAAGTGATCGGCTACGGCCTGTCGGGCGACGCCTATCACGTCACCGCGCCGCATCCCGAAGGCTCGGGCGCGTTCCGATCGATGCAGATGGCGATGCGGAAATCCGGCCTCGACCTCTCGGACATCGATTACATCAACGCGCACGGTACCTCGACCCCGCTCGGCGACGAGCTCGAACTGGGCGCGGTACGCAGGCTATTCGGTAATGCGATCGGCGATCTGTCGATGAGCTCGACCAAATCGGCGATCGGGCACCTGCTCGGCGGCGCGGGCGCGGTCGAATCGATCTTCTGCATCCTCGCGATGCGCGATCAGATCGTGCCGCCCACGCTCAACCTCGACAATCCGAGCGAGGGCTGCGCGGGCGTCGATCTGGTTCCGCACAAGGCCAAGGAACGCAAGGTTAAGGCCGTGCTCAACAACAGCTTCGGCTTCGGCGGCACCAACGCCTCGCTGGTGATGCGGGCGCTGTAACCATGCGTCGGCCCGGCTGCTTCGGCCTGCTGGTCGCGCTCGCGGCGATCCTCGGGCTGTTCCTGGTTGCGCAGAGCTGGAGCGGTGCCGGCCCGGCGGACAAAGTGGTCACGATCGTCGTGCCGCAGGGCGCGACGCTGACCCGCGCGGCGGACCAGCTCGAAGCGGCGGGCGCGATCCCCTCGGCGCGACGCTTCCTGCTGCTGGCCAAGCTGCTCGGCGGCTCGACGTCGATCAAGGCCGGCGAATACAGCTTCCCCGCGCACACCAGCCAGTCCGACATCCTCTCGGCGATGCAGCGCGGCGAGACGCTCCAGCGGCTCGTGACGATCCCCGAAGGGTTGCCCTCGGTCTATGTCGCGCAAAAGCTCGCCGAGGCGCCGGTGCTGACCGGCAAGGTCGCGGTGCCCGCCGAGGGCTCCGTGCTGCCCGACAGCTATGGCTATCAGCGCGGCGACACGCGCCAGTCGGTCCTCGCGCGGATGCAGGCGGCGATGACCCGTTACTTGGCGGCCGCCTGGAAGCAGCGCAAGCCGGGCATCGCGGTCAAGACGCCGCGCGAGGCGTTGATCCTCGCTTCGATCGTCGAGAAGGAAACCGGCAAACCCTCCGAACGTCGCATGGTCGCGGCCGTCTATTCGAACCGCCTGAAACGCGGCATGCCGCTCCAGGCCGATCCAACCGTCATCTACCCGATCACGCACGGCAAGCCGCTCGGCCGCCGCATCCTGCGCTCCGAGCTGGAAGCGAAGAACGGCTACAACACTTATGCGATGGCGGGTCTGCCCGAGGGGCCGATCTGCAATCCCGGGCGTGCCTCGATCGATGCAGTGCTCAATCCCGAGCAATCGAACGCACTTTATTTCGTTGCCGACGGCACCGGCGGGCATGTCTTCGCCGACACGCTCGAACAGCACAACGCCAACGTCGCCAAATGGTACGCCATCCGCCGCGCCCGCGGCGAGATGTGAGAACGTTCACTTTGACTGAAAGCTAGGCTATCCTCCACCAAAGAGAGGGGAGCCGGAATGACGTTGTTTCGCCTGATCGCGGCTGTCGCGCTATTGTGCCTGACGACCCCGGCCGCCCATGCGCAGGGCTTTCTCCATGCCGAGGGCACGCACATCGTGGACGGCGACGGCAAGCCGATGCTGCTGCGCGGCATGGGGCTGGGCGGCTGGATGCTCCAGGAAGGCTACATGCTGGGGCTCGGCGACCTTGGCAAAGGCCAGCAGCACGTCATTCGCGCGCACATCGCCGATCTGATCGGAGAGGAACGCACTGCCGCCTTCTATCGGGCATGGCTCGATCATTACGTCACCAAGGCCGATATCGATGCGATGGGGCGCTGGGGATTCAACTCGATCCGGCTGCCGATGCATTACAACCTGCTGCTCGACGAGACCGCGCCCGCAGGCGTCGATCGCTGGAACGAGGATGGTTTCCGCCGCATCGACACGCTCATCGACTGGGCGCGCGCAAACCGCATCTACGTGATTCTCGATCTTCATGCCGCGCCCGGCGGACAGGGCACCGACCTGCCGATCGCAGACCGCGATCCGGCCAAGCCCTCGCTGTGGGATAATGCCGAGAACCAGCGCCGCACCGTCGCGTTGTGGAAGAAGCTCGCTGCGCGCTACGCCGACGAGCCGTGGGTGGGCGGCTACGACATCCTCAACGAGCCCAATTGGGATTTCGAGGGCGAGGGCGGCGGCCACGGCTGCAAGGAAACGCGCAACGCCCCGCTCACGGCACTGCTCGAGCGCATCACCACCGCGATCCGCGCGGTCGATCGCAATCACATGATCATCATCGAGGGCAATTGCTGGGGCAACAATTACGCCGGCATGCTGCCGCCCTGGGACGACAACATGGTGCTGAGCTTCCACAAATATTGGAACGCCAATACCGACGAGGAACTCGCGACCATCCTCGGTCTGCGCGAGCGATATGGCGTTCCGGTCTGGCTCGGCGAATCGGGCGAGAATTCGAATGTCTGGTTCCGCGATGCGATTCGGCTCGTCGAAAGCCGCGGCATCGGCTGGTCGTGGTGGCCGCTAAAGAAGATCGGTTTTAATAATCCTTTGGAGATCGTTCCTGACGAAGGTTGGAAGGGACTCGTCGCCTATTGGCTGCACGGTGGCCCGCGTCCGTCGGCGGATGAGGCCGCGCAGGCACTGATGCGGCTCGCGACGCATGACGTCACGTTCGCCAACAACGTGCAGCATCCGGACGTGATCGATGCGATGTTCCGCCTGCCGCATTCGGATCGGGCGGTGCCGTTCAAGACGCACAGGCTGGCGGATGGCCCGCTGATGATCGCGGCGGCCGATTACGACATGGGGCCGGCGGGTGTCGCCTATCGCGATCGCATCGATGCCAATTACCACATCGCCACGGGCGGCAACCGCACCGAATGGAACGATGGCCGCACCTATCGCAACGACGGCGTCGATATCGCACGCGAACCCGATGGAACGCCCTATGTCGACCAGTTTGAGGCGGGTGAGTGGATACAGTTCACGATCGACGCGGCGCGAGACGGTGCAGCACCGGTCATGCTCGACGCGCGCACGGCCGCGGGTGCCACGATGACGATCAGCGTCAACGACGGCGCGCCGGTGCGCGTGCCGATCGTTGCGACCAAGGACTGGAGATCCGTGTCCGCAGGAAAACTGACGTTCCTACCCGGCACCAACCGCATTCGCCTCGCCGTCGCTAACAGCGAGGCGTCGCTGCGATCGCTGACGATCGAGTAGCTCAACCGTGCAAGGATGCGGCCGCGCGTGCTTTTGCTTCCACCTCGGCCATGGTGCCGCCCGTCACCCAGCTCCCGCCGACGCACAGCACAGGATCGAACGCGAGCCAATCGGATGCCGTCGCCTCGCTGATCCCGCCGGTGGGGCAGAACTTGCATTGGTAGAATGGCGCGGCAAGGCTCTTGAGCGCCTTCAATCCGCCCGAGGTCTCGGCCGGGAAGAACTTGAAGTGCGTCAGGCCGAGGTCGAGCCCGCGCATGATGTCGCCCGCGTTGGCGATGCCGGGCAGGAAGGGGATGCCAGTCTCGCCCACCGCCGCGCCCAGTCGATCGGTCAGCCCTGGCGAGACGATGAACTCGACGCCGGCATCGGCAACCTGCTTCAGCTGCTCGGCGTTGACCACCGTGCCCGCGCCGACGATCGCGCCATCGACCTTCTTCATCTCGACGATCGCCTCGATTGCGGCCGGGGTGCGCATCGTTACCTCAAGCACCTTGAGCCCGCCCGCGACCAGCGCCTCCGCCAGCGGCTTGGCGGTGGCGGCATCATCGATCACCAGCACTGGAATCACGGGGCTGGTGTTCATGATGGTTTGTATATCACTCACAAGGTGTGCTCCTGGGCAAAGGCCGCGGCGGCGCCGAGCAGGCCGGGCTGGGGATGGGTGATCAGCTTGACCGGAATGGAGTTCATCAGCCCCTGGAACCGGCCCTTGGCCGCGAAGCGCTGGCCGAACCCCGAATTGAGCAGATGGTCCTTGAGCCGGAGGCCGAGCCCGCCCGCGATGACGACGCCCTTGGGCCCGTGTGCCAGCGCGAGGTCGCCCGCCACCGCGCCGAGCGCGAGACAGAAGCGGTCGAGCGCCGCGACCGCGAGGTCGTCCTTGCCCTCCAGCGCCATGTTCCACAGCGTCTTGTCGTCGTGTTGTTCCACGGCTTTGTGCTCGATCGCTGCCAGCGTTTCGTAGATCGGAATGATGCCGGGGCCGGCGCAGATCCGTTCTGCCGACACGCGCGTGTATGTCTTGCGCAGCCGCTTGACGATCGCATCTTCGATCCCGTCGAGCGGGGCGAAATCCATGTGGCCGCCCTCGGTCTCGATCACATGATAGCGATCCTTGGCGCGGAACACCTGCGCGACGCCGAGGCCCGTGCCCGGCCCGCACACGGTGATCGAGCCGCGCCGGGGCAGCGGCTCGTCCGGCCCGCACAGATGCACGAACTCGTCGTCGGGAAGCTGCGCGACCGCGTGGCCCACCGCGCCGAAATCGTTGATCAGCACCCAGTCGTCGACCTCGAGCCGCTCATTGATCAGCGGTGGGCGGATGATCCACGGATTGTTGGTGAGCTTGATCAACTCGTCGTTGATCGGCGAGGCGACCGCGATTCCCGCCGCGCGCGGGAAAGGTCGACCGAGCTCGCGCTGCGCCGCGCGCCAGGCGAGCTGCAGGCTGCCGTGGTCGGCGGTCTTGAGCGTGATCGGCTCGCCCAGCGAGACGACGCGGCCCTTCTCCACCTCAGCGATGGCGAAGCGGGCATGCGTGCCCCCGATATCGACCGCGACGACATGCATTCTTTAATCTCCTCCGGCTCTTGTTGGCCGTTCTTTACAAATCTTCCGAAGCAAGCACGGCGGACGCGCCCTTCTCGGCCTCAGTCGCCAGATGGCGCATGATCCCGAACAGCTCCCGCCCCGTGCCGATGGCGGGCGGCGGCGCTTCGGCGGACGCGCGCGCGGCCCATTCGGCCGGATCGACCAGCGCTTCGAGCGTGCCGGCGACGGCGCAGACGCGCACCACGTCGCCATCGCGGATCTTGCCGATCGGTCCGCCACCCAAGGCTTCGGGGCTGACGTGGATCGCACACGGCACCTTGCCCGAGGCGCCCGACATCCGTCCATCGGTGACGAGCGCGACGCGAAACCCGCGATTCTGGAGCACGCCCAGCGGCGGGGTGAGCTTGTGCAGTTCGGGCATCCCGTTGGCGCGCGGTCCCTGGAAGCGCACCACGACGATCACGTCGCGGTCGAGCTCGCCCGCCTTGAACGCCTCCTGCACCTGTTGCTGGTCGGTGAAGACGCGCGCGGGCGCCTCGATCGTCCAGCGGTCTTCGGTGACCGCGCTGATCTTGATGCAGGCGCGGCCGATATTGCCGGCGAGGATGCGCATCCCCCCTTCGTTCTGGAACGGGCGGTCGACCGTGCGGACGATGCTGTCGTCGATGCTGTCGTCGGGCAGGTCGCGCCAGACGAGCGTGTCGCCGTCCATCTCCGGCATCCGGCCATAGGCATCGAGATCGTCGGCCGCGACGGTGGTGATGTCGCGGTGGAGCAGCCCGGCCTCGAGCAGCTCGCGGATCACGAACGGCGGCCCGCCGGCATTCTGGAACGCGTTCACGTCCGCCGATCCGTTGGGATAGACGCGCGTCAGCAGCGGCACGACCTTGGACAGTCTGTCGAAATCCTCCCAGTCGATCGCGATGCCCGCCGAGGCGGCGATCGCGGGCAGGTGGATCAGATGGTTGGTCGAGCCGCCGGTCGCGAGCAGTGCGACCATCGCGTTGACGATCGCCTTCTCGTCGACGCACTCGCCCAGCGGCCGGTAATCGTTGCCGTTCCAGCCGATCTCGGCGATCCGGTGCATTGCCGCGCGCGTCAGTGCCTGGCGCAGCTTGGTGCCCGGGTTGACGAACGCGGCGCCGGGCATGTGGAGGCCCATCGCCTCCATCATCATCTGGTTGGTGTTGGCGGTGCCGTAGAAGGTGCAGGTGCCCTTCGAATGATAGGCGCCGATCTCCGAATCGAGCAGTTCCTGGCGGCTCGCCTTGCCCTCGGCATAGAGCTCGCGCGTGTGCGCTTTCTCCTTGTTCGAGATGCCCGACGGCATCGGCCCGCCCGGGATCATGATCGTCGGCAGATGGCCGAAGCGCAGCGCGCCCATCAGCAGCCCCGGTACGATCTTGTCACAGATGCCGAGCAAGGTCGCACCCTCGAACATACCGTGGCTGAGCGCGATCGCGGTCGATAGCGCGATGGTGTCGCGGCTGAACAGCGAAAGCTCCATGCCCGGATAGCCCTGCGTCACGCCGTCGCACATCGCCGGCACGCCGCCCGCTACCTGCGCGGTGATCCCGGCCTCGCGCGCCCACACCTTCATCTGCTCGGGGTAGCGGTAATAGGTCGCATGCGCCGAGAGCATGTCGTTGTAAGCGGTTACGATCCCGACATTCATCGCGCGCCCGGCCTTGAGCGTGTCGCGATCCTCCGCGGTGCCCGCGAAGCCGTGCGCAAGGTTGGCGCAGCCGAGCAGCGGCCGATCGACCCCCGATTCGCGCTCGCGTCCGATCAGCTCGAGATAGGCGCGGCGCTTGTCGCGCGAGGTTTCGATGACGCGATCGGTGACCGCGGCGATTTCGGGATGAAGGGTCATGCCGGGCTCCAGTGGATGTCGACGGGCAGCTCGACATCGGCGAGCACGCGCCCGATCGGGTAAGCGGAGGAGGGGCCCTGCTCGATCGCGCGCTCGATCACGTCGCGCTTCTCCTGCCCCGTGACCGCGAGCGTGAGCGCGCGCGCGGTGACCATCGCCGCGCGGGTCAGCGTGACGCGCGGCACCGGCGCCTCGGCGGGAAGATCGGCGGGCATCATGCCGATCGCGCGCCGCTCGCGCGGGCCAGCGACGGCTTCCTCGAAATCCTCGCCGGGGAAGATCGAGGCGGTATGTCCGTCCTTGCCGACGCCCAGCAGGCACAGATCGAGCGGCCAATGTACGTCCTGCAACCGCGCATCCGCGGCGCGCCCCGCCGCGCGGTAATCCGCCGCCGCCTCGCTGGTGATCGGCATCACCCGGGCCTTGAGCGGCAGGAATATCTTGGCCATCGCGGTGACGTTCGACAGCGGATCGCCCATCGGCACCAGCCGGTCGTCGGTGGGCAGGATCGTCACCCGCTTCCAGTCGAGCTGCTTCTCCGCGAGCTTCTGGTAGATCGGCAGCGGCGTCTTGCCGCCGGGCAGCGCGATCACTGCCTGGCCGCGCGCGTCGAGCGCGCTTTCGATCACGAAGGCGGCGTCGCCCGCGACCGCCTCGGCCATTTCCTCGGCGTCGTCATAGTCCCACCATTCGATCTCGGTCATGTAGCGTCCTCAATTCATTCAGTCTCGATGGGGAACGGGCGAGCTCAATCGTCGTGCCACGTCACCCCGTCGCGTTCGGTCAGCGCGATCGCCGCCGACGGCCCCCAGCTTCCCGACGGATAGGGTTTGGGCTTGATATCGTGCTCGGCCCAGCCCTGTCGGACCGCGTCGATCCATTGCCACTGCGCTTCCACCTCGTCGCGCCGCACGAACAAGGTCGGGTCTCCCTCGATCAGATCAAGGAGCAGGCGCTCATAGGCGATGCGCCGCCGCGTGCCCGCGAACTGGACGTCGAGGCTCAGGTTGAGCGGCACCTCGCGCAGATGCACGCCCTCGCGGTCGAGCCCCGGCTCCTTCGCCATCACCAGCAGCCGCACATATTCCTCGGGCTGGAGGCGGATCACGAGTTTGTTCGCCTGCAGCGTCCCGCCGCGCTCGGCGAACATCGAATGCGGTACGGGCTTGAACTTGATGTAGATTTCGGACTGCCGCGTCGGCAGCCTTTTGCCCGTGCGCAGGTAGAAGGGCACGCCCTGCCAGCGCCAGTTGTCGACATGCGCCTTCAGCGCCACGAACGTCTCGGTACCGGAGGCATGGCCGAGCTCGTCGGCATAGCCGTGAACGATCTCGCCGTTGACCGCGCCCGCATTGTATTGCCCGGTCACCGTCAGGTGCGGCACCTCCTCGGGCTTCATCGTGCGTAGCGAGCGGAGCACCTTGACCTTCTCGTCGCGGATCGCGGTGCCGTCATAATGCGCCGGCGGCTCCATCGCGATCAGCGCGAGCAGCTGGAGCATGTGGTTCTGCACCATGTCGCGCAGCGCGCCAGTATCGTCGTAGAAGCCCGCGCGCCCTTCGAGCCCCACCGTTTCCGAAACCGTGATCTGCACATGCTCGATCCCGCGCGCGTTCCACACCGGCTCGAACAACGTGTTGCCGAAACGCAGCGCCAGGATGTTCTGCACCGTCTCCTTGCCGAGATAATGGTCGATGCGGAAGGTGCGGTCCTCGGGGAAGACCTCGGCGACGGCGTCGTTGATCTCGCGGCTCGATTGCAAATCGTTGCCGAGCGGCTTTTCGAGCCCGATCCGCACGTTGGCGCCCGCGAGCCCTGCCGATTCGAGCCCCTTGATCGTCGGGCGGAACAAGGAGGGCGCGGTCGACAGGAAGATCGCGAGTCCGCCCGAGGTGTCGCCGATCTTCTTCGCCAGATCGTCGTAACCCTCGATCGTCGAGGCATCGAGCGGTTGATAGCCGAGCCGGCCCAGGAAGCCCTCGATCGCCTCCTTGTCCTTGCGATCGTCGGGCAGGAACTCGTCGAGCGCTTCGGCAGCGAACGCACGGTAGCTCGCATCGTCATGGTCGGACCGCGCGGTGCCGGTGATCGTCAGCCCGTCCGGCAGCAGGCCGTCGGCGTGGAGCCCGAACAGCGAGGGCAACAGCATGCGCTGCGCGAGATCGCCGGTCGCGCCGAACAGAAGCAGCTTGGCCACGGGCTGACGCATCAATTCCCCCCTTGCGCTGGTGGGCCAGGCGTTCACAGCCGCAGCCCCGCGACCGGATCGAGCCCGGCCATGATGTTGAGATTCTGCACCGCCGCACCGGCGGCGCCCTTGCCGAGATTGTCGAGCGTGGCGAGCAGCCGCGCCTGGCCGGCCTCGTCGCTACCCCGAACGTGGAGCGTCAGCCGGTCGCTGTCGGCGTCGTCCTCGATCCGCACCAATGTCGGCGCGTCGTCGGCGACGCGCACCACGCGGCTGCCGTCATAGGCGGCCTGCAATGCTTCCTTGAGCGCCGCGACGCCGGGGCGGCGGGGGAGGGCGTGGAGGGGGAGCGGTACTTCAACGACCATTCCACGATAGGTGTTGGCGACCGAGGGCATGAAGATCGGGGGGTGCGCGAGGCGCGCGTGGCGCTGCATCTCGGGTACATGCTTGTGCGCGAGCGCGAGCGCATAGGGCCGGAATGCCGATCCGCCGCCGCCCTCGAACTCGGCGATCATGCTCTTGCCTCCGCCCGAATAGCCGGAGGTAGCGTTAACACCGAGCAGCCAGTCGTGCGGGACGAGGCCGGCCCGGACGAGCGGCCGCACCAGCGCGAGGAAGCCGGTGGGGTAGCAGCCCGGATTGGCGACGCGCGCGGCATCGGCGATCGCAGCCTGATGGCCGGGCTCGAGCTCGGGAAAGCCGTAGAGCCAGCCGTCGGCGGTGCGGTGTGCGGTGGAGGCGTCGATGATCCGCGTCTTCGGATTGGTGACGAGGCGAACAGCCTCGCGCGCGGCGTCGTCGGGCAGGCACAGGATCACGAAATCGGCGGCGTTGAGCGCCTCGGCGCGCGCGGCCGGATCCTTGCGCCGGGCCTCGTCGATCTCGATCGGCGTCAGATCCGCGCGGCCCGCCAGCCGCTCGCGAATCTCGAGCCCCGTCGTGCCCGACCCGCCGTCGATGAAAACCGATATGCTCACGCGTTGGCCTCCTCGGGAACCGGGCCGACCGCTTCGGCCTCGACATAACCGACCAGCCCCTGGCGCGTCGCCACGCCCCAGGCCATGCCGCTCGTCGTGTCGAGCAGGTCGAACGCATCGCCCGCCTTCAACTCGGCGACGGTCGCAGCGTCGGCGGCGGGCGAATCGCGGAGCACGATGTCGCGTAGCACGATCCGCGCCAGCGGTTCGGCATAATGCGGTGCGAATACGTATTCGGCGAGCCGGATATCCGCCAGATCGCGGCGCACGGCATGCGTGCGCGGGTCGAGCGCGACGCGTGGCCCCGCCAGCGCGAAGGTCTTACGCGGAAGCCTTGTGGACGTCGGGCAGGGGCCTTTCGTCGATAAAATGGCCGAACTCTTCAAGAAAATCTGCCCCTTCAGACGTGCGCGCGACGAAGATGTTGCGCTTGTCGCTGTCGTCGCGCTGGCGGCGCAGATAGCCCAGCGCCCCAAGTCTGTTCAAGGCACGGGTGACGACGGGCTTGGAAACATTGAGACAGCGCGCCAGACCGCGCACCGTATGGGGGCCGGGGCGGAGGTAGACGACGAGCAAAAGCGCCATCTGGCGGTTGGTGAGATCGGGCTCGCCCGATCGGACGTAATCCACCAGAGCCTGCATCCATGTGTTGAGCGAATTTTGCGCTAGCGTCGCCACCGTCGAAACATTCCGCTTCCTGTCGGGGCCCTGTCGGGCGTTCCACCTCGGCCATTAACGCCTCGGAGCCGCTCAGGTTTCAGTGCGCAGCCGAAATATCGCAGGAATCGAGCGCGACTCGCGATGTCGGTTGATCGGGATGGCGTCGACGCCTATGTGCCTCGCGGTTCGCCATCGCTTTGATTCAGGGTTTCGATGTTCACCTTCCTCCTCGTTCTGCAAGCCATCGTGGCCGCCGCTCTGGTGACGGTCATCCTCATGCAGCGGTCGGAAGGCGGCGGTCTCGGCATGGGCGGCAGCCCGTCGGGGCTGATGTCGGCGCGTGGCGCCGCGGATTTCCTGACGCGTGCGACCGCGATCCTCGCCGGGTTGTTCGTGCTGCTCAGCATCGCGCTCGCGACGCTGGCGGCGACGCGGCACACCACCACGATCGATACCTCGCTCGCGACGAGCGCGCCGGCAGCCCCCGCCGCGCCCGTTACCGCGCCGCCCGCCGGTTCGGCTCCTTTCGCGGACGCCGCGCAGAACGCGGTGGGCGCCGCCGCGGCACCGTCGAACGGCACGCAGCCGGCCGACAACGGCCCGGTTCCGCTCCAGCAATAATCCGCCGCCGGACTACCGGCTGCAGAAAAATTCGCGCGTCCGTGGATTCGGGCGCTTGTCCTGACACGTGTTCTAACGCTAGGCGGTGATTCCCATGGCGCGGTTCATTTTCATTACCGGCGGCGTGGTATCCTCGCTTGGCAAAGGATTGATGGCGGCGAGCCTCGCGGCGCTGCTGCAGGCGCGCGGCTATCGCGTGCGCATCCGCAAGTTCGATCCGTATCTGAACGTCGATCCCGGGACGATGTCGCCTTACCAGCATGGCGAGGTCTACGTCACCGACGACGGGGCGGAGACCGATCTCGATCTCGGCCATTACGAGCGCTTCACCGGTGTCGCGGCGCACCAGAGCGACAATGTCACTTCGGGCCGCATCTACCAGCAGATCATCCAGCGCGAGCGGCGCGGCGATTATCTCGGCGCGACCGTGCAGGTGATCCCGCACGTCACCGACGCGATCAAGGCATTCGCGCTCGACGACACCGACGATCTGGATTTCGTGCTGTGCGAGATCGGCGGCACCGTGGGCGACATCGAGTCGCTGCCGTTCATCGAGGCGATCCGCCAGCTTCGCAACGAGCTCGGCCGCGGGCAATCGATCAGCATCCACGTGACGCTGGTGCCCTACATCTCCGCCGCGGGCGAGCTGAAGACCAAGCCCACCCAGCATTCGGTGCGCGAGCTCGCGGCGCTCGGCGTCCAGCCCGACGTGCTCGTCTGCCGCTGCGAACAGCCGCTTCCCGACGGCGAGCGCGCCAAGATCGCCTTGTTCTGCAACGTGCCCAAGGAAGCGGTGATCCCCGCGCTCGATGCGTCGAGCATCTATGCGGTGCCGCTGCAATATCATGCCGAAGGGATCGACCGCGAGGTGCTGAAGGCGTTCGGGATCGATCCCGGCGCCGCGCCCGATCTGTCGCGCTGGACCGAGATCGTCGAGCGGTTGGAGAATCCCGAAGGCGAGGTGACGATCGGCGTCGTCGGCAAATATGTCGGCCTGCAGGACGCCTACAAATCGTTGAACGAGGCGCTGGTCCACGGCGGCATCGCCAACCGCGTCAAGGTCAACATTCGCTGGATCGACGCCGAATTGTTCGAGCGCGGCGACGAGGACATCGCCGCCAGGCTCGAGCCGTGCCATGCGATCCTCGTCCCCGGCGCGTTCGGATCGCGCGGGGCGGAAGGCAAGATCGCCAGCGTCCGCTTCGCGCGCGAGCGCGGCGTGCCCTATTTCGGCATCTGCTTCGGCATGCAGATGGCGTGCATCGAGGGCGCGCGCGATCTCGCCGGGATCGACAAGGCCTCGTCGACCGAATTCGGCCCCACCGATGAGCCCGTCGTCGGCCTGATCACCGAATGGATGAGCGAATCGGGGCTCGAGAAGCGCGAGGCCGGCGGTGATCTCGGCGGCACGATGCGGCTCGGCGCCTATCCCGCCAGGCTCGCCGGCAACAGCGTCGTCGCCTCGATCTACGACGCCACCGAGATCAGCGAGCGCCACCGCCACCGCTACGAGGTCAACACCGCCTACAAGGAGCGGCTGGAGCAGGGCGGTCTCGTCTTCTCCGGCATGTCGCCCGACGGGATGCTGCCCGAAATCGTCGAGCGGCCCGACCATCCCTGGTTCGTCGGCGTGCAGTTCCATCCCGAGCTGAAATCCAAGCCCTTCGATCCGCACCCGCTGTTCGCGAGCTTCATCGAGGCCGCGGTCAAGCAGAGCCGGATGGTCTGACACCTACGTCCGCACAAGCGGGTTGACTAACGTATAACCATTTGGTTATTGATTCGATCAATAGCTGAAAGGTTATACGTTCCGATGGCCGACACCCACGATCTGCTCTTCAAATCGCTTGCCGATCCCACGCGGCGAGCGATCTTCGAACGGCTGTGCCGCGACGGCGAGCGAACCGTCAGCGACCTGACGGCGGGCGCCGGAGTCTCGCAACCGGCCGTCTCCAAACATCTGGGCGTGCTGAAGCACGCCGGCCTCGTGCGCGACCGCCACGAGGGGCGGTTGACGCACTATAGCGCGCAGCCGCGCGCGCTGGCGCCGCTCGCCGACTGGACCCGCGACATGACCGATTTCTGGGAGCGCCGCTTCGACGCGCTCGAAGATTTACTGAAGAGGATGGACCAATGACCGACACCACGATCGAGACACGCACCGTCACCGTCGAGCGCGATTTTCCGCATCCGCCGGCGAAGTTGTGGCGCGCGCTCACCCAGCCGCATCTGATCGAGGAATGGCTGATGAAGAGCGATTTCGCGCCCGATGTCGGCCATCGCTTCAACCTCAGCGGGGATTGGGGCGGTGTGCTCGACTGCGAGGTGCTGGTCGTCGAGCCGAACGAAACCTTGTCGTACACGTGGAATTTCGCGAGCGACGATCCCGCTTACGCCTTGCAGAGCGTGGTCGTCTTCACGCTCACCCCGACGCGCGGGGGCACGCAGCTGCGCATGGAGCAATCGGGCTTCCGCCCGGATCAGAAACAGGCCTTCGGCGGCGCGCAGATGGGCTGGCAGCAATTCTTCGGAAAGCTCGAATCGCTGCTCGACCGGCTGAATTGAGCATCGGCGCACGACGCGAACGCAGAGGAGATGTCATGAATTTCAATGCCTGGATTCGGCAGGTTCACCGCTGGCTGTCGGTCGCCTTCACGGCGGGCGTCGTCATCTACATGGCCGCGATGACGCAGGGGCAGCCCGCGGCGTGGCTGGGCGTGCTGCCGGCGCTGCCGCTCATCCTGCTGCTGGCGACGGGGCTCTATCTGTTCGCGCTGCCCTACGCCGCCAGAGCGCGGCGCAACCGCCGGGTCGGCATGAAAGCGTAACGTCGCGTGGGCAAAACTGATTTCGAGCCAGATGGAATCATCTGGCGACTAGGAAATCACGGCAAACAAAGGATAATCCAGAGTCGATCCGGTTCAACTAGAAACGGATCGACTCTGGATCCCAAAAAAGCAAACGCCCGGGCCGTTTTTCGACCCGGGCGCCTGCGTGACGATTGCTCGTCAGCCCCCTAATGCGCTCCCGCCCACACGTCTGTTTGCCAGACGGGGCGATGAAGCTCCCCAAACCACGGCCGTTGCCTGTGATCAGCAACGGCTGCCTACCAAGCGAGGCGGTGGGGTGCCACTGTAAATGCTGCGTTCAGGGTACGATTGCCGCGCTCCTGTGGTGAATCCGCAACAGCAGGTCACCCGGTGTGATGGAGTTGCCAGCCCGGCGGATGCCCCGTAGAGCGGCGGTTCGTCGCCATTTTCGGTGGAACCGCAGCCGCATGATCCTTTCGCGCTACGAACGCATGATCGCGCGGCGCTATCTGCTTCCCGGCAAGGGCGAGGGCTTCATCTTCCTCGTTGCCTCGATCAGCCTCGTCGCGGTGATGCTGGGCGTCGCCGCGTTGATCGTGGTGATGAGCGTGATGAACGGCTTCCGCGCCGAACTGTTCGACAAGATCGTCGGCCTGAACGGCCATGCGGTGGTGCAGGGATACAACGGCCAGTTGCGCGACTGGCGCACGATCGCGAAGGAAGCGCGCGCGCTTCCCGGCGTGACCAGCGCGATTCCCCTGATCGAGCAGCCGCTGATGGCGACCTATCAAGGGCATGTCGAAGGCGTGCTGGTGCGCGGGATGCGGGTCGAGGACATCCGCATCAACAAGACGATCGGGGGCAAGGTCACCGCCGGCTCGCTCGCGACGCTGACGCCGGGCAGCCGCACGATCGCGGTGGGCGCGCGGCTGGCCGAGGCGCTCGGCGCGGGCGTGGGCAGCACGATCTCGCTGATCAGCCCGCAGGGGCAGGCGACGCCGTTCGGCACTGTGCCGAGAATCATCGAATACCGTATCGGCGCGATCTTCGAGGTCGGCATCTACGATTACGACAAGACCTATGTCCTGATGCCGATGGAGGATGCGCAGACGCTGTTGCTGATGGGCGACAGCGTCGGCATGGTCGAGATCAATACCGTCGACGCCAACCGCATCGGCGCGATCCTGGCGCCGCTCGCGCCCAGGATCGGCGGCGAGGCGGTGATCGCCGACTGGCGCTCGCTCAACGCGCAATTGTTCGAGGCGTTGACGGTCGAGCGCGTGGCGATGTTCGTCGTGCTCTCGATCATCATCCTCGTCGCGGTGTTCAACATCCTGTCGTCGCTGATCATGCTGGTGCGCGCCAAGACGCGCGACATCGCGATCCTGCGCACCATGGGCGCGACGCGCGGCGGGCTGATCCGGGTGTTCGTGACGGTGGGCACCACGATCGGCGCGCTCGGCACGGCCGCGGGGCTCGTGCTCGGGTTCACTTTCTTATACTTCCGACAGGATGTTGTGAAACTGATAGAACTCGTGACGGGCCAGAATCTATGGGATCCCTCGATCCGCTACCTCACCGAGCTGCCGTCCAGGACCGATCCGATCGAGGTGATCGGCATCGCGCTGATGGCGCTGTTCTTCGCTTTCCTCGCCACGCTCTACCCGGCCTTCAAGGCGGCGAGCACCGACCCCGTGCAGGTGTTGCGCTATGAATGATCCCGTCCTCCAGACCACCGGCCTGACGCGCAGCTTCGAGCAGGGCGGGCAGACGATCCACGTCCTGCGCGGGGTCGACCTCGCGATCGCGCGCGGCGAGATCGTCGCGCTGCTCGGCCCTTCGGGATCGGGCAAGTCGACGCTGTTGCAGGCCGTGGGGTTGCTGGAAGGCGGGTTCGGCGGCTCGATCCGCATCGCGGGCGAGGAAGCCGCGCAGCTCGACAGCCACGGCCGCACCATCGTCCGCCGCGACACGCTGGGCTTCGTCTACCAGTTCCACCATCTTCTCCCCGATTTCACCGCGCTCGAGAATGTCGTACTGCCGCAGCTGATCGAAGGCGCCGAGCGCGTCGCCGCGGAGGATCGCGCCGCCTCGCTTCTCACCGCGCTCGGGCTGGGCCATCGCCTGACGCACCGGCCCAGCCAGCTCTCGGGCGGCGAGCAGCAGCGCGTCGCGGTCGCCCGTGCGCTCGCCAACCAGCCCGCGCTCGTCCTCGCCGACGAGCCCACCGGTAACCTCGACGAGGCGACCGCCGACGTCGTGCTCGCCGAATTCCTCCGCCTCGTCCGCCACGAGGGCTCCGCCGCGCTGATCGCGACCCACAACGAGCGGCTGGCCGAGAAGATGGACCGTGTGGTGCGGCTGCATGAAGGATATCTCGAATGAACACATGGCGCGCGGCACCGACGCTCGCAGGGCGGCACGTCACGTTGCGGCCGGTCATCCGGGACGATCGCGCAGCGCTGCTGGAGGCGTTTGCCGACGGGCTCGATCAGGTGTTCGCGACGACGGTGCCGAACGCGGCGACGATCGAGGGCTGGTACGATAGGATCGAGCGCGAAACCGCGGCAGGCCGGACGATGGCGTTCGCAGTGCTCGACGCCGAGGGGCGCGTTTCGGGAAGCACGCGGTTCCTCAGGATGAACGAGGGGCACCGCCGGGTCGAGATCGGCGGGACGGTCTATGCGAAGCGCGTCCAACGCACCGGGCTCAACACCGAAGCCAAGCGGCTGCTGCTGGCGCACGCCTTCGAAATGCTGGGCTGCAATTGCGTCCAGCTCCGCACCGACTATCTCAACCGCCAGTCGCGGCGCGCGATCGAGCGGCTCGGCGCGCGGCAGGACGGCGTGCTGCGCGGGCATATGGTGATGCCGGGGCATGCGCGCGACACCGTGGTCTATTCGATCCTCGTGCACGAATGGCCCGGCGTGCGCGCCAATCTCGAAGCCTTGCTCGCTGGCCATGAGGAGGCGCTGCGATGACGACGATCACCGATCTGCACGTCAAGGCGGCTGACGGATCGGATGTCGATCTCGCGCGCTACGCCGGCAAGGTGCTGCTGATCGTCAACACCGCGTCCAAATGCGGGTTCACGCCCCAATATGAAGGGCTGGAGACGCTGCATCGCCGGTTCGGCGACCGCGGCTTCGAGGTGCTGGCCTTCCCGTGCAACCAGTTCGGCGCGCAGGAGCCGGGGAGCGCCGAGGAAATCGCGCATTTCTGCTCACTCACCTACGACGTCACTTTCCCGGTCTTCGCCAAGATCGAGGTCAACGGCGACGGCGCCGATCCGCTGTTTCGTGCTCTCAAGGATCAGGCGCCGGGATTGCTGGGCTCGAAGGCGATCAAGTGGAACTTCACCAAGTTCCTCGTCGATCGCTCCGGCCAGGTCGTTTCGCGCTACGCGCCGACGACCAGGCCGGAGGACATCGCCGCCGACATCGGGAAGCTGCTGTAGAGTCTGTTTCGGCAAAGCTGAAACGGTGCCGATTCAGCGAAGCTGAAAACGTCCCTAACGCCGTTTCACCACCATCTGTTTGCCGTCGTAGACCAGGCTGGTCGCCGGATTTTCGGCGAAGTCGGGCGCGACCGCGCGATCCTTGCCGTAGAAGCGCACCGAGATCGCGCGCCTCGCCGGCATCCCGTCGTAGCTCCCCTCGCGCGCGCCGATCGTCAGCGTGCCCGCAGCCTCGTCCCATGTGATCGGCACCCGCGCGACCTTGCCCTGCTTGTAGGCGCGGCTGGTGCCGTCGTCCTCGTAGAGCGTGAACGCCCCGTCGGCGCCGGTGAAGACGTGGAGCACGATCGGCCCGTCGGCATCCTGATCGACATATTGCTGCGCGGGGCCGGTGGGCACGATCGCGCCCGCACGCACGAACAGCGGCATCCGCTCGCGCGGCGCCGCAGCGGCGATCGTCTGCCCGCCCTGGTGCCATTCGCCGGTATTGAAGTCATACCAGCCTGCGCCCGCGGGGAGATAAACCTGCCGGCTGCGCGCCTCGAATTCGGTGACGGGTGCGACCAGGAAGGCGTGCCCGAACAGATATTCGTCGTCCACGCCCCAGGTCTTCCGATCGGCGGCGAAATCGCTCACCAACCCACGCATGATGCTGCCGTCGTCGAACCAGGTTCCGGCCGCAATCGTGTAGATGTACGGCATCAGACGATATCGCAGCTTGTCGTACCACAGCATCGACTCGAACATCTTCTGGTCGCCCGCCGTGATCTCGTAGATTTCGCGGTGGGGAAACTCGCCATGGCTACGGAAAAGCGGTGAGAAAGCGCCGAACTGGAACCAGCGCAGGTTGAGCTCGCGCCATTCGGCCTGCGCTTCGGGGCGCTGATCGGTGTAACGCTGCTCGACCGCGAAGCCGCCGATGTCGTGCGTCCAGTTGGGGATGCCCGACATCGAGAGGTTGACGCCCGCCGAAATCTGCGCCCGCAGATCGTCCCAACGCGCCGCCACGTCGCCGGACCAGAGCGCGGCGCTTGCGCGCTGCAACCCGCCGAAGCCCGATCGCGTCAGGATGAACGGCCGCCGGTCGGGCTGCGCTTCCCGTAGGCCATCCGCGACGCCCTCGGCATGGACGAGCGGGTAGGAATTGAACAGCGCCGCCGCCGGCCCGAACGCGGTCGGGCCCATCGTCTCGATGCGTTCCTCGATCGAGAGGTTCGAATGGATGTCGGGCTCGGTCGCGTCCATCCACCACGCGTCGAAGCCCTTGGCGACGAGCTTCTCCCTGATCTGCTCGAAATACATCTTGCGCGCGCCGGGCGCATAGGCGTCGTAATCGGTGTTGAGATAGCCCGGCCCGACCCAGTCTTTGTTCCCCATCTTGAGGTTGCCCTGATAGAGCCAGCCGTGCGCGGCGAGCGCCTTGGCATTGTCGGTGGTCGGATAAAATTTGGGCCAGACCGAGATCATCACGTGCCCGTTCAGCGCATGGACCTCGTCTACCATCGCCTTGGCATCGGGGAAGCGCGCGGTGTCGAAATCGTGGCTGCCCCAGGCGTTTTCGGGCCAGTAGAACCAGTCCTGGACGATATTGTCGATCGGGATGCGGCGCTTCCTGTATTCGCGCATCACGCCTAGCAGCTGCTCCTGCGTCTCGTAGCGCTGGCGGCTCTGCCAGAAGCCGTAGGCCCATTTGGGCATCAGCGTCGCCTTGCCGGTGAGCGCGCGATAGCCCGCGATCGCGCCGTCCACGCTCCCCGCGAGCGTGACGTAATAATCCACGCCCTTGGCGACGTCGGAGGTCATCCACAGCGAATGGCGGTCGGGCGCGGGCAGGGGGCCGTTGTGGAAGAACGCCATGTAGCCGGCGTTGGGCTCCCACTCGATGCGGATCGAGATCGGCTTGCCCGCCGTCATCGGCAGCTCGAAATCGTGGAACCACGGATTCCAGTTCTGCCGCCAGCGATCGAGCACCAGCTTGCCGTCGGCGTAGAGCTTGAAATAGCTCGACACGTAGAGCTGGAACTTGTGGACGCCGCTCGTTGTCGCGGTGACGTCGCCGGTCCACACCACCTTCTGCTGCTGCGTCGCCACGCCCGCGGTGTTCTGCCCGCTGTCGGCCGAAGCTTTGGTCGATGCCTTCGCGGCTTCGGGCCAGTTCTTCTGATCGCGAATGAACTGGTAGTCGATTCGGGCTTCCTGGCGGCTCACCGTCAGCTTGCCGTCGAGATAATAATCGGCCTTCCATCCGGGCTTGCCGCCGCCGACGACCGTCAGATCCTCGCCGACGGGATGATAGGGGCGGGGATTGCCGAAGCGGCTGATCCCGTCATTGTCCCACAGCAGGCCGTAGCCCTTGGTCGAAACGACGAAGGGGATCGCGATGTCCATGTTGTGCTGGGCGAGTTCGACGTCCTCGCCATTGTAGTTCATCTGCCCGTTCTGGTGCTGGCCGAGGCCGTAGAAGCCCTCGTCGGTGCCGCGGTTGAACTGCTGGCTGACGGTGAAATAGCGCTGGCCCGCGATCGTCTCGGGCGCAAAGGCGCCGCGCGCGGATTCGGTGAGGACGGCCTTGCCGCTCGCATCGACGAAACTCACCTGACCATCGGAAAGGCGCACGCGGGCACTCGCCTTGGGGAGCTTGAGCGTCACATAGCCCTGCGCCTCGCTGACCGCCGGATCGCCTTCGGGCTCGGCCACCACCATCAGGCTCTCGGGCAGGACGCGGAGATCGGTGCCGGGCACCGCGCTCACGCGGAAGCGATCGTCGCCATAAGCGAGCACGCGCACGCGCTTGGCCGGGCCGCTGTCGGGGGTCACCACCACGCCGTGCGGCACGCGGGCGACCTCGCTCGCCTGCGCCGTTCCCGTCAGCCCGATCGCGGCAACCCCCGCCAGCATCCATGCGCGCATCATTTGAACCTCCCCATTGTCACGCGAAGCATCACCGGCGTGTCGGTGAAATTGAGCCCGTAATCGGTCTGGTCGCCGTTCCAGACGCGCTCGAACACCCAGCGGCCTTGCGGGTCGTAATGCCCCTCCTCGACGCGGATCATCATTGCGTGATCGTCGGGTGTCGCAGGGGCGAAGCGCAGACGGACGTTCGCGCCGGCGACGAGGAACTCGTCCGCGCCCAATTGCGCGACCACGCCGCCGCCGACCGGCTTGCCCGCGGTGGGGGCGGGGTCTTTTGCGATCCACGTCCAGTCGCGCTCGCCCATCTGCCACTGGTCGAACTGCGCAATGACCTTCCACGCGCCCATCACGGTCGATTGGTCGGCGCCGTCCTTGCCCTTGGCGACGCCCCAGGTCGGATGCTCGTAGGCGATCCGCGCCCATACCGACGCGATCGCTGCGAACAGCGCATAATTGCGCCCGAACGCCGCGATCGTCGCATCGTCGAGCGTCTTGGTGCCGAGCGGGTAGTTGTTGTAGCCGGTCGCATCCATGCCGAACGGCGCGAACCCGATCGCCCCCTTGCCGAGCGCGGGCCAGAAGAAGCGCGCATACTCCGCCGCATTGCCGAGCTCGGGCACCATCAGCGCGTTGTCGGGGCGCGCATAATGGTCGAGATATTTCACGAAGGCATCGTGGTCGCGGTTGTAGATGTCGGGCGCGACCAGATCGAGGTGCGGCGCGCCCGCCTTCCAGATCGGGATCACGTTCCAATTGGGGCCGCCGCTCTGGACGCCGGTGGGCTTGGGTTCGACGAAGGGATCGCTCAGCGAGGCGTTGGTGTACATCGGCAGCGGTTTCACCGCCTTGCCCGCCGCCGCGATCGCATCGACGTAGCGCGCGGTGTACCAGCTGTTGAACGCCTGCTCGGCGATGGCACCGAACACCTGCGTCCACGTGCCCGGTTTCTTGCCGAGCGCCTTGATCAATTCATCCGGGACAGGCCCCGCGAACAGCCGGTTGCCCCGGTCCGAATAATCGCGCGGCACGCCGTAGCTGCCGGTCTCGTTCTCGACCTGCACCATGACCACGGTGTCTTGCGAGTCGACGGCCTTCAGATGCTCCATCAATTTGACGAAGGCGCGCTTGTCCGCCGCCAGCGTGGTCTCGCCGAGCGGCGACAGCGAATAATGCGGTTTGCCCTCAGGCGTGCGCATCCGCGGGAAGCGCGTGTCGTCGGTCTTCACCCATTCGGGCGCATAGCCGGGGCCGCCGTTCTTCCATGTCGCGAACCACAGCAGCACCAGCCGCATGTCGTGCGCGCGTGCCTGCTCGAGCAGCGTATCGACGAAGGCGAAGTCGAACCGCCCTTCCTCGGGCTCGATCTGCTCCCAGGCGACGGGCATTTCGAGCGTGTTGGCGTGCATGGCGTCGAGCACCGGCCACACCTTGGGCAGCGCGGCGGCATAATTGCTCGAATTGTTCGCCTGCGCGCCGAGCATCAGGAACGGCGCGCCGTCGACGATCAGCGCGTGGCGGCCGTCACGCGAGGCGAGGGAGGGCGTCTGGGCTGACGCAGGTAGCGCTAACAATACCGCTGCCAGTGCGATGAGCGGTCCTCTCCTTTGCATATATGAAATTCCCCGACGCCAACGAATCGCGATCGGATATCATGCTGGCGGCAAAACGCCACCGAAGCAAGCATTCACGTAGACGACGACATCCCCGCGAAAGCGGGGATGTCGAATTGCCTTATTCGCCAGCCGCCGCCGGCTGTGGCCCGTCATCGGTCGCTTCGAGCGAGGAATCGCCGCCGAGCACGCGGTAGAGTGTCGCCAGGTTCGTCGCCTTGACGAGCTCGGTCGCGATCAGCGAGCGCTGTGCGTTGTAGAGCGACCGCTGCGCGTCGAGGCTCTGGAGGAAGCTGTCGACCCCGCCGCGATAGCGCGCGTCGGACAGGCGGTAATTGTCGGTCGCCGACGCGACGAGCTGCTTCTGCGCCTGTTCCTGATCGGCGATCGTGCCGCGGCGCGCCAGCGCGTCGGAGACTTCCTGAAACGCGGTCTGGATCGCCTTTTCGTAGCTCGCCAGCGCCGCATCGCGATCGGCCTCGCTCTGCGCGACGCCCGCGCGGCCGGCGCCGGCGCGGAAGATCGGATAGGTCACGCCCGGCGATCCCGAATAGCTGAACGAGCCGTTCTCGAACAGCGAACCCAACGCATTGCTCGCGAAGCCGAGCAGCCCGGTGAGCGAGATGCGCGGGAACAGCGCCGCGCGCGCCGCGCCGATCTGGGCATTGGCGGCGCGCAGCTGATATTCGGCCTGCACCACGTCGGGACGGCGCAGCAGGATGCCCGAATCGAGGCCTGCGGGAAGCTCGGCGATCGTCGGCGCGGCCTCGTCGATCGAGGCGGGGAGCAGCGCCGGATCGACCGGCGCGCCGACCAGCAGCTGGAGCGCGTTGACGTCCTGCGCCAGCGCGGTCTTCTGCTCGGCGAGATCGGACTGCGCCTGCGCGAGGATCAGCTCGGCCTGACGCAGATCGGTGCGCGGCGCGACGCCGCCGTCGAGCCGCGCGCGCGTCAGTTCGACGCTGCGGGTCGCGTTCGTCACCGTGTCCTGCGCGATCTTCAGCAGGCTCTGGTCGGCGGCATAGAGCAGCCAGGTGTTGGCGATGTCGCCCACCAGCGCCAGCCGCGTCGCGCGCGCGGCGGCTTCGGTGGCGAAATACTGGTTGAGCGCCGCGTCGCTCAGCGAGCGCAGCCGCCCGAAGAGGTCGAGCTCGAATCCGGTGGCGCCGACGTTCGCGCTGTACGATTCGTTCGGTCCGGTCGCGCCGTCGCCGCCCTGGAACGTGGCGCCCGCGCTCGCATCGACTTGCGGCAGGATGCCTGCGCGCTGGATGCGATATTGCGCGCGCGCCGAGGCGATGTTGGCCGCCGCCACGCGCAGGTCGCGATTGTTGGCGAGCGCCTGCTCGATGATCTGCTGCAGCCGCGGATCGCGGAAGATCTCGCTGTAGGTCACGCTCGGCAGGGTCGCTTCCTGCTGCGCGAGATAGGCGTCGCCCACGGGCCAGCTCGGCGGCACCGGGGCTGCCGGCCGCTCGTAATGCGGCGCCATCGAGCACGCGCCGAGCGCGGTCAAAGCGAGGAGAAGGCTGGCGCGGCGCATCATGCGGCGGGCTCCGGCTCGGGATTGTCGGGCGAGGGCGGGGTGCCGCCGTCCCCGTCATGGTGATGCAGCTTCTTCAGCGTGTCGCGCGTGGTGCGGCGCACGAGGACGAAGAACAGCGGGATGTAGAAGATCGCGAGGATCGTCGCGGTCAGCATGCCGCCGATCACCGAGGTGCCGATCGCGATGCGGCTGTTCGCGCCCGCGCCGGTCGAGATCGCGAGCGGCAGCACGCCGAAGATGAACGCGAAGCTGGTCATCAGGATCGGGCGCAAGCGGATGCGCGCGGCCTCCAGTGCGGCCTCGATCACGCGCTTGCCCTGCTTTTCGGCCTGTTCGGCGAACTCGATCATCAGGATCGCGTTCTTCGACGCGAGCCCCATCGTCGTCAGCAGGCCGATCTGCATGTAGACGTCGTTCTCGAGGCCCCGCAGCGTCACCGCGAACACCGCGCCGACCAGCCCGAGCGGGACGACGAGCAGCACCGCGACCGGGATCGACCAGCTCTCGTAGAGCGCGGCGAGGCACAGGAAGACGACGAGCAGCGACAGCGCGTAGAGCAGCGGCGCCTGGCCCGAGGAGATGCGCTCCTGATAGGATAGCCCGCTCCACGCGACGGTGGTGCCCGGAAGATCGGCCGCGAGCGCGGCGATCTTGTCCATCGCTTCGCCCGAGCTCACGCCCGGTGCGGCCTGACCCTGGATCTCGTAGACGGGAAGGCCCGAGAAGCGCGACAGCGAGGTCGGCGCTTTCTCCCACGAGGTCTGCGCGAACGAGGAGAAGGGCGCCATGCTGCCGTCGCCCGCGCGCACATACCATTGGTTCAGGTCGGCCGGATCCTTGCGATACGGCGCGTCGCCCTGAACGTAGACGCGCTTGACGCGCCCGCGATCGATGAAGTCGTTGACGTAGCGACCGCCCCAGGCGGCCGACAGCGTCGTGTTGACGTCGCTCTGGCTCAGCCCGAGCACCGCGAGCTTCTGCTGATCGATGTCGACATGGACCGTGGGTACGTCGGGCAGGTCGCTGGGGCGCACGCCGACGAAGCTCGGATCCTTCGCCGCCGCGGCGAGCAGCTTGTCGCGCGCGGCCTGGAACTGTTCGCGCGTCAGCCCGCCCGAATTTTGCAGCTCGAGCGTGAAGCCGTTCGACTGGCCGAGGCCGCGGATCGCCGGCGGCACCAGCGCGAACACCTGCGCGTCGCGCAGGCCCGCGAGCGCCGCCTGCATCCGTCCGGTGATCGCGTCGGCGCTGTTTTCCTTGCCTTCGCGCAGATCCCAGCCCTTGAGCGCGACGAAGCCGAGGCCGGTATTCTGGCCGCCGGGCGATCCGCCGCCGCCGATGCCGGAAACGGTGAAGACGTGGTCGGTATTCTTGCCTTCCTGCTTGAAGAGATATTGCTCGATCTCTTTCTGCACCTCGAGGCTGCGCGGCTGGGTGGCGCCCGGCGGCAGACGGAACTGGACGATCGCGCCGCCCTGATCCTCGGTCGGCAGGAAGCTCGTCGGCAGGCGGAAGAACATGATCGCGAGCAGCGCGACGACGATCGCGTAGATGACGAGAAAGATGATCTTGCGGTCGACGGTATATTGCACCGCGCGCTGATAACGGTCGACGGTCCGTTCGAAGCCGCGGTTGAAGCGGTCGCTGGCGCGCTGGCCCCATTCGCCGATCTTCGGGAATCGCCGCGCGAGCAAACCGTTGCTCTCTTCTCCGCGCCGCTTGAGCAATGTCGCGCACAAGGCGGGCGACAGGATCAGCGCGACGAACACCGACAGCACCATCGCCGAGACGATCGTCAGCGAGAACTGCTTGTAGATCACGCCGGTCGAGCCGCCGAAGAACGCCATCGGCAGGAACACCGCCGACAGCACCAGCGCGATCGCGATCAGCGCGACCTGGATTTCGCCCATCGACTGGACGGTCGCGTCGCGCGGGCTGATCTCCGGGTTTTCCTCCATCACGCGCTCGACATTCTCGACCACGACGATCGCGTCGTCGACGAGCAGGCCGATCGCGAGCACGAGCCCGAACAAGGTGAGCGTGTTGATCGAGAAACCGACGGCGGCGAACACCGCGAAGGTGCCCAGCAGCACCACCGGCACCGCGATCGCCGGGATCAACGTCGCGCGCCAGCTCTGCAGGAAGACGAAGATGACGAGGACGACAAGCACGATCGCCTCGAACAGCGTCTTCACCACTTCCTCGATCGAGAGTTTGATGAAGTCGGTCGAATCGAACGGGAAAGCGATCTCGAAGCCCGACGGGAAGGTCTTGGCGCGCTCGGTGATCGCCTGCTTGACGATTTCGGCGGTCTTGAGGGCGTCCGCGCCGGGCGCGAGCGACACCGCGATGCCGGCGCCGGGATGACCGTCGACGCGGCTCAGCACATTGTAGCTCGACGCGCCGAGCTCCACCCGCGCGACGTCCGAAAGATGCACCGTCGCGCCGCTCGCTTCGGTCTTGACGATGATGTTGCGGAATTGCTCGGGCGTCTGGAGGCGCGATTGCGCCGTCACCGTCGCGCTCAGCATCTGGCTCTGCGGCATCGGCTGCTGGCCGAGCTCGCCCGCCGCAACCTCGGTATTCTGCGCCTGGATCGCCGCGATCACGTCGCCGGGCATCAGCGAATAAGACCGCAACCGGTTTGGATCGAGCCAGATGCGCATCGCATATTCGGGTCCGAACACGTTGGTTTCGCCGACGCCGGGCAGACGGCCGACCTCGTCCTGCAGGTTCGCCGTCAGATAGTCGGAGACGTCGACGTTCGAGCGCTGGTCGGTGACGTCGTAGACCGCGGCGATCAGCAGGAAGTCCGGGTTGGACTTGGTGACGGTCAGGCCCTGCTGCTGCACCTGTTGCGGCAGCCGCGACAGCGCCTGCTGCACCTTGTTCTGCACCTGCACCTGCGCGATGTCGGGATCGGTGCCCTTTTCGAAGGTCGCCGAAATCGAGGCGCGGCCCGACGAGCTCGACGACGAGCTGAAATAGAGCAGCCCGTCGATTCCGGTGAGCTGCTGCTCGATCACCTGCGTGACCGAGTTTTCGAGCGTTTCGGCCGAGGCGCCCGGATAGGTGGCGCGGATGTTCACCTGCGGCGGCGCCACGTCGGGATATTGCGCGATCGGCAGCGACATGATGCCGCCGACGCCGAGCAGCATCACGATGATCGCGATCACCCATGCGAAGATGGGCCGGTCGATGAAGATACGCGACAACATCGGCCGTCAGCGTCCCTTCGCCGGTGCCGCACCTTGCTGCTGGGGCGGTGCGCCGACCTGCTGCTTGCTGGAGGCGGGCACGGGTTTGACGGTCATGCCGGGCATCGCCTTCGCGGTGCCCTGGGTGATGATCTTGTCGCCGGGCTTGAGCCCGTCGGTCACCACCCAATTGGCGCCGTCGACGCGATCGGCCTTCACGGTGCGCTGCTCGACCTTGTTCTCAGCGCCCACGATCAGCACGGTCGCTTCGCCCTTGGGATCGCGCGTCACCGCCTGCTGGGGCACCAGGAACGCGCTCGTATCGATCGCCTGGGCGAAGCGCGCGCGGACGAACATGCCCGGCAGCAGCAGCCCTTCGGGATTCGGGAAGCGCGCGCGCATCGTGACGGTGCCGGTATTGGGATCGACCACCACCTCGGAGAACTCGACCGTGCCCGTCTGGCCGTATTCGCTACCGTCCTCCAGCGTCAGCCGCACCGTGGCCGAAGCGGGGGTGGCCCCGCCCTGTGCGAGCGCCCGGCGCAGCGCCAGCAGGTCGCTGGTCGAGCGCTGGATGTCGACATAGATCGGATCGAGCTGCTGGATCGTCGCCAGCGGATCGGCCTGACTCGACGTGACGAGCGCGCCGACGGTGAACAGCGACCGCCCGATTCGGCCGGTGATCGGCGCGGGCACCGTGGTGAACTTGAGGTTGACCTGCGCGCTTTCGAGCGCTGCCTGCTGTTGCTTGATCGCGGCTTCGGCCTGGCGCGCCTGGGCGAGCGCGTCGGTATAGTCCTGCTCGCTCACCGCCTGCTGCGCGGCGAGCGGCTTGTACCGCTCGGCGCGCGCCCGCGCCGCTTCTGCGGTGGCGCGCGCGCTCGCAAGGTTCGCCTCGGCCTGGTTGGCGCTGGCGCGATAGAGGCGCGGATCGATCTGATAGAGCGGCTCGCCCTGATGGACGATCGAGCCTTCGGTGAAATAGCGCTTGGTGATCAGTCCGGTCACCTGCGGGCGGACCTCGGACGATTTGTAGGCGGACGTGCGCCCGGCGAGCTCGGTCGTCACCGGAACCTGGGTAGGCTGCACGACGACATAGCCGACCTCGGGCGTCTGCGCGCCCATGCCGCCCTGGGCGGCTTGGTCGCCGCCGCCGCATGCCGCAAGCGCCAGAAGCGGCGCCGCGAGCAAGAGGGGGCGGATCGATCGGGCGAAAGCGGCGGCCGAAGGCATGACGATCCTCGAAACGCTAGTGGCAAACAAATACCGATCCACAGCCGCATTATGAGCGACATCAATGAGGATCATGAACGCCAAGGCTCAGGAAAATGTCCTCACCGGATCGGTCGAGGCTGATTGGGCTTACACGAAGGCTGCGTCAAGCGCTTATGATGCGATGCAGCGAGATTAGAGTCCGTTATGAACGTCATCGATGATACAAATTATCGATGCGATGCTTGATCACTTCGATGCTGAACGGACGCCTCTTCGCTCGTTCGGCCGTGATTAAGGTGGCGATGCTATGGTGCTGCGAACGATGTCGTCTCCAAACGAAGGACATCTGTCGCTTGAGAGACTTGATTCGGTCGCGAGGAAATGCCAGCGATACCGGCGAGTTTCCAACCGCCATCAGCGAAACAAATCTAGGAGTTGGTCGAATGAAGTTTTCTGCTGCGTTGTTTCTTGGGGCATCCTTGCTCGTCGCGTCCCCCGCGATGGCGCAGAATGCGCCGGCCGCATCTCAGGCCGCCAAGCCCGTCGCCGGCGCGGTGATTTATGATCCGCAGGGCGGCGAAATCGGCACCATCGAATCGGTGACGGCAGAGGCCGTGGTCGTGAACACCGGCACCAATCAGGTCGCGCTGCCGCCGGCGGCGGTCGGCTCGAACGAGAAGGGCCTCGTCGCCTCGACCACCAAGGCCGATCTCGACGCCGCGGCCGCAAAGGCGCACGCCGATGCTCAGGCGCACCTCCAGGCGCTGTTGAGCCCGGGCACCGCGGTGAACAGCTCGGACGGTCAGCCGGTGGGCACCGTCAAGGCGGCCGATCCGCAATATGTGACGGTGACGACCTCGCAGGGCGTCGACGTCAAGCTGCCCGCCAACGCTTTCTCGGTCGGCCAGACCGGTGGTTTGACGATCGCGATGACCGCGGCGAACTTCAACGCCGCCGTCGCGGGGTCGGGCGCCACGGCCGCACCGAGCGCGGCCGACGCGACGGCTCCTGCCGCCGGCGATGCGGCAGCTGCGACGGATGCGGCCGGCGCTGCCGCGGAGGGCGCCGCCCAGTAAGGTCGGGATACTTCACCGTGAAGAAGGGCCGCCGAGCGTATTGCTCGGCGGCCCTTTTTTGTTTGAGCTGCGCCGTGGCGCGAGCCGCTCAGGGCAGAATGTCGATCAGCCCGAGAATTTGCCGGCGACGAGCAATCTGCCGGGGCCGAGCCGTTCGAGGACATCGTCGAGCTGGTTTTCGGCGACCGCGAAGCAGCCCTCGCTGCGCCCGAGCATGCCGTGGTCGCGGACCATCTCGTCGCTGACGTACCAGGCGCCATGAACCACGATCGCCCGCGCACGGGCATTGTCGTTGGTGGCCTCCAGCCCGTCCAGCCGCATCGAACGCCCGTGCGCGCCGACATAAAGGTCGCTGGTGCGATAGGCGCCTTCGGACGTGCAGTTCGAGCCTTCCTCGTTCGAGAAGCGATGCAGGAAGCCGCTGTGCGACGGATCCGAGCCGCGGCCGTGCGCGACGAGCAGGCTGGTATGCGTGCCCTTGCGCATGTCGACCAGGTGCAGCCGCGCGGTTTTCGACGCCGGAGAGAAATCCGCGAGCCCGACGACATCGTCGTGCGAGATCGTGGCGCCATGGCGAGCCAGGGCCTTGCGCGCATGCGCGACGAGATCGGATTCGGGGCTGGGCGGGCCGTTCGACGACCCTGGATGCGGCGCGCGCGCAGGCGTGATCGGCCCGGGACGGCCCTCGATCGCGGCGGCTCCGGGAAAGGCGAGTCCGCCGGCGGTCATGGCCGCAGCGGCCAGCAAACCGCGTCGCGTGAAGAGCCGATCGATCATGGGAAGCTTCCATATAGCCGCCGTGCCTGCGGATAGCCATCGACGGTTCCGGCGATCGTCGCGCCAATTCAACGACTTGTCGAAAATCCCCAACGATCGGCAACGCTGCGTCTTTGACAGCGGTGCGCGGCGCCGGGTAGGCGGCGGCGACCCTTCTCGCACCGGAGCCGTCATGCCCTATTCGCCGCCTTACGCCGCCGATCCGGATCGCTACGACGGGCGCATGCCCTATCGCCGCTGCGGGCGGAGCGGGCTCGATCTGCCCGCGATCAGCCTTGGCCTATGGCAGAATTTCGGCGGCGCCGACGTCTTCGAAACCGGCCGCGCGATGCTGCGCCGCGCGTTCGACCGCGGCGTCACCCATTTCGACCTCGCCAACAATTACGGCCCGCCTTACGGTTCGGCCGAGGAGAATTTCGGCCGCGTGCTCGCGACCGATTTCGCCGCGCATCGCGACGAACTGGTCATTTCGACCAAGGCGGGCTGGGACATGTGGCCTGGTCCGTACGGCGATGTCGGCGGCAGCCGAAAGTATCTGATCGCCTCGTGCGACCAGAGCCTCAAGCGCATGGGCCTCGATTATGTCGACATTTTCTATTCGCACCGCGTCGATCCCAAAACGCCGCTCGAGGAGACGATGGGCGCGCTCGCGCACCTCCACCGGCAGGGCAAGGCGCTCTATGTCGGCATTTCGAGCTATTCGCCCGAGCTGACGCGCAAGGCCGCCGCGATCCTCGCCGACCACAAGGTTCCCCTCCTCATCCACCAGCCGAGCTATTCGATGCTCAACCGCTGGGTCGAGGATGCGCTGCTCGATACGCTCGCCGATCTCGGCACCGGCTGCATCGCCTTCTCGCCGCTCGCGCAGGGGATGCTCACCGACAAATATCTGAACGGAATCCCCGCCGATGCGCGCGCGGCGAAATCGGGCGGGCGCTCGCTCGGCCAGCACATGCTGAGCGAGGACAATATCGAGCGCATCCGGGCACTCAACGCGATCGCCGAGCGACGCGGGCAGAGCCTCGCGCAGATGGCGATCGCCTGGGTGCTGCGCGATCCCCGCGTCACCTCGGCGCTGATCGGCGCGCGCACCGTGGCGCAGCTCGATCAATCGCTCGACGCGGTCAAACGCCTCGATTTCAGCCCCGACGAGCTGGCCGAGATCGATCGCCATGCCACTGAGGGCGGCATCAACATCTGGAGCGTCTCCTCGCGCCTCGGCGAAGCGCAAACCGCCTGATCGTCATGCGCGGGCGATCGGCAGCGAGATAGCGAACGCCGCGCCCGTCTCGCTCGGCGCCAGGTCGATCCCGCCCCCGACCGCGTCGAGCAACGACCGCGCGATGGCGAGCCCAAGGCCGGTGCCGCCGGTCGCCCGGCGTGAGGTGAAGAACGGCTCGAACAGCCGCGCGCGATCGCCCGCGGGAATGCCGGGCCCGTCGTCTTCGACGCGCACCTGCACGCGGCCGTCGGCGCACGATGTCGTGATCTTGGCCCGCGTCGCGCCCGCCTGTCGGCTGTTGTCGAGCAGCGTGACGAGCACCGCTTCCAAGGTGGCCGGTGCCACAGCGATCGGTGGGAGCACGTCGGCGCCTTCCACCGTGGCGCGGAAGCGCTCGCTGGACGCGGCGGCGGCAATGCGCGCAAGTTCGACGGCGAGCTCGTCGATGCGCCCGCTATCGCCGCGCATCATGTCCGCCTGCGCCAGCTCGAGCAGGCGCGAGACCAACGTCGCCAGCCGCCGCGCATCGGCATCGGCATTGGCGAGGAAGCGCCGCCGCTCCTCGGCCGACATCGTCGCGTCGTGATCATCGAGCAGCTCGATCGCGCCGCGAATGCCCGAGAGCGGCGTCTTGAACTCGTGGCTCATCGCATGCGCGAAATCGCGCAGATAGCGTGAGCGGCGCTCGATCGCTTCGGCCATCGCCGCGAAATCGCGATACAGCCCCTGAATCTCAATCGCGGCGGTCGGCGGTGCCTCGGGCACGCGCCCGCGCCCCGAAGCCACCGATCGCGTCGCCGCGCCCAGCGCCTCGATCGGCCGCGCGATCCCGCGCGACAGCACCCCGCTCAGCACGATAAGCACGATCAGGATCGCCGCGATCCCGATCGCGATCTTGCCGCGGTCCTCGTACAGCCCCTTGAACAAGGCGCGCGCCGATCGCGACAGCAGCAGCACGCCCACCACCTTGCCGTCGACCGTGATCGGCCGCGCATGATGCACCCGGATCGCCGCGGCGCGCGACAGCCATTCGAATCGATAGACCGCGCGATAGCCGGCGTTGCGGCGCAGCACCGTCTCCGGCTGCCCGCCGAGCGCCGCACGGACTTCGGGAAGCATGGCGAGGCTTCCGCCGTCTCCGCCGACGACCGTCCCGTTCCGGTCGAGCAGCACGATCGCCGCGAGCGTGGTCTGCCGCGTATGGCCGATGATCGGCGCCAGCAGCCGCGCCGCCGCGACCGCATCCGCAGCGGGAGGCGCCGCCGGTGCCGGGGCAGGGCGCTCGGGCAGGATCGGCGTCGCATTGAGGTCGATCCGCGGCGGCTCCGGCGTCAGCGCATCGCGCGGCGGCACGCCAAGCGGCGGCGCCCCCGGCCACATCGCCTCCGCCGTCGCCGCCAGCGCCGCGCCCTGCGCCACCAGCTCGGCCTCGGTCTGGCGCACCAGCGTGTTCTCGTAGACGCGCAGGAACACCGCGCCCACGCCGGGCAGCGCGGCGACGAAGAACAGGGTCGCGAACAGGATCGTGCGCAGTCGCAGCGGCGGCCAGCGGCGCTTGATCCACTCCTTCGCTGCGCGGATCATCCCCCGATGCACGCGCCGAGGCTGTAGCCGATGCCCGCGCGCGTCTCGACCACGTCGGCGCCGCCCACGTCGGCGAACTTGGCGCGCAGGTTGCGGATATGGCTGTCGATCGTGCGATCGGTGATCGCGAAACCGGGGCCGTGCAGCCGATCGATGATCGCGTCGCGGCTGAACACCTTGGACGGCATCGAGGCGAGCGTGCGCAGGATCGAGAATTCGGTGACCGTCAGCGGCACTTCGCTGCCCGCCCAATGCGCGTGCCAGCCTTCGAGGTCGAGGCTGAGCTTGCCTTGGCGCATCGTGCCCGAATGATCGGCGGCAGGCGGCCGGGCGGCGGTGCGTCGCAGGATCGCCATCACGCGGGCCACCACCTCGCGCGGGCTGAACGGCTTCACCACATAATCGTCCGCGCCCAGTTCGATCCCGAGCACGCGATCGATCTCGTCGTCGCGCGAGGACAGGAACAGGATCGGCACCTCGCCCTCGGCGCGCAGCCGGCGACACACTTCGAGCCCGTCCATCCGCGGCATGTTGATGTCGAGGATCACCAGATCGGGCGCCTGCGCCGCGGCCGCCGCCAGCGCGGCCTCGCCGTCCTCGGCCTCGATCGCCGTCAGCCCCGCCTTGTCGAGCGCGAAGACCAGCAGCTGGCGGATATGCGGATCGTCGTCGGCGATCAGGATGGTGCGCGGCATGGGGCACAGGATCATCACTTTGCATCTCCGGTCAATCGCCTCCGGAGCATGCCGTCATCGCAATCGAGCCGCGCCCGCGATCGGCGGGCAGCGGCGTGGGAATTCAGGTGCAGATTCGGTGCAGACGCGCGCGCAAGCTAGCGGAGTGTGGCCGCCCTCACCCTTCCGGCGCGGTGCGCCTCCCTCCCTCTCCCGCTGGGAGAGGGAAGGGGCCCGCTCGGCGCAGCCGAGTGGGAAAGGTGAGGGCGGCCGACGCTGCGCTCAATACCCTTTCGCCAGCCCCGCGGGTCGGCTGCGGTCGTTGGCGCCCTGGCGCTCGCCCGTTTTCGGATCGATCAGGATCGCCTCGTCCGCGCCCCAGGGCGAGGATTCGCGGAAATGGTGCCCCATCGCCTCCAGCGCGGCGCGCTTCTCCGGCGTCAGATAGTGCGGATCGATCATCACCACGTCGGGCAGCCATTGGTGGTGGAAGCGCGGCGCATCCACCGCCTGCTGCATGTTCATCCCGAAATCGACGACGTTGATGATGCTCTGGAGCACGGTGGTGATGATCGTCGAGCCGCCGGGGCTGCCCGTCACCATGAAGGCCTTGCCGTTCTTGAGCAGGATCGTCGGCGTCATCGAGGACAGCGGCCGCTTGCCCGGCCCGACCGAATTGGCCGCGCCCTGGACGAGCCCGAAGCTGTTGGGCACGCCCGGCTTCGAGGTGAAATCGTCCATCTCGTTGTTGAGGAAGAAGCCGGTGTCGCCCGCGATCTTGCCCACGCCGAACAGATAGTTGATCGTGTAGGTGACCGCGACCGCGTTGCCGTCCTTGTCCACTACCGAATAATGCGTGGTGTTGGTGCCCTCGGTGGCGCTGACGCCGCCCTTGATCTCGCTCGACGGCGTGGCGCGGTCGGGCAGGATGCTCGCGCGCAGCTTCGCGGCGTGCTCTTCAGAGATCAGCGTCTGGACGGGGTTCTTGACGAACGCCGGGTCGCCCAGATCGGTGTTGCGATCGGCATAGGCGCGCCGTTCGGCCTCGACGATGTGGTGCGTCCCCTCGACCGAGGCATAGCCCCATTTGGAGAGCGGATAGCCCTCGATCGTCTGCAATATCTCGCACAAGGTCGTGCCGCCCGAGCTCGGGGGCGGGGCGGAGACGACGGTATAGCCGCGATAGTCGCAGGTGACGGGCTCGTCCCATTGCACGGTATATTTGGCGAAATCCTCGGTGGTGAGCAGGCCGCCGTTCGCCACGCTCGCCGCCGCCACGGCCTGGGCGGGCTTGCCGTGATAGAAGGCGTCGGTGCCGCCCGCTGCGATCGCGCGCAGCGTCGCGCCGAGCTGTTTCTGCACCAGCCGATCGCCCGCGACGAAGGGGCGGCCATGGTTGAGGAAGATCGCCGCGACATTGGGCTCCTTCGCGAAATCCTCGGTGCGATTGTCGAGGATCTTCACGTCGCCGGGCAGCAGCACATAGCCCTTCTCGGCAAGCTCGATCGCCGGCGCAATCACGTCCGCCAGCTTCATCGTGCCGTAACGTTCGAGCGCCTCGTTCAATCCCATCACCGTGCCGGGCGTGCCGACGCCGAGCCAGGTGCCGGTGCTCCGCCCCTTCACGACATTGCCGTTCTCGTCCTGGAACAGGGTCGCGGTCGCGGCGAGCGGCGCCTTCTCGCGGAAATCGAGGAACAGATTCTCGCCCGAAGCGAGGTGGATCGTCATGAATCCGCCGCCGCCGATATTGCCGCAGCACGGATGCACCACCGCCTCGGCATAGCCGACGGCGACCGCGGCATCGACCGCATTGCCCCCGCGTTTGAGGATATCGACTCCCACCTCGGTCGCGAGGTGCTGCGCCGAGACGACCATCGCGTGCGGCGCCGTGACCGGCTTGCTCGCCCGCCAGTCGACCGCCGCCGCGCTCGACGTATCGAGCGCGCGATCGGAGATCGCCTGCGATGACGCGGCCGGCGCGGGGCCGGCGGTCTGCGGGGCGCAGGCCGCCGTCAGCGCCAGCGGCGCCAGCACCAGGGAAGAAAGCAGGGTGCCGGCGTGCCGCATGTCGTCCTCGCTCAATAGGTGATCGAGAGGCGTCCGTAGAGGAAGCGCCCGTTGAAGCCAAACGGCGAGAAGCTCGAATAGGGCAGGTAATAGCCCGCCGTGCCGAACGCCCCGCCCACCGGCACATGGTCGGGATAGACGTCGAACACATTGTCCGCGCCCACCGCGATCTCGAGCCCGTCGACCAGCCGCACGCGACCTTCGATGTCGGTGATCCACTTCGCGCCGAGCGTGTAGTCGCCGGGCGACTCGCCGGGCCCGACCGAGAGGTCGTTCGACCCGCCGGGGCTCAGCACCTTGCCGTAGCGGTTGGTGCGCGCGGTGATGCCGAAGCGGTCGAGGTTCCAGTCCGCCGACAGGTTGATCTTGTCGCGCGGCTGGCCGTCGGTGAGGCGCAGCGATTCGGTGCGCCCGAACAGAATCAGCCCGGGCAGCGACGGCAGCGAGGTGCGATCGGTGATCTTGGTCTTGTTGTAGTTATAACCTGCGGTCAGCGTCAGTTCGCCGAAGCCGGTGTCGGGGATGTGATAGGTGCCGACCACGTCGAGGCCCTGCGTGCGCGTATCGACGCCGTTGACGAAGAATCGGGCCGAGGTGACGTTGTTGATCCCCGCGTCCTCGAGGATCTGGACGACGTCGGCGCCTTGCAGGTTCTCGGTCAGCGTCACGCGGTCGCGGACCTTGATGTTGTAGTAATCGGCCGTCAGGCTGAGGCCGGGCAGCGGATTGAGCGCGATGCCGCCGCCCAGGTTGGTCGATTTCTCGGCCTTGAGCGGCTTCGATCCCAGCGCGACCGACACCGGATTGGATACCGGGAAGGTGCCCACCTCGATCAGCGTGCCGTTGACGTTGTTGGTCGAGGTCGTGGCGAAATATTGCTGCGCGAGGCTCGGGGCACGGAAGCCGGTCGAGGCCGACCCGCGCAGCGCGACGCCCGGCACGATCTCGAAACGCGCCGCGATCTTGCCGTTCAGCGTGTCGCCGAAGTCCGAATAATGCTCGTAGCGCCCGGCGAGCTGGAATGAGAGTGCGTCGTTGACGTCGCCGTCCACCTCGACATAGCCCGCGAAGCTGTCCCGCGAGACATCGACCGCATTGTTGGGGCGGAAACCCGGAAACACCTGCGATCCGCCCGGCGCGCCGAACGCGCTGTAGGGGCCGTTGATGTAGCTCGCTTCCTGGCCGGGGCGGATCTTGAAATTCTCGTTGCGATATTCGCCGCCCACCGCAACGCCCAGGCTCTTCATGAAGCTGACGTCGAAGGGATGGGTGAGGTCCAGGTTCACCACCGTCTGGCCCACCGCCATGCCGCCGGCGTCGAACCGCTGCGGGCTGTTCGGGCTGCCGATCGAGGTGTTGAAGCTGTTGACCACGCCGTAATCGAGCTCGTTCGAGCCGTAGACGACCGACAGATCGGCGTTCCAGCCGCCGCCGACCTCGCCTTTGAGGCCGACCGCGCCTGAGACGTCCTCGATCTCGCTGGTGATTTGCGGCAGGAAGCCGTTGGGATAATAGGGCACGAAATCGGTGAGCGACGCGCCGTAGTCACGGTTCCGGGGGTCGTTGCTGCGGCGATAGAAGCCCGCCGCATTGGCGTCGCGGATGCCGTAGCTGCCGAAGGCGTAGAGCTCGAACGCGCCGATGTCGTGCCCGGCGTTGACGAAGAAGTTGTAATCGGTCGATTTGCCGTCGCCGAAGCGGTGGTTGTAGCGATCGAAGCTGAGTTCGCGCGGGTCGCCCACGGCGCTGAACTGGCGGCGCGGGTCGGCACCCGAGCGGTTGGTAGGGTCTCGGTCGCTGAACTGGCCGGAGAAGACGAAATAGCCGTTCTCCACCGGCAGGCCGATGCTGGTCGCCAGCGTCACCGTCTCGCCGTCGTGGCGCACGCGATCCTTGCCCGTGGTCTGCAGCTCGAGGAAGTCGCCTGACGGCGACGATCCGGCGCTGGTCACGACGGGACGGCCGTCCGGCCCGGTGACGACGCCGGTCACCTCATCCACGCCGTCCATCCGCGTGCGATACTGGCCGTAGGTCACCGTACCGCGCACGCCGACGCGCTTCGACAGTTCGATGTTGATCACGCCCGCGATCGCATCCGAGCCATAGAGGGAGGAGGCGCCGTCGCGCAGCACCTCGATCCGGTCGATCGCGATCGGCGGGATCTCGTTGAGATCGACCGACGACGAGCCGCGCCCCACCGAGCCGTTGAGATTGAGCAGCGCCGACGTGTGGCGGCGCTTGCCGTTGATCAGCACCAAGGTCTGGTCGGGCGCGAGGCCGCGCAGCGTCGCGGGGCGCATCGAATCGGTGCCGTCGGTCAGCGACGGCTGCGGGAAGTTGAACGAGGGGACGAGCTGGTTGAGAACCTTGTTGGTCTCGGAATAGCCGCTGGTGCGCAGGCTGTCGCCGCCGATCACATCGACCGGCACCGGGCTGTCGGCGAGCGTTCGCGCGCCCAGCCGGCTGCCGGTGACGACGATCGTCTGCGACGGATCGGACGTGCCGGGTTCGCCCGCGGCCTGATCGTCGACCGTCTGGCTCCAGGCCGGCGGGGCGATCGCGGCGGTGGTGCAGGCAAGGGCGATAAGCAAGGTCGGGCGCATGACATTCTCCCTGATTCAGCCCGGGTCGATGCCGGGCCGTTCGGGGAGAATGTCATATCGCTGTCGTATCATTGCAACGCAGCGTGGCTTTATCGCCGCAAAGCTGTTGCTGCATTGCAACGGTATGGTGGGCGCGCCTACCAGCCGAAGTTGAGCGAAACGCGCGCCGAAACCGCGGCGTGGCCGAGCTGTTCCTCCGCGCCCGCCTCGCCGGTGATGCTGAAGCGATCCGATCCGCCGCCCGCCCGGATTCGGCCGACCCAACCGCTCTTGCGCTCGTCGGCTTCGAGCGTGAACGGATCGCCGTCCTCGAAGCGTGCGGTCGTGGCGCCCATCGACCCACCGACGATCTCGCGCCGTCCGCCTTCGAGCTCGACCCGGAACCAGCCGCCAGCCGGATCGAGGTTGCCGAAATTGTAGCCGAGCGCGAGCAGGCCTGAGGCGGTGGCCTCGTCGCTGGTGCGCTTGTCGACGATCAGGTTGAAGGCGGGGCCGCCGCCCTGATCGGTATGCGCGTCCTCGCTCAGCTTGTAATAATCGAACTGCGCGGTCGGGCGGACGTAGAGGCGCGTGCCGAGCGGCACCTCATAGGACGCCCGCACGATGCCCGAAACCAGCGTGCCGCCCCAATCGGCCGAGGCGACGCGGCTGAAATCGGGGGCGTCGAACCGGCGCTGGCCGTCGAAATCGACCTTGGCGATGCCGCCGCGCGCGGCGAGCGCGAGGCCGCCCCAGCGCCCGCGCCAGTGCGCTGCGATCTCGTACTGCTCGCTCGACACCTCGTTGTCGGTCGAGCCGTCGTCGTCATGGCCCAATGCCGCGCCCAGCGTGATGCCGGCGAAGCCCGCGCCGCCCAGCGCATGCTCTATCCCCGCGGTCGCGCCCCAGCCGCCGATGTCGTAGGCGGCGGTGTCGCCGAGATCCTTGGATGTGCCCCAGGCGACCTGCTGCACCCAGAAGTTCCAGCCCCCGCTCTGCACCATCGGCTGATAGTCGCCGAGGAACCGCGCGCTCGCACGCGAGGCCTGCGTCACCGATTCGAACAGTCCGCCCGCATGATCGGGCAGGAAGCTGCGATAGCGCGAGCGGAAGGTGTCGCCGTCGCCGATCGCGAGGAAGGTGTTCGCGATGTCCGCGTCCTTGTCGAGCGCGGCGAACACCGCATCGTAGGCGCCCGCGTCGGACTTGTTGAAGCCCAGCTCGGTCGCGTTCTTGCGGTCGATCGTCAGCGTCACGGTGCCGGCATCGGCATCGCTCGAGAGGTCGCTCTTGAACAGGAAGGGCAACTCGGTGTCGGCGCTCGCGACATTGTCGCCGCCGGTCAGCGTGCCCGCCTGCACGATCACGTGATCGCCCAGCGATCCGGCGACGCTCGTCAGATGGACGCGCACCGTCGACCCTTCGGCGAAATTGGCGGCGCCCGCGACCTGATAGACGGTGTTGGTGTCGTTCTCGCTGTCGATCGTGACGCCGAGCACGCCCTTCGTGCCCACATCGAGCGAGGCGAGGGCGACATTGCCCGTGTTCGTCGGGTCGAACGTGCCCGAGATGCTGGCCGCGACGCCGCCGCTGTTGCTCAGCTTGCCGCTGAACGCCGTGCCTTCCGCCATCGTCAGGATATCGGCGCCGCCGCCGAAATCCACATTGGCGGCGAGCTGCGAGGTGCCCGCGAGGCTCAGCGTGTCGGCGCCCGCGCCGAACGCGACGCTGCCCGATTGCTTGGCGTCGCCCGCCAGCGCGAGGCGGTTGGCGCCCGCGCCGAACGTCACGCCGCCTGCGACGCTGCCGTCGGCCACGTCGAGCACGTCGTTGCCCGATCCGAAACGAACATCGCCTTCGATCGAGGGCGCGGTGCCTTCCTCGACCGCGAGCTGCTTCACCGTCGCGCCGTTGTTGTTGGCGGTGAGATCGATCGCGATCGCGTCGCCTGCGGTGTCGGAGTTGGCGGCGGCGATCGCGCCCGAATTTTCGATCAGCGAGAGGCCGCCGGCACCGTCGTGGATCGCGGTTGCAATGCCCTTGCCGCTCGCCGACGCCTGGATCGTGCCGCTGTTGCTGAGATGCGTTACCGTCGCGCCGGCGGCGATGTCGATCGCCCGCGTGGTGTGGCCTTCACCGCTCCCGCCCTTGGCGCCCACGGCGCCGGTGACGGTGATATCGGGTGCCGAGGTGCCTGCGCCGATGCGCAGCGCGGTCGCATTGGCCTGGCCCTGCGCGGCGATGGTGCCGCCCACCGCGATCCCGCCCGCGAGATCGACCGCATGGCCGGTCCCGCCGATCGAGACCGCGACCGCATCCACGCCTTCATAGACGCCCTGGCCGGCGATGCCGCCGTCGATGACGAGGCCGTGCCCGCCGTCGTCGCCCTCGACCGCACCCAGCGCGATGTCACGCGACGCCGAGCCGATCTCGACTGCGGGCGCGGCGCCATAGGAGACGATCGCCGCCGTACCTTCCTTCGAATCGTCGACGCCGTCGCCGTCCTCGTCGTCTTCGTCCTCATCATTGTCGGCGGGCGGCGCGGCGAAGATGAGCCCGCCCGAGATGTTGCCGGCGACGCGCACCGCGGGGCCGCCCTGGAGCAGATCGTCGGCATCGAGCTTTTCGGTATCCGACGGCAGGCTGGTCGACCGATAGCCCGTCGTCGAAACCGCGCCCTGGAACACCGCCGCGCCGCCGATATCGCCGTCGAGCGCGACACCGACCGCGTTTTCGCCCTGCACCTTCACGGTGCCGTTGATCGTGACGTCGCCGCTGACGTTGCCGGCGCTGATGCCGACCGAATCGTCGCCGGTCACCGTGACCGTGCCGCTGTTGTTGAGCGAACCCGTCAGCGGCCCGTTGACGGCGATTCCGCCCGAATCATTGCCCTCGACGGTGATCGCGCCCGAATTGACGATCGATCCGGTGAAGGCGCCGTCGGTCACGATGCCGAAGCGGTTGCTGCCCTTGGCGAACGGCCCGTCGATATCGCCGTCGTCATCGTCGTCCTTGGCGGTGTAATCCTCGTCGATCGTGATCTTGCCGCTGTTGGCGATCGTGCCGGTGCCGCTGGTCGTGGCGCGGATACCGGCCGCGCCGTTGGCGTCGCTGACTTGGATCGTGCCCGCATTCTTGACGTCGTTGTCGCTATCGAGCGTCACCGCCGTACCGCCGGTCGGCACCACCGAGCCCTTGTCGGTGATCTCGATATCGTCGGGTGCGCCGTCCTTGACGGTCGAGGTCGCGACCGGCGTCGTGATCTTGGTTTCGATCTTGGTCTGCGCCGCGGCGGGGAACGCGGCAAGCAGGGCGGCCGACGTCAGGCTGGTGGTGCACAAAAGGGTACGCATGTCGCTCCTCTGAACCTTTGGTTTCGAGGGGCGTGACGGACCGGCGGCGCCGATCCCGTAAAAATTCCCGTGCGGTGTCGACGAATCCCGACGATGGAAAGCGACCGCTCAATCTCCATGAGCCTTGCCTATCCTCCCACCCGTCATGTCGGACTTGCCCGGCCTCGCGAAAGCGGGGCATCCGGTATCCTGCTTCTTCCTTCTGCTTTGCTCGGGCCCAACGAAAGCGGGACGACCCAACCTGATCGAAAACCGGTCCGGGTTCCCGCTTTCGCAGCAACACAAGCAGCATTCGGATCTCGACAGGGCAGTCCCTGAAATCCCTGTCCTACATGTTCGTTTTATGTTCTACCCTGTGGAATGGAACAGGAGGGCTCCCATATCGTGCCCGCCGCGTTGCTCGATACCGGCAGCGGCGCGACCGAGGCGCGCGGACGTTGCACGAGTGTCGCGCCGGCGGCGCGCGTCGGGCGCGTGGGTGGTGCATGGGTGTCGCGTCCGTGTCGCCATGCTGTCGCGTCGATGTCGCGCGTCGGTCGCCATCCAGGGGCGTCGCGGTCGCATTCTGGGCAAAAACCCTGCGATGCGCTCCACTTTCTCCACTTCACACCGCCCGCAACAAGGGTATCCGCCAACGCAGTGCGTCGATGAAAACCCAGGTCCGGGGTGACGATTCGAGCAGATCGAAAGCGGGTCTAGAATCCCATCTCGATCCCGAGGCGGATCGTGCGCGGCCTGAGCGGCGTGACGGCGTCGGCCTGGTCGAGCAGGAACGGACTGCCGAGCGCGAAGCGGTTGGCTCGGGTGTCGAACAGGTTCGTGACGCCGAGGGAAACCGCTCGGTCGGCGCCGCCGATCCTGAGTTCGAGCCCGGTGTCGAGCAGGTCGCCCTGCGGCTGATCGAGCCGCGGCCCGATCCCCAGTCGCGACTTGCCGACATAGCGGCCGTATCCGCTCAGCCGGAGCAGCATCCCGTTGCCGATCTCCGCGCCGTAATCGAAGCCGACCCGCGCGCTCACCCCGGCGATATTGGGCAGCGAATCGGCGACTTTCCGGGCGAGCGCATCGGCATTGGGCGCAAAGCCGTCGAACGCCGGCGCCATCGTCGCGATCAACACCGGCGCGGGCGCGGTCACCTTGCTGTCGTTGAGATAGACCGAGGCGTCGAGCTTGAGCGCGGGCGTCACGCGCCAGGTTGCGTTTACGCCGGCCGAGTGGATGCGGCCGTCGCCGATATTGGCGGTGGTCGGAAAGCCCACGCCGTCGATCAGGTCGGCCTGGATGTCGTCCCAGCGCGTCGCCGCCAGCGAGGCCCCGATCTCGATGTCGCCATCGGCAGCACCGCCCCAGCGCAGGCCGATCTCCGCGGTGCCGATGCGGTCGCCGTCGAAGCGCTGGATGAAATCGCTGTCGATCGAAAGCCCGCCGGGGCGATAGCCTTCCTCGTAGCGCGCGTAGAGCAGCAGGTCGTCGAGCGGGTTGTAGCGCACCGACACCGACGGCAGCGCCCGCCATTCGCCGCGACTCGCGCGCGCTTCCGCATCGAAGCGGAAGGCGTAGGTCTGGGGCACGTCCTCGGCGGTGCCCGAGAGCCACGAATAGGTCATCCGCCCACCGGCGCTGATCGCGAGGCGCGGCAGCGGCGCGATCGTCGCCTCGCCGAACAGCGTCGCCTCGTCGATTTTGTTGCGCACGCCGGCCGCGGGCGCGAGCATCGCCACGTCGCCGATCTTGCGGTTGAGCCGCGCGCTGTTGTGGAGCAGGCTGACGCCGACGAGCCAGCCGCTGCCGTCGTCGCTACGCTGCGACAGCCGGGTTTCCGACGTCACCATGCGGATCTTGCTGGTCTGCGAGAAGGCGCGGGGGGTGTCGCCGGTGGTCGCGTCGAACGTCTCCGCGACATATTGGTCCGATATGCCGGTCGCCGAGACCAGCCGGATATCCCCGATCATCCCGCGCACGGTGAATTCGCCGAGCAGGTAATCGTTGCGAAAGGGCTGGGCGACCGCGCTCGCGCGGGTCAGCCCGCCGTCGCGATCGGCATATTGGGCATCGTCGCCCTTGATGCTCTGGAAAGTGCCGGTGAGGTCGATCGTCCAGTCGGGCGCCACCGCGACGCGCACCGCGCCGCGCGCGCCGAGCGTGCGCACGCGGTTGACGTCGTCGCGCCCGCGCAACCGGTCGTCGATATAGCCGCCGTCGATCCCGCCATAGACGAGCCCGCGAAACGCCGCGGTGCCTTCGGCGATCGGCACGTTGAGCACGGTTCCGGCATCGCCGCCCGGGTCGCCGTGCTGGGTCAGCAGTCCCGCCGCCCAGGCGCCGCCTCCGGTATCGTAGAGATCGGGCGGCATCGGCTCGACGCGGATGATGCCCCCCAGCGAGCCCGCGCCGTAGAGCGTGCCCTGCGGCCCCTCGAGCACCTCGACCGAGGCGACGTCGTAGAGCCTCAGATCGGGATCGGGCGCGCTGTAGGTCAGCCGCGCATTGCCCCAATATTGGCCGACGGTCGATTGGGTCGGCCCGGTGAAGCTCGAATCGGCGACCCCGCGGATGAAGAGCTTGTTGCGCCCCGGGCCGAGATGCGTCGACGTGAGGCTCGCGACGCGGTTGGCGATGCCGTCGGTGCCCAGCGCCGCCTCGCCGAGCGAGAAAGCCGCGCCGTCGATGACGCTCGCGGTGCCGGGGAATTGCGACAGCAAGGTGCCGCGCTTGCTCGCGGTGACGACGATCTCCTCGGGCGGCGGCGGCTCGAGATGCGTCGTCTGCGGCACCTCCGTCGGACGGCGCGCCGCGACCGCGCGCTCGATCAGGAAGGTGTCGTCGGCGATGCGGCGCGCGCGCGCCTCGGTCCCGGCGAGCAGCGCCGCGAGCGCTTCGGCGGCATCCATCCGCCCTTTGATCGCGTGGACGCGGACATGCGCAAGGCTGGGATCGCGCAGCCCGATGCTGGCGCCGGTCTGCTTGCCGATCGCGATGATCGCGCGGTCGAGCCGGGTCTCGTCCACCGAAACGGACGCGCGCTGCCCGGCCTGCGCCGGGGCGGCGAGGGCTGCCCCTGCAAGGGCGATCGGAGCGATCGTTAGGCTAAGGCTGCGCACGGTTCGGGCTGGTCAGGGTCCAACCGTCACCCTTAGGCTGCGGCACCACCCCGAGCAACGGCGCGATCCGTGTCAGCGTCGCGCCGGCATCGCCGTCGCCGAGCGCGAGCGTGCCGGTGAAGCGCTGCGCCGCGATCGCGGGCGCGGCCTCGATCGGGCGCCCCAGGTTGCGGGAAAGGTCGGCCGCCACGGTTTCCAGCGGCATGCCGGCATAGACGAGCGTGCCCGCGCGCCACCCGCCGATATCGCCCGGCGTCATGCGTCCGAGCGTCACGCCGTCGCGCTCGATCACCAGCGTCGCGCCGGCATCGAGCGCGAGCTTGTCGACATCGGGGTTGTAGATCACCTTGCCCTCGGCGACCTGGACGCGCGTCCTGCGCGGATCACGCACCACGTCGAACGCGGTGCCGGCATCGACCAGCGTGTCGTCGCCGATCTTCACCACGAACGGATCGGACTCGTCGTGGCGGACATGGAACATCGCCTCGCCGCGTTCGAGGCTGGCGAGCCGCGGCGCGGCCTTGTCGAACACGATCCGCGTGTCGCCGTTGAGTTCGATCCTCGAGCCGTCGGCGAGCGCGACCGTGCGGTGCGCGCCGGGGCCGGTCTCGATCGCATAGGGGGCGCCCGCGTCGGGCGCCATCACGTTGAGCCCCAGCGTCACCGCCAGTGCGGCTGCGATCGCGCCGCCCGCGCCCAGCCACACGAAGTGGCGACGGCTCGGCCGTGGCGTGTCGGCCGGAACCGTGGCCGGCGCGTCGGGCACGTCGAACAGCGCATCGGCGGCCTCGTGCGCGTCGACCGCGCGATCATAGGCGGCGGCATGCGCCGGATCGGCGGCGAGCCAGTCGGTGAAACCGTCCCAATCGCCGAAATCCGCATCGGCGACGCGAATCGCCCACAGACGCGCGGTGTCGCTAGGCTGGTCGGAAGATCGAGTCATGGCCATATCCCGGACACGACGGAGCACGCCGCCTCATTCCGCATCGAACCGCTCCCGTAGCTCGGCCAGCGCACGATAGGCCTTTTGCAGATCCTTCTCGACCGTGCTGAGGCTGACGCCCAGGTCGCGCGCGATCTCGGCCTGGCCGATCCCGTCGATTCGGTACCGGCGAAAGACCGTGTCGGCACGCTCGCCGAGCCCCGCGAGCACCGCCTCGGCCTCGCGCAGCCGCTCGCGCGCCAGCAGCACGCGGTCGCCGCCGGGGGGCGGGGCGGGGGCGCCGTCGCTCTCCTGCCAATCCTGCTCGCGGCGACCGCGCGCCTGATCGGCGCGGTGGCGGTCGCGCATCAGATTCTCGGCGGCGCGGAACAGGTACGACATCGGCTGCGCGACCGGCTTGCCCGGCTGCGCGGCGATTTTCTGCCACAGCTCATGGAACACGTCCTCGGCATCGTCGCCTGCGCCGCGCGCCGCCAGGAACCGCACGAGACGCGCGCGATTGTCGAGGAGGATGCGTTCGAGGCCGGTGGTCGGCGCTGCGGTCATCGCGTCAGCCGCCTTCGTGCAAACATGGAGGCCCGACCGGGAATCGAACCCGGGTGCAAGGATTTGCAGTCCTCTGCGTCACCACTCCGCCATCGGGCCGGAGCGGGGGCAGATGCGCAAGGCCGCGACGCATGTCAACCGCCGTTTCCGAAAATGCCGCGACGTTCTTGGCGCGGGACGGAGCGCACGATACAAGCCGCACGAGCCAATAAGTGTATTGCGCGACTAAAACAGTTGTGCGACAGGGAAGCGATCATGATTCAGCAAGCGACCGAACCGACCGATTTCACCGCCATGCGCGAGGCCATGGTGGCAAGCCAGCTGCGCACCAATGCGGTGGACGATCCGCGGGTGGTGACGGCGATGCTGCGCGTCCCGCGCGAAGCCTATCTGCCGGAAAATGTCGCGCCGCTCGCCTATCGCGACACCGCGGTGCCGCTCGGACGCAACCGGGCGGCGAACCTGCCGATGGCGACCGGGCGGCTGCTGACGGCAGCTGAGATCGCGCCCACCGATTCGGTGCTGCTGATCGGCGCCGCGAGCGGCTACACTGCCGCCGTGCTCGCGGAACTCGCCGCGAACGTGACGGCGGTCGAATCCGATCCCGAACTCGCCGCTGCCGCCCGCGCGGCGCTGACGGGCACGCATGTGACGCTGGTCGAGGGACCGCTCGAAGCGGGCGCTCCCGGCGGCGCGCCCTATGACGTGCTCGTCGTCGACGGCGCGGTCGAGCATCTGCCCGAGGCGCTTGTCGCGCAGGTCAAGCCGGGCGGCAGCGTCGCCACGGGATTGATCGATCGCGGCGTCACCCGGCTCGCCGCCGGCCGGCGCACCGAAGGGGGCTTCGGGCTGCGCGACTTCGCCGATGTGGATTGCGTCGCGCTGCCGGGCTTCGCGAAACCGAAAAGCTTTCAATTCTAAAGGGTGGGGATGGCCTTGACGCTTCGACCTGTTCTGCTCGCCGGCGCCGCGCTGGCGCTGATCGCGAGCCCGGCATCGGCCGAGACGCTGCGCGAGGCGTTGCTCAAGGCCTATCAGACCAACCCCACGCTCAACGCCGCGCGCGCCAACCAGCGCGGCAACGACGAAAACGTGTCGATCGCGCGGTCCTACGGATTGCCCTCGGCGTCGCTCAACGGCGGCTATACCGAGACCCTGCGCTCGGCGAGCAACATCTTCGCCTCGACGCCGCGCTCGATCGATGCGCAGGCGAACGTCTCGCTGCCGGTGTTCAACGGCGGTGCGGTGCGCAACTCGGTCGCGGCGGCAAAGACGCGCGTCAAGGCGGGGCGCGACAATTTGCGCGGCACCGAGGCCGATCTCTTCTCCGCCGTCGTCGCCGCCTATATGGACGTGATCCGCGACGAGGCGATCGTCGCCTTGAACCAGCAGAACGTCCATGTGCTCGACGTCAACCTCCAGGCGACGCAGGATCGCTTCCAGGTGGGCGATCTGACGCGCACCGACGTCGCCCAATCGGAGGCCCGGCTGGCGCTCGCACGCAGCGATCTGCAGACGGCGCAGGCGAATCTCATCGCCAGTCGCGAGAATTACGTCCGGCTGGTCGGCAGCCCTCCCGGCGATCTGGAACCGCCGCCGGCGCTTCCCGGTCTTCCCGCCAGCGCCGATTCCGCGGCGGACGTGGCGATCGAGAACAACCCGGCGCTGCTCGCCGCGGTCAAGCAGAGCAAAGCAGCGGGGTTCGACGTGGGCGTCGCGAAAGGGCAGCGGCTGCCGACGGTGAGCGTGGTCGCAGGCGGCAACTATTTCAATTATCTCGGCTCCTCGCCGGGGACGAGCGCGGGGACCGCACAGAATTCCGGGCTCGGGGTGACCGGGGGCGTGACGCTCTCGATCCCGCTGTTCCAGGGCGGCCGCCCCGCCGCGCAGGTGCGCCAGGCGCAGGCGCAGCACAGCGAGGCGATCGAGCATGCGATCGACGTCGAGCGCAGCGTCATCGCCAACACGCGCTCGTCCTACGCCGTATGGCAATCGGCGCAGCAGGTGATCGCCTCGTCGGAAAAGGCCGTCAGCGCGAACCGGCTGTCGCTCGAAGGCGTGCGCGCCGAAAACAGCGTCGGCAACCGCACCATCCTCGACATCCTCAACGCCGAACAGGAATTGCTCAATTCGCAGGTGACTCTCGTCACCGCCCGTCGCGACGCCTATGTCGCCGGCTTCACCCTGCTCGCGGACATGGGCAAGGCCGAGGCGCGCGACCTTGGGCTCGACGGCGGCGTGCTCTACGATCCGGTCGCCAATTACGAACGCGTCCACGATCGCATCTGGGATTGGGATAGCGACCCCGAGCCGCAGGCGGTCAGCACCAGCACCGCCGAAACGCCCGCGCAGGGCGCCGAAGTGCATGACGCGCTCGATCCGATCCTCGATACGCCGGTTGACAGGACGCTCACGAATCCCGCAGGTGAAACGCTTCCTGATCGCCAGTAGGCGGTCCCATGCGCGTGGGGTTGAGGATGGGGGACGTGAGCGCCGAGCCGTCGATGGAAGACATCCTGTCCTCCATCAAGCGCATCATCGCCGAAGAAGGCGACGTGTCGACGTCCGCCCGGGCGCGCCGCGCGACGCGTGCGGCCAAGCCCGAAGCGGCCGAAACCGGAAAATCGCAGGACGACGCCGACGAGGTGCTCGAGCTGAGCGATCCCGTGCCGGCGACGCCTCGGCCCGACGCCAAGCTCACTTCACAGGGGCGCCGCGAACAGATCTTGTCCGAGCAGGCCGCGCAGGCGAGCCGCGGCGCGCTCGAATCGCTGTCGAAGCTGATCGTCAAGCCCGAGGTCGCGGGCACCGACACGCTCCAGGGGCTGGTCGAGCAGATGCTCCGCCCGATGCTCCGCGACTGGCTCGACGCGCACCTCCCCGAACTGGTCGAGAAAATGGTCTCGCGCGAGATCACCCGGATCACCGGGCAGGAGTAATTCGCCCCGCGCCACCGTGCAGGCTTGGCGAACCGCGCTTCGCGCCGCTAAGGGCGCTTCATGACCGACCTGCCAAAGACCTTCGACCCCGCCGCCATCGAGAAGCGCTGGTACGCGCATTGGGAGGAGCGTGGCCTGTTCCACCCCGCGCGGCCCGACGCCGCGCCGTGGACGATCGTCAACCCGCCGCCCAACGTGACCGGCAGCCTCCATATCGGCCACGCGCTCGACAACACGCTGCAGGACATCCTCGTCCGCCACGCGCGGCTGCAGGGCAAGGACGCGCTCTGGGTGGTCGGCACCGATCACGCCGGCATCGCCACGCAGATGGTGGTCGAGCGGCAGATGGCGCTCAAGCAGGACAAGCGCACCAACTACACGCGCGAGCAGTTCGTCGAGAAGGTGTGGGAGTGGAAGGCCGAATCCGGTGGCCAGATCACGCAGCAATTGCGCCGCCTCGGCTGCTCGATGGATTGGGCCAACGAGCGCTTCACGATGGACGAGGGCTTCTCGAAGGCGGTCCTCAAGGTGTTCGTCGATCTCCATAACGAGGGGTTGCTTTACCGCGACAAGCGGCTGGTCAACTGGGATCCCGGCCTCGGCACCGCGATCAGCGACCTCGAGGTCGAGACGCGCGAGGTGCAAGGCAAGTTCTGGCACCTCAAATACCCGCTGGCGGACCCCGGATCGGGGTCCGGGGCAGGCTCAGCCGGCTTCATCCACGTCGCCACCACGCGCCCCGAGACGATGCTCGCCGACATGGCGGTCGCGGTCCACCCGACCGACGAGCGCTACACCGCGCTGATCGGCAAGAAGGTTCGTCTGCCGATCACCGGCCGCGAAATCCCGATCGTCGCCGACGAACACGCCGATCCCGAGCTCGGCTCGGGCGCGGTGAAGATCACGCCGGGGCATGATTTCAACGACTTCGAGGTCGGCATTCGCGCCGGAATCAAAGCGTCCGACATGCTCAACATGCTCGACGCTCAGGCCAGGGTGACGCAGACCGCCGACGGGTTGGTGCCCGAGGAACTACTCGGCCTCGATCGCTTCGAGGCGCGCGCGCGCGTCGTCGCGATGCTCGACGAGGCGGGCTTCCTCGAACGCGTCGAGGATCGCGTCATCCAGACCCCCTATGGCGACCGCTCGGGCGTGGTGATCGAGCCCTGGCTCACCGACCAATGGTATGTCGACGCCGAGACGCTCGCGCAGCCGGCGATCGAAGCGGTGCGTTCGGGGGCGATCAAGATCGTGCCGAAGACGTGGGAGAAAACCTTCTTCAATTGGATGGAGAACATCCAGCCGTGGTGCGTCTCGCGGCAATTGTGGTGGGGACACCGGATTCCGGCCTGGTATGCCGAAGACGGCCGCATCTTCGTCGCCGAGACCGAGGATGAAGCGCAGGCGCAGGCGGGCGAAGGCGTTCCGCTCCGCCGCGACGAGGACGTCCTCGACACCTGGTTCTCCTCAGCCCTCTGGCCGTTCGCGACGATGGGCTGGCCCGAGGGCTCCAACCAAGCCCCGTTCGCTTCGAGCGAAGTCGAGAAGCGGGATCGAGCGGACCATCAGCGTGTCTCGACTTCGCTCGACACGAACGGAGGTAGGGCTGCAACCGAATGGCAGCGCCGCTACCCCAACGACATTCTCATCTCGGGCTTCGACATCCTGTTCTTCTGGGACGCACGGATGATGATGCAAGGGTTGCACTTCATGGGAGAAGTGCCCTTCAAGACATTGTATCTCCATGGCCTCGTCCGTGCATCGGATGGGCAGAAGATGTCCAAGTCCAAGGGCAACACGGTCGATCCGCTCGGCCTGATCGACCAATATGGCGCCGACGCGCTGCGCTTCTTCATGGCGGCGATGGAGAGCCAGGGCCGCGACATCAAGATGGATGAGAGCCGCGTCGCCGGCTATCGCAACTTCGCCACCAAGCTGTGGAACGCCGCGCGCTTCTGCCAGGCCAACGGCATCGGCGGCAGCACCACGCTCGACGCGCCCGAGGCGAGCCTCGCGGTCAACAAATGGATCGTCGCCGAGACGGTCGAGACCATCCAGGCGGTCGACCTCGCGCTCGCCGACCTGCGTTTCGACGGGGCGGCGAACGCGATCTACCAGTTCGTCTGGAGCCGCTTCTGCGACTGGTATCTCGAACTGATCAAGCCGGTCCTCTCAAACCCCTCCCCTTCAGGGGAGGGGCAGGGGGTGGGGGTTGTCTCGCAGAGCACACCATCTGCGGCTCTTCCCCACCCCAACCCCTCCCCTGAAGGGGAGGGGCTTGAAGCCGAAGAAACCCGCGCCGTCGCCGGCTGGGTGCTCGATCAGATCCTGGTGCTGCTCCACCCGTTCATGCCCTTCATCACCGAGGAGCTGTGGCACGCGAACGGCACGCGCACGCACGAGTTGATCGTCGCGCAATGGCCCAAGGCCGACGCGCGGGCGCTCGATGCGGACGCGGTGAAGGAGATCGACTGGCTGATCCGCCTCGTCTCCGATCTGCGTACCGCCCGCACCGAGCTCAACGTGCCGCCGGGCGCGCGCCTGCCGCTCCACGTTCGCGATGCCTCGGGCGAGACGGCCGATCGCCTGGGCCGGCAAGCGTCGGCGCTCGCCCACCTGGCGCGGGTGGATGTCGCCCCGGACGACGTCCCGGCCGGCGGTGCCGCGCAGGTTGTCGTCGACGAAGCGACTTTCGTGCTGCCGCTCGCCGGCGTGATCGATCTCGACGCCGAACGTGCCCGTCTCACGAAGAGCATCGCCGCGGCGGGCAAGGAACGCGACGGCCTTGCCGCGCGCCTCGGCAACCCGAGCTTCGTCGAGCGCGCCAAGCCCGAGGCGGTGGAAAAGGCCCGCGCCGACCACGCCGAAAAATCCGCCGAGGTCGACCGTCTCCAGGCCGCGCTGACGCGATTGGGATAAGAGCCGTCCCCAATTCTCCCTCCCCGGCGGAGGCCGGGGCCCAGTTGGGAGACGGTCGAGAGCGGTCGCCTCCGTCTGTGATGTTTGCGTAACTGGACCCCGGCCTTCGCCGGGGCGGCGCAAGAAAGGAACGGGGGAACTCATGCCGACGATGGAACCATCGCGACGGGACGGCGTAACCCCCCCCATGCCAAAGGCCGGCCAACGCGATCTCACCTCCGGCCCGATCGCCGCCACGCTCCTGCTCTTCGCGCTGCCGACGCTCGGCTCGAACATCCTGCAATCGCTCAACGGCTCGATCAACGCGATCTGGGTGGGGCGCTTCCTCGGCGAGAGCGCGCTCGCGGCGACCTCCAATGCCAACCTCATCATGTTCCTCACCTTCGGCGCGGTGTTCGGCTTTGGCATGGCGGCGACCATCCTCGTCGGGCAGAGCTTCGGCCGCCACGATATCGAGGGCGCCCGCCGCGCGTTCGGCACCGCGATCGGGCTCGTGCTCGGGGGCTCGATCGTGGTCGCGGCGCTCGGCTATATCTTCGCGCCCGAGATACTGACGTTGCTTGCCACGCCGGGAGACGCCTTCGCGCTCGCGCTCACCTATCTGCGCGTCATTTTCCTCGGGCTGCCCGCCTCGATGATGCTCATCCTGATGATGATGGCGCTGCGCGGCGCGGGCGATTCGATGACGCCATTGTGGTTCATGGGGCTGAGCGTGCTGTTCGACAGCGGCCTCAATCCGCTCCTGATCGAAGGCGTCGGCCCGTTCCCGCGCATGGGGATCGGCGGCTCGGCGATGTCGACGCTGATCGGCAACAGCGTCTCGGTGCTTGGTCTCACCGCCTATATCCATTTCCGCGACCTGCCGCTGCGCCTCAAGGGCGCCGAGCTGCGTTATCTGATCCCCGACCCCGCCTTGCTGCGGCTGATCCTCGCCAAGGGCGTGCCGATCGGCGCGCAGATGCTGGTGATGTCCACCGCCGCGCTGGCGATGATCGGGCTGGTCAATCGCGAGGGCGTCGATACCGCCGCGGCCTATGGGGTGACGCAGCAGCTCTGGGCCTATGTCCAGATGCCGGCGATGGCGATCGGCGCCGCGGTGTCGGCGATGGCGGCGCAGAATATCGGGGCGGGGCGGTGGGATCGCGTCGCCCGGATCACGCGGTCGGGCATCGGCGCCAACCTGCTGCTGACCGGCGTCATGGTGGTGCTGCTCACGATCTTCGACCGGCCCGTGCTCGCGCTGTTCCTCGGCGGCGACAGCCCCGCGTTGCCGATCGCGCGCCATATCCAGCTCGTCGCGACCTGGGGCTTCCTGCTGTTCGGCGTGACGATGATCCTGTTCGGCACGGTGCGCGCCAACGGCGCGGTATGGGGGCCGCTCTTCATCCTGTTCGTCGCCATGTATCCGGTGCGCATCGGTTTCGCCGGCGCCCTGCTCGGCGATTGGCAGGCCGACGCCATCTGGTGGAGCTTCCCGCTGGGCTCGCTTGCGACGCTGATCGGCGCTGCCGCTTATTACCGCTGGGGCCCGTGGCGCAAAGGCGCGCTCACCGTGCCCACCACCGCCGAATGCGAGGACGAGGCGCATGTGGTGGTCGAACCCGCCGGCATGCTCAAGCCGGCGGGGTAAAGGCAGCAACAATCCTCCCCTGGAAGGGGAGGGGGACCATCGCGTAGCGATGGTGGAGGGGTGTCCCCCTCTCGATAGCGCGACACCCCTCCGTCAGGCCTGCGGCCTGCCACCTCCCCTCGCAGGGGAGGATCAATGGTTACTTCACCCCGGCACCATCACCTCGATCACCCCCGCCGCGACATGCGCGGTCACCGGCGTCTTCGCCAGCACCTCGCCGTCGATCGAGATCGGCAGCGGCGGTTCGGTCGCGATACGGATCGAGGTGCCGGTGAAGTCGACCGTGTCGTCGTGCCGCGCCTCGAGCCGCAACATGCTCGCCGCCCAGTTCCTCAGCAGCCGCCGCTTGAAATGCCCGCGCACCGCCTGGACGACGATCTCGCCCGAATCGACCTCGGCGGCGTCGACCAGCTCGGTCCCGCCCTGGAACCGTCCGTTGGAAATCCGCACCTCCAGCGCGCGCAGCCGCCGCGCGTCCGGGCCCTCCCCCACGATCAGCGTGAACGAGCGGAACCTGGCATATTGCAGCGCCGCCCAGCCCATATAGCCGACGCGCCCGAGCACTTTCTTCAGGCCGTGCGGCACCGTCTCCGCGATCTGCGGGCTGATCCCGATCGCGGCGCAATTGGCGAAATAATCCTTGTCGATCATGCCGAGATCGATCCGCTTCAACCGCCCCGTGCGGATCACCTCGACGGCGCCTGCGATGTCGAGCGGAATGCCCAGGCTGCGCGCGAAGCTGTTCGCAGTGCCCAGCGGCAGCACCGCGAGCGCCGTATCGGTGCCGACGAGGTGATCGACCAGCCCGCTGATCGTTCCGTCACCGCCGCCCAGGATCATCAGATCGGGCTTCTTCGCCAGCGCGGCTTTGATCGTCGCGTCGAGCGTGTCGGGGTCGCGAACCGCATGGGCATCGACGGGGAAGGGCAGGGCCTCCAGCGCCGCGCGCGCCGCGTCGAACTGCGCTTGCCCCTTGCGCGACTGTGCGTTGACGATCATCGCGGCCGATCGGATGGTCATGGTGTCACTCACGCTGCTCTACACGAGTCCGATTTGATACAGCGGTTCCGATACGACCGCACGCTGGTTTCGCCACCCGGGCTCGTTTCAATGTCGAGGGGCGGTCGGTCTCGCCCGCCGCTTGCACCTCGCAACCCATAAGCGCAGAGGGGCACGCATGAGCCACTATCCCGCCCTTCGCCTCCGTCGTACCCGCGCCGCCGCCTGGAGCCGCCGCCTCCACGCCGAGACAACGCTCACCCCGGCCGACCTCATCTGGCCGCTGTTCGTCGTCGAGGGCGAGGGTATCGAACAGCCGATCGCCAGCCTGCCGGGCGTGTCGCGCTGGTCGGTCGACGGCATCGTCGCACGCGCAAGGGAGGCGCGCGATTGCGGTATCCCGTGCGTGGCGCTCTTTCCCTATACCCAGCCCGATCGCCGCAGCGATGATGGCCGCGAGGCGCTCAACCCCGACAATCTGATGTGCCAGGCGATCCGCGCGCTCAAGAATGCGGTGCCGGAGGTCGGAATTCTCACCGACGTCGCGCTCGATCCGTACACCAGCCACGGCCATGACGGCCTGCTCGACGCGGCGGGGTACGTCCTCAACGACGCCACCGCGGAGGTGCTGGTCGCCCAGGCGCTCAACCAGGCCGCGGCGGGGGCGGACATCATCGCCCCCAGCGACATGATGGATGGTCGCATCGGCCTGATCCGCGACGCGCTCGAAGGCGAGGGGCATGTCAATGTCCAGATCATGTCCTACGCCGCCAAATATGCGAGCGGCTTCTACGGCCCCTTCCGCGACGCCGTCGGCAGCCGCGGGCTGTTGAAGGGTGACAAGAAGACCTATCAGATGGACCCCGCCAATTGGCAGGAGGCGCTGCGCGAGGTCGAACTCGATCTCGACGAGGGCGCGGACAGCGTCATGGTCAAGCCCGGTCTGCCCTATCTTGATATCATCACCCGCGTGAAAGACGCATTCGAAGTGCCTGTATTCGCGTATCAAGTATCGGGCGAATATGCGATGATCGAGGCCGCCGTCGCGGCTGGCGCAGCCGATCGCGATGCGGTGGTGCTGGAGACGCTGCTCGCCTTCAAACGCGCTGGCTGCTCGGGCGTGCTCACCTACCACGCCCTCCACACCGCGCATCTGCTCGGCGCATGATCGAAACCGACCGCTTGATCCTTCGCCCGTGGCGCGAGACGGACAAACCCGCCTTCCACGACATCGTCAACACGCCCGCGATGATGGAATATTTCGGCGGTGTCGCACCGCGCGAGTCGATCGACGCCCTGATCGACATGCAAATCGCGGCGCAGGCGGCGGACGGCTGCTCGATGTGGGCGGTCGACGCGCGCGATTCGGGCGTGCTGCTCGGCATTTGCGGCGTCAGGTGGCAGCGTGGCTATGTCGATCTTGCGGTCTATGGCGAGTTGGAGATCGGCTGGCGCATCGCCGAAGCTCATTGGGGCCGTGGCATCGCCCGCGAGGCGGCGGAAGCCAGTCTCGCCTGGGCCTGGACCAACACTGCCGCGCCGCGCGTCGCCGCGTGGACCTCGCTTCCCAACAACGCCTCATGGGGATTGATGAAGCGCTTGGGGATGAACCGTACGCCCGACCTCGATTTCCAGCACCCGCGCTATCCGGACGACCCCTTGGGCGCGATGATCGTCTACACGATCGATCGGCCGGCTAGTTCGAGGGAAGCCGCGCAGAAAGGCGCCTGATCTGTTCGGTCTCCGTCGTGGCCTGCGCCTGCGCCTCGGCGCGCAGCGAATCGAGCGCGGCATAGGCAGGGGCGCCCGTCGCTCCGTGCGCGATCGCGCGGTCATCGAGGTCGCTCAGGATCGCGAGGCTGGTCGCACGGAGATCGTCGAGCGCGGCGAGCGCCACCTGCGCATCGAGCCAGGGGGCGCTGCCGGGTGCGGCGCCCTTTGCGGCGCCGATCAGGTTCTCGGTCTTGGTCGCCGCGATCGCGAACTCGGTCGCGTTCGTCGCCAGCTTCTGCGACGCGTCGGCGATTGTGTCATCCAGCGCCGGATCGGGCGCGACCGCGACCGGCGTCGCCGCGGGCTCGTCGAAGCTCAGCTTCTCGCTGGCGCGCGGCAGCAGCGACGGCGCATCGACCGTGTTCGGCACGCAGGCCGCGAGCAGAATCGCGACGGTTGAAAAGGTGCAGGAGAATCTGATCATCGCGCACCGGTCTATGGCGGCAAAAAGGCCTTCGCAACGGGGTTGCGCAATCCGTTCACCCCCTCTATGTCGCCTCCACCCCGCGCGCCCGTAGCTCAGCTGGATAGAGCATCAGACTACGAATCTGAGGGTCGGACGTTCGAATCGTTCCGGGCGCGCCAATTTTTCTCCGATCGATTACAGTCGCATGAATCGCGGCCTGGACGGCAGCGCCTCATGCCAGGATCGCGGCGGTTCCACGCCGAAGAATGCGTGACGCTCGGTGCGCCGCCCGGCAACTGCGCGGGCGAACGGGTTGCGCCCGCGGGAGCACTCCTAGCTCGATGCTCTTATCGTGCCCTGTTCCGCTTCCCTTTTCTGACGCACCAGATCGAGCGAGATCGTCTTGACGGTTTCCGGTTCGAAGGCATCGAGCAGGGGGATCAACTCGTCGCGTTTGGCGGCGATCAACCTGGCAATGCCAGGCGCAATGCTCTCGCCGGTTCCGAAATGGCCCAATACGCGCTCGATCTCGACGAGCAGAGCCGCTTCCTTGGTCGGATACAGCCTGCCCCTGCCGTCGGCCCACGCCTGTACGCTGCGAACGGGGATTTCGGGATCTTCGTCGCTCATACGCCACTCCACACTACGATACGGGCACAGAGCGTCCTCGCATCGTCCAGTGACGTCAAGCAGTCTGCGACGAAGAGTCCTTAACGCGGCATTCTTTGCATGGCTTGGCAATTGAAGGCGTTATCGAGCCGGCTGTAACTGCTTTAACCCGCAAATTACTGCAGTGCCCCCGATGCAGCGGTCACCACCAAAGCGCGGAAGCAACTTCCCCTAATTACCCGATTGTAAGCTTTGGAAATGGCGCACCCGACAGGATTCGAACCTGTGACCTCTGCCTTCGGAGGGCAGCGCTCTATCCAGCTGAGCTACGGGTGCCGGCCGGGCACGCGCCTAGCAAAGCATCCGGGCCCGCGCCAGCGCTTTCATTTGTTCGGCGGCGGCGTCTTGGATTTGTAGGCGCACAGGTCCGCGACCACGCAGCGCCAGCATTCGGGCCGGCGGGCTTTGCAGACATAACGGCCATGCAGGATCAGCCAGTGATGCGCGTGGAGGCGGAAGGGCTGGGGAACGATCTTCTCCAGTCCCTTCTCGACCGCAAGCGGCGTTTTCCCCGGGGCCAGACCTGTTCGGTTCGACACACGAAAGATGTGCGTGTCGACCGCGAAGGTCTCCGCGCCGAACGCCACGTTCAGCACGACGTTCGCGGTCTTGCGGCCGACACCCGGCAGCTTTTCGAGCGCCTCGCGGTCGGCGGGAATCTTGCCGTCATGGTCCTCGATCAGCGCCTTGGAGAGCGCAATGACGTTCTTCGCCTTGGTGTTGAACAGCCCGATCGTCTTGATGTGCTGCTTCAGCCCAGCTTCGCCGAGCGCGAGCATCTTTTCGGGGGTATCGACCTCCTCGAACAACGCACGCGTCGCCTTGTTGACGCCGGCGTCGGTCGCCTGTGCCGAGAGCACCACCGCAACGAGCAGGGTATAATCATTGACCGATTCGAGCTCGGTTTCGGGATGCGGGTTGTCCTCGGCCAGCCGCGAGAAGAAGGTGACGACGTCCGCCTTCTTCACAGACCGAGCACCTGCTGCATCGTATAGCGCCCGGCGGGCTTGTCGCTGAGCCACAGGGCCGCGCGTACGGCGCCGCGCGCGAAGATCTCGCGACTTTCGGCACGATGGCCGAGTTCGATCCGCTCGCCGGGCCCCGCGAAGACAGCCTGGTGATCGCCCGCGACCGATCCGCCGCGCAGGCTCGCGAAGCCGATCGTGCCTTCGGTGCGCTGGCCGGTCAGCCCGGCGCGGCCGACCACGCTGATCTCTGCCAGCGCCTCGCCGCGGCCGGCCGCCGCCGCCTCACCGAGCAGAAGCGCCGTGCCCGAGGGGGCATCGACCTTGTGGCGGTGATGCATCTCGACGATCTCCACATCCCAATCGGGGCCGAGCCGCGCCGCTGCTTCGCGCACCAGCGTCGCGAGCAGCGTGACGCCGAGCGAGGTGTTGCCGGTCTGGAGCACTGCGGTCTCCGCTGCTGCAGCGTCGATCAGCGCGTGATGCGCCTCGGAAAGCCCGGTGGTGCCGATCACGATGGGCGTGCGGGCCGCGCGCGCCGCCGCGAGGTTGGCTTCGAGCGCGGCGGGAATCGAGAAGTCGACCAACGCGTCCGCCGCGCGGGCGAGCGGCGCGGGATCGTCGCCGGCATCGGTGCCGCCCGCCAGTGCGACGCCCTCGGCGGCGAGCAGGTCCGCGATCGTCCGGCCCATCCGTCCGGCGCTGCCGAAAATCCCGATGCTCGTCATTCCGTCGCGCCGTCCTTTGCGTGTCGAGGACCATTGCCAATGCCAGATGTTCCGGGTTCGCGACAGCCCATCGCGCCGATTTCGATGTCGCCCGAAACGCGACGAAGCGCCGTCAGCCCTCGGTGGTCGCCCGCGTGGCGCGGAAGAGCACCGATTCGATCGCCAGAAAGGGTTCCAGGAAAAGCTGCACCTCGGATCAAGCCCGGGGTGACGGTTCAAACTGATCGACTCTGAATCTGGTGACGCGCATTAACATGGTGCGTTTCGCCACTTGTTGGTGCAGTCCGCAAATTTCGCTGTTCCAATTTTCGCGCTTCAGCCGATGTCGCCCCTCGAAAGCCCGGTTTTTCTCGTGTTGGCACGCCGCTTGCGATGTCCTCTGCATTCGCACCGACGCCGGTCGGCTCGCAAAAGGAGGTTCCCGTGCAGAAGCAGAGCTATTGGTCGCTGTTCAACCGTCCCGACACGCTGTTCGGCATTTGCGAGGGCGTCGGTCAGGATCTGGGGGTCAGCCCCAATCTTCTGCGCGTGACGCTTGCGGTGGCGATGATCTGGAATCCGGTCGCGGTGCTGGCGACCTATGCCCTGCTCGGCGTCGGCGTCGTGGTGTCGCGCTGGATCGCACCGAAACCGGTCGCGGCGTCGCCCGTTGCCGTCGTGGCGCAGGCGGGCGAGGATGGCGCGCACGAGATCGAATACGCCCAGGCAGCCTGATCATGGCGTGAGCGACATGATCCCGGTATCGCGGGATCGATGAACGCGATCCGCAACATCGTCATCCTCACCGGCGCCGGCGTTTCGGCCGAAAGCGGGCTCGCGACCTTCCGCGGGCCCGACGGCCTTTGGGAAGGGCATCGTGTCGAAGATGTCTGCACACCTCGAGCGCTGGCGCGCGATCCGGCGACGGTGCATCGCTTCTATGACGCGCGTCGGGCGGCATTGGGAACGGTCGAGCCCAATGCCGCGCATGTTGCGCTGGCGCGGCTCGATGCCGAATGGTCCGGTGAGCTGCTGATCGTCACCCAGAACGTCGACGACCTGCACGAGCGTGCCGGGGCGCGGCGGCTACTCCACATGCACGGCGAACTGCTGTCGGCGCTGTGCGCGATGTGCGGCAAGCGCGCGCCGTGGCGCGGGCCGATGGGCGAGGGGCGGGCATGCGCCGCGTGCGCGGCGCCCGCGCTCCGGCCCGACATCGTGTTCTTCGGCGAGATGCCGTACGAAATGGAGCGGATCGAGCGCGCGCTGGCCCGGGCCGATCTGTTCGTCTCGATCGGCACGTCGGGGGCGGTTTATCCGGCGGCTGGGTTCGTGCAGGCCGCGCGTCACGCCGGTGCGCGCACGCTGGAGCTCAATCTCGAACCGTCGGCGGGCAGCACCCTTTTCCACGAATCGCGGCTGGGGCCGGCCGGCGCGCTCGTGCCGGCTTGGGTGGACGAGATGCTGGCGGGCGGCGGTCGCTGACCGGCCGCAAGCGCGGCATCGCGGGCATTTGCTTCTTGGTAAGGCTTTGCTCACCCAAGCGTGGCATGGCGTGGCCATCATGCTGCGAACGGGGGGATATCGGATTGTCACGATCCGGCTGATGCTCGCGCTGATCTTTACGATCGGCGGGCTTGCGTCGCGCCCCGTCGCTGCTCGGCCGCTGGCGGTGGAGGCGCTCTGCCATACGGTGACGCGTGCCGCGACTGCCGATTCCGCACTGCCGACCTTGCCCTTTGCCTGTCGCACCGCGCCCGTCGGCTACCAGCACGACAGCCTTTGGCTGCGCGCCGATCTGCGGCGGTTTCCGGTCGATCGCGGCGACCTGACGCTGATGGTGCATCAGAGTCGGTTCGATCGACTCGCGGTCGCCTTCACTTATGCCGACGGCCATGTGGTGTGGCAGCGTGTCGCGGGCGGCGCGTTCGGCACGCGCTGGCGGGTGGGCGGCCAGATCGCGTTCGAGGCGCCCGCCCGCGACGTGCCGCTCGTCGCCGTCACGATGCGCTTCGATCACCTCGCAAGCGACAAGCTGCTGCGGATACGCGTCGCCACCAGTGCGGAAGCCGGCGCACAGGCGGCGATGCTCGCGGCGCTGACCGGGGCCGCGCTGACGCTGCTGCTGATCGGCGCCGTCTACAATCTGTCGCTCGCCGCCGCCGTTCGGCGCCAGTTCCTGCTGTGGCACGGCGCGTGGGCGGCGTGCGTGTTCATATGGGGCATTATCTGGTCGCAGATCGAATTGCTGGTGGCGCCGGGCCTCGCCGGCGCCACCGCCGCCCAGATCTGCACGTTCCTCGCCTGCCTTGCGATCACTGCCGCGACCGTCAGCGCGGCGACATCCGTCGGGCGTGGTGTCGTGCCACGCTGGGCGTCGATCGTGACGATGGCGTTTGGCATCATCGTCGGCCTCGTCGGCATTCCCGCCGCACTGATCCGCGACGGGTCGATCGACTGGGTGGGCGACCTGCTAGGCGTGTTCGTCCTCGCCGATCTTGTCGTGGTGGCGCTCTTCCTGGGCTGGGCGTGGCGGCGGCGCAGTTCGGATGCGCGCGACGTGGCGATGGCGTGGTCGGTGCCGATGGCCGCACTCGGGCTGACGCAGGTCGTCGATGTCGGTAGCGCTCTGTGGGGCGGCGGCGCGCAGCTTCTCGTGCTGTTCGCCGCCGCGCTCCAGACATTGTGGCTTGCCGTCGCCACTACCCGGCGGTTTTCGCGGCTGAGGGTCGAGCGCGATCATGCCCGTGCCGCGGAAGCGCGCGCGAGCGAACTTGCCGGCCGCGATCCGCTGACGGACCTCTACAATCGACGGGGCTTCAAAGACCGTCTGGGGGCACTTCTCGGCGAAATGCGCCCCGTCGAGGCGCCGGTGGCGTTGCTGCTGATCGACGTCGACCGCTTCAAGGCGATCAACGACGCTTTCGGTCACGAGGCGGGGGACGTGGTGCTGTGCCGTATCGCGCAACGCCTCCTCCGCTGGGAGGGAAATTCCTGTGCGGTCGCGCGTCTCGGCGGCGAGGAATTCGCGCTGGCGATCGTCGGAATCGACGGCTTCGCGCTCGCGCGCTTTGCCGACGGCGTGCGGCAGGAACTGGCGGGGCTTGACCACGGCACGGCGATCGGCGGCCGCGCGGTCACCGTCAGCATCGGTGTCATCCAGGCGCGGGGGCCTTGCACGTTCCAGCAGCTCTACCGGCTCGCCGACAAGGCGCTCTACGCCGCCAAGCAGAGTGGGCGCGACCGGATCGTCCTGCAGGACATGGATGCGAGCGCCGGGGTCGCCCCCACCTTCAGCACGGACCGGATCGTCGCCCAATTGGGCAACTGACCCAGCCTGAACGGCCGGTCATTTCGCTTTGCCGAGCGCGACGAGGCGGATCGCCTCGCCGCCGCCGGGCGCAAGCGCGAGGCTGATCGTGTCGGCGCTGGTGACATTCCTTTTCTCGATCGCGATCGAATGCCGTTTGTCGGTGCGGAAATCGGCCCCCGGCCCGTCACGATAGATTTCGGCGCGATAGGTCCGGCCCGGATCGAGGAAGGAAAGCGGAACGGACAGCGTGCGTGCATCTTCGTCGGTGACGCTGCCCAGATACCAGTCGTCGCTGTTGCGGTCCTTGCGCACGATCGTCGCATAATCGCCCACCGCGCCGTTCAGCACACGCGTATCGGACCAGTCGGTCGGCACGTCGCGGATGAACTGGAGCGGGCCGGGGTATTTGGCGTAATTCTCGGGCGTATCCGCGGCCATCACCACCGGCGAATAGAGCACGACGTAAAGCGCGAGCTGCTTGGCGATGGTCGAGGGGATCGGGCTGTCGTCCGATCCGGTGAGGCTGAGCACGCCAGGCGTGTAATCCATCGGCCCCGACAACATACGCGTGAAGATGAGGTTGGGGACGTGCTCGGGCGGGTTCTTGCCGTCCCAGGCATTGTATTCCATGCCCCGCGCGCCCTCGCGGGCGAGCCAGTTCGGATAGGTGCGCCTCAGCCCGGTATCCTTGATCGGCTCGTGGCTGTCGATCGAGACGTGGTATTTCGCCGCCGCCTCGAGCACGCGGATATGGTGGTTCGACATCCACTGGCCGTCATGCCACTCCCGCACCGTGCTGCCGTCGTGCAGCACGCGCTCGATCTGGCCGGCGTCGGTGACGTAGCCGGTCTTCACCACTTCCTCGCCATGCGCCTGAGCGAAGGCGAAAGCCTTGTCGAGCTGGCTTTCGTAATGGCTGACGGCGCCGCCGGTCTCGTGATGGCCGATCAGGTGGACGCCTTTCGAGGCCGCATATTTGGCGAGACCGTCGGCGTCGAAATCGGGGGTCGGCGTCGCGAAGTCGAAATCATTGCCGTGGCCCAGCCAGTCGCCGTTCCAGCCCGGATTCCAGCCCTCGACCAGCACGCCGCGGATATTGTTGGCGGCCGCGAAGTCGATGTATTTCTTGACGTGTTCGGTGGTGGCGCCGTGCTTGGGCCCGGTTGCCCAGCTCCATTCGCCCTTGATCATGTTCCACCACACGCCGTTGAATTTGCCCGGGTGGATCCAGCTCACGTCGCCCAGCTTGTTGGGCTCGTTCAGGTTGAGCTCAATGTGGCTCATGTAGAGGCCGGGTGCGTCGTCGGCGATGATCATCGTCCGCCACGGCGTCGAAAAAGGCGTGTCGCGCGTCACCTTGGCCGCGGTCGCGCCGGGCGCCAGCACCGCCTTGAGCTTGGTGCCGTCGACGCGCCGCAGCCACATCGACGAATAATCGACCAGCGCCGCTTCGTGGAAGGCGATATGCGTGCCGTCTGCCAGTTTCACCGTCAGCGGCGTGTGCGCCTGCGCGATGCTGCTGATCGCCGTCTTTTCGTAGAGATATTCGTAGCGGTTCCACTCGCCGCCGGGGATCCACCAGGCGGTGCCGTCCTGCGCTACCGCGAACTCGGTCAGCTCGTCGGCGATGTGCGCGGTCTTGAGGTTGGGCTGTTCGGGCAGCGCGTAGCGGAAGCCGACGCCGTCGTCGAAGATGCGGAAGACCACGTCCATCTCGCGTTCGAGGTCTTTCGATTCCCGCAGCCGCACCGTCAGTTCGGTATGATTGTCGCGGATCGTCTTCCATTCGCCCCAGGGCTGCTCCCAGCTCGTGTCGCTTTTGGCGGTGCTGGTGTCGATCAGCTTGAAATAGCGCTCCATCTTGGGCGCGTCGGTGAACAGGAAGCCCAACCGACTGTCGGTGATCACCGGCTTGCCATTGCGAGTGACCGCGTACATCGGCCGCCCATCGCCATCGAGGCTGACGGTGACGACCACATCGCCATCGGGCGAGGCAGCCTTGGCGATCACGTCGGCGAACGCCGGCTGTGAGAGCATCAGCGCGGCGAAGGCGGTCGCGAGGCGGGCAGGGGTCAACATCAATTACGCTCCTCGTCAGCGACGATCATCGCCGCATAAGGTGAAAGCAGATCGTCTTCGTGGGTGCCGGTGGCGGCCAGCACGCGTGCGTGCCGGGGTTTCGCCCATCTTACAGGCTCGGCGGAAAGGTTGAACGCGCAAAGCAGGCGCTCGCCGGGTACGGACCGCTCAAGGACGAGCAACGCCTCGTCCGCCACGATCACCCGTATAGAGCCCAGCCGCAATGCGGGATGCGTGTTGCGCAGCATCAGCATCTGCCGCGTCCAGGCGAGCATCGAGCCGGGGTCGACATCCTGCCGATCGACCGCGAGCGCGTCATGGTCGCTGCCCGCCGGAAGCCACGGCGTGCCGGCGGAAAAGCCGAGCTGCGGGGCGTCGGCGCGCCACGGCATCGGCGTGCGCGCGCCATCGCGCGACAGCGTCAGCGGCCAATTGTCGATCGCTTCGGGGTCGCGCAGATGCTCGAAGGGGATATCGACCTGGGTCAGCCCCAGCTCTTCGCCGTAATAGAGAAAGATGTTGCCGCGCAGCGCGGCGAGCAGCAGCATCTTCATCCGCACGAACGCGGCGCGATGCTCAGGCGCGACCCAGCGCGAGATGGCGCGGGGCGCATCGTGGTTCTCGAACGCCCAGCTCGGCCAGCCAGCGTCCGGGGCATCCGGCCATTCCTCCATGGCACTCCGCACCAACGCGGGCGTCAGGCGATCGGCGTAGAGGAAGTTGAAGCCATAAGCGCTGTTGAGTCGTCCCGCCTCGGTAAAGCGATGCATTTCCCCGATCGCGTCGGCACCGCCCACTTCCGCGACGGTGAATCGATCGCCGTAATCGTCGCACACCTGCCGCACGCGCGCGAGGAACTCGGCGATCTCGGGCTGGCTCTGGTTGTGGAGATGGCGCTGGAAATCGAATGGCCGCGTGCGGACGCGGCCGTCGTCGGGCGCGGGCGGGTTGTCGCGCAATCGGGGATCGCACATCGCGAAGTTTATCGCATCGAGCCGGAAGCCGTCGACGCCGCGGTCGAACCAGAAGCGCGCGATGTCGAGCAGCGCATCCTGCACCGCCGGGTTGCGCACGTCGAGTTGAGGCTGCGCGCTCAGGAAATTGTGCAGGTAATATTGCCGGCGCCGGGCATCCCAGCGCCAGGCGGGGCCGCCGAACACCGACGCCCAGTTGTTGGGCGGGCTGCCGTCGGCCTTGGCGTCGGCCCAGACGTACCAGTCGGCGTGCGGCCCCTCGCGGTCGGCACGGCTCGACCGGAACCAGGCGTGCTGGTCCGACGTGTGCGACCAGACCTGGTCGATGATGACCTTGAGGCCGAGATGGCGGGCACGCGCGACGAGCGCGTCGAAATCGGCGAGCGTGCCGAAGATCGGATCGACATCGCGATAATCGGCGACGTCGTAGCCGAAATCCTTCATCGGCGAGTTGAAGAAGGGCGAGAGCCAGATGGCGTCCACCCCAAGGCTCGCGACATGATCGAGATGTGCGGTGATTCCGGGTAGATCACCGATGCCGTCGCCGTTCGAATCGGCGAAGCTCATCGGGTAGATCTGATAGATCGCCGCACCGCGCCACCATTCGGCGCCGGCCGCGTTCGTCGTCGTCGCGACGGCGGAAACCTGGTTCACCGGATCACCTCGCGGCACAGAAGGCATAGTCGAGCGGCGGCAGCGTGACGCGCGTGCTGCCCGGCGCCGTTGCCGCCGCCGAGCATCCGCCGCCCGCAAGCGTCTCGAAGCGCGTGGACGCCGCGTCCACCACGACGTTCGCCTCGATGGGCGCGGTCGAAGTATTGAACGCGAGCAGGATTTCGCGGCCCGTTTCGGGATCGAAGCGTGACACCGCGAACAGGCCGGGCTTTTCGCCCGCGAACCGCAACACCTGCCGACCGTGCGTCAGCGCCTCGTGGCCGGTGCGCACGCGCGCCAGCGTGGCGATCTGGCGGAACAGCGGGTGGCGCTCGTCGAAATTGGCGTCGGCGGTGGTCGCCGCCGTGCCCAGCAAATGCCGGGCATTGGATGCCGCGACCTGGCTCGGGAACATGTCCTCGCGCGCGTCATGATCGCGCTCGCCGCCGACGAAGCCTTGCTCGTCGCCGGCATAGATGGTCGGCACGCCGCGCAATCCCAGCAGCATCGCATTGGCCAGCTCGACGCGCTTCAGCACCTCGGCGTCGCTCGCCTTCGGAAAGCCCGTGCGCACCTTCTGCGCGAAGCGGCCCTGATCGTGGTTGCCGAGGAAGGTCGGCAGTTCGAGCGCCGCGGTCTCGCTGCCGCAATAGAGCGGATCGGCCGCGAACAGGCGTGCGAGCTCTGCGGTGGGCGCCTGGCCCGCGACGGTGTCGATCACCGCGCGTTTGAACGCGAAATCGAGCATCGCCGGCATCGCATCGGTGCAGGTGCGCACCGCCATGTGCGCGGGGTCCATCTCGCCGGTATAGGCCTCGCCGAAGATGTGGAAATTGGGAATGCCCGCAGCCTTGGCGCGCGCCAGCATCGCCGGAACGAAGGCGCGCCAGAAGGCCGAATCGACGTGCTGTTCGGTGTCGATGCGGAAGCCGTCGATCCCGAACCGATCGATCCAGGCGCCGTAGATTTGGATGAAACCGCGCACGACGCGCGGATTTTCGGTCATCACGTCGTCGAGGCCGAAGAAGTCACCCATCGTCGTGCTCTCGCCCTCAAAGGTCGAGTCGCCGCGATTGTGGTAATAGATCGGGTCGTTGAGCCAGTCGGGCACCTTGGCGTGCTCTTCGCCTCTCGGCACGAAGGCCTGATAGGCGTAGGTCGGATCGGTCAACCGCGCGAAATTGTCCGCGGTCGCGATCTGCTCGCCGACAAAACCGCCGTTGATCGCGGGGCCATCGATGCCGCCACGGCGCTGCCAGGGGTAGTCGGCGATGCTGCGATATTCGCACCCGCCCCTGGGGCATTCGCGATACTGGATCACGTCGGCGGTGTGGTTGACGACGATGTCCATATAGACCTTCAGCCCGCGCGCATGGGCGGCGTCGACCAGCGCCTTGAAGTCGTCATTGGTGCCGAAATGCGGGTCGACCCGGGTGAAATCGGTGATCCAATAGCCGTGATAGCCCGCCATTTCCTCGCCCGGCGCGCCCTGCACGGGCTTGTTCTTGAAGATCGGCCCGACCCAGAGCGCGGTGGCGCCCAGCGCCTGGATATAATCGAGCTTGCCGATCAGCCCCTTGAGGTCGCCGCCGTGATAGAATTTGACGTCGGTGGGATCGTAGCCCGTCGTCAGCCGATCGCCCGAAAGGCCGCCGCGATCGTTCGCGGGATCGCCGTTGGCGAAGCGGTCGGGCAGCAGGAAATAGATCACCTCGTCCTGCGGCAGGCGATCGCGGAGCGCGGTTTGCTGCGCCGCGACGGGTGAGGCGCCGCCTGCAAGCATCAGCGCCCATGCCAACATCGCTCGTATCATCCTGCGCCTCCCCTCGACGGTCGCCGTGCGTCTGCCGCGGCATCGTCCGCCCGGCGTTGTGGAAGGCCGGCCCGCGAAAACCAAGCCTCCAGCATACGTATTCACCCCCCTCGCTTTCCTCGCGACGCCGATCCAGCTAGGCTGGCGCCGTATCGCTAATCAGGGGAGGGCCGCACCGCGCCATGTCGGCCGAGAAGCCCACGTCGTTCGACATCGCCCAGCTCGCGGGCGTTTCGCAGCCGACGGTCTCGCGCGCGCTGCGCGGCGACCGCACGGTGAGCGAAGCGACGCGCAAGCGGATCGAGGCGATCGCGCGGCAGCTCAACTATACCGTCGACAAGAACGCGTCCTCGCTGCGCCGCGGCCAGAGCAACACGCTCGCCTTGCTGTTCTTCGAGGATCCGTCGCCCGACGGCTCGTCGATCAATCCGTTCTTCCTTTCGATGCTCGAATCGATCCTGCGTACCTGCGCGGCCCGGCGCTACGACCTACTCACTTCGTTCCAGCAGCTCTCGTCCGACTGGCATGTGGATTACGAGGACAGCCGCAAGGCGGACGGCATCATCCTGCTCGGTTACGGCGATTACGAGCTGTATCGCGCACGGCTCGAACAACTCGTGCGGCAGGGCACGCATTTCGTGCGCTGGGGGGCGGTCGATGCCCAATCGCTCGGCACCACGATCGGGTGCGACAACGTCGCCGGCGGCCGCGATGCTGCGCAGCATCTGATCGATCGCGGGCGCACGAGGGTTGCGTTTCTTGGCGACGCCTCGGGCCATTATCCCGAATTGCGCGACCGTTATCACGGCCTGTGCGAGATTCTGGAGGCCGAGGGCTTGGCGGCCGATCCCGCGCTCCAGGTCGACGCGCTCACGATCGAGGATTCGGGCTATGAGGCGGCGCGGCGGCTGCTCGATCGCGACGTGGCGTTCGATGCGATCTTCGCCGCGTCGGACATGATCGCGCTCGGCGCGCTGCGCGCGCTCGACGAAGCGGGATTGCGCGTGCCCGAGGATGTCGCGGTGGTCGGTTTCGACGATATTCCCGCGGCAAGCCTCAGCCATCCGCCGCTGACCACGATCGCGCAGGATTATCGCCGCGCGGGCGAGGTGCTGGTCGATACGCTGATCCGGCAGATCGACCGCAAGCCGACCGACACGATGCTGCTGCCGCCAAGGCTCGTGGTGCGGCGCTCGACCTGACTGCGTTCAGGCCGCTCGCGCCGCGCAATGCTGCGCGATGAAATCGGCGTGGCTCGGCATCCGGGCGACCTCGCGCTGATAGAGGAGCGGGATCGTCTCCATGAACTCGGCGAGATCGCGTTCCGCGATCTGATCGGCGAGGGGATGATAGCTTTCGGGGCTCACCCCTTGGCCTATGAATAGCTGGAGCCATCCAGCTTCGGTGAACAGTTCCTCGCGCTCGCGCACGATCTGGCCGTTCGCCTCGAACAGCGCGATCTTGTCCGCCAGCGTCTCGGGCAGCGTCATCGTACGGCACGCTTGCCAGAAAGGCTCGGGCCGGCGGTTGGCGTGATAGTGGAGGATGATGAAGTCGCGGATGCGCTCGATCTCGAAATCGGTCTGGCGGTTGTATTCGCGCCGGTCCGCATTGCCGCCCGCCTGGCCGGGCAAGAGCTTGAGCAGCCGCGAGATCGCGGACTGGATCAGGTGGATGCTCGTCGATTCGAGCGGCTCCAGAAAGCCGCTCGACAGCCCGATCGCGACGACGTTGCCGCGCCATGCCTCACGCCGTCGGCCGCTGGTGAAGCGCAGCGGTCGGGGATCGCCGGCGGCCTCGCCTTCAAGACTGCCGAGCAGCAGCGCCGTCGCCTCGTCATCGGAGATCGCATTGCTGCAATAGACCAGGCCGTTGCCGGTGCGATGCTGCAGCGGAATCCGCCATTGCCACCCCGCCTTGCGCGCGGTCGCACGCGTGAAGAGCGGTGGTTCGGTCAAGGGCGCGCTCGCCACCGCGATCGCCCGGTCGCACGGCAGCCAGTGCGTCCAATCCTCATAGCCGACGCCGAGCGTCGCGCCGATCAGCAGCGCGCGAAAGCCGGTGCAATCGACGAACAGGTCGCCATCGATCACCTCGCCCGATTCCATCCGCAGGGCCGCAACGTCGCCGTTGTCGGCGCGCAGCACCTCGGCGATCCGGCCCTCGGTTCGCTCGACCCCGCGCAGCTCGGCGAAGCGGCGCAGATAGGTCGCGAACAGGCTCGCGTCGAAATGGAAGGCGTAGGGCATCGCGGGAATCGTCGGCGCGGTGATCGGCCCGCCGCGGTGCATCTTTCCGGCGCGCGCCGCCAACTCGTTGAGCGCGTAACGGTCGAGCTCCGCCGCCACGCCCAACTTGCGCGCGCGCAGCCAGTAATGCTGGAACGCGATCAGCCCGACGTCGCGGCCGACGTCGCCGAACGCGTGCATGTAGCGATGGCCGTCTTCCAGCCAGTTTTCTAGCTCGATGCCTAGTTTGAAGGTGCCCTGCGTCGTGCGGACGAAGGCGTCCTCGTCAAGCCCGAGCGCCTCCAGATACAGCCGCAGCTGCGGGATCGTCGCTTCGCCGACGCCGACCGTGCCGATCGCGTCGGATTCGATCAGCCGGATGCGATAGCCGCGTTCGAGGAAGCGGCCGAGCGCGGCGGCGGTCATCCAGCCCGCGGTGCCGCCGCCCGCGATGACGATCGTCTTGAGGGGCTGATCCATCGACTCTCTCTAGCGCAGCGTGTCGCGCTGCACCAACGAAGCCGCCGCCGCTCCGAAGGGAACGGCGGCGACAGGTGGGAGGATCAGAATTTGTACGAAACGCCGATATAATAATCGCGGCCGTAGCGCTGGTAATCGATCACCTGACGGCTGTCGTCGTTCTGGTAGGTGATGAACGGCCGGTCGGTCAGGTTCTTGCCCTGCACCAGGATCGAGAAGCCCTTGAGCGGCCCGTTCTGGAATTCATACCCGATCTGCGCGTCGAGAATGCCCTCGGCCTTGGCGGTGCGATAGGTCGGTGCGGCCGACAGGCCCGCCACCTCGGCGAGGAAGGACGAGCGGTAGCGGTAGTTCGCGCGCGCCTGGAAGCCCCATTTCTCGAAATAGACCGTGGTGCTGGCGGTCCATTTGGAAAGGCCGGGCAGGGTGATCGCGTCCGGGTTGCTGGCGTATTTGATGCTCGAATAGGTGTAGTTGCCGGTGGCGAACACGCCGAACCCGTCGAGCGCGGTGGTGAGCGCGCGGAACGGCAGGTCGAGCGTCGCTTCCACGCCCATGATCTCGCCGCGCCCGGTATTAGCCGGCGCGCTGACGCGGCCGACGGTCAGCCCGTTCTCCGTCACGATCGCCTGCTGTTCGGGCGTCAGCGCGCCGAGCAGCGACGAGAAGTCGTAGGCATAGCTGTTGTTCGGATCGACGAAGTCGGTCAGGTGCTTGAAATAGCCCGTCAGTGCGACATAGCCGCCCGCCGGGAAGTATTTCTCCAGCGACACGTCGATGTTGGTCGACTGATACGGGCGCAGCGCGACGTTGCCTCCCGTCGAGGTGAACACCGGGTTGAGCGCGGGGTCGGTGTTGTTCTCCTGGATGTTGGCGATGTTAATCGCCACATCCTGCGTCACCCGCTCCTGGTCGAGGCGCGGGCGCACCATCGTCTGCGACGCGCCGAGCTTGATGAAGCCGCCCGGGATCAGCTCGAGCGACATCGTCGCGCTCGGCAGGAACCGCGTGTAGCTCACCTTCTCGCTCGCCGGCGCGATGGTGACGACGCCGTCGAGCACGCTCGCGATCTGCCCGTCCGAGCGCTGTTCGCTGCGAACCACCTGGCCGCCGATCGCGCCCTTCAGGTTCTTGCCGCCGACCTCGCCGTCGATCGTCAGCTTGGCATAGCCCGTCCAGACGTTCTCGGTGACGGTGTTGTCGCGCACCAGCGACGACGGCCGGTTGTCGAAGGCGCGGTTGAACGAATTCTCGTAGACGTAGAGCGGATCCCAGGTGAGCATCCGGGGAATGCCCAGATAATCGAGCGGGATGTTCTCCCCGAGCAGTGCCTCTTCGGGCACCGGCGCGCTGGTGGGCGTGCCGCTGGCGACGGTGCAATTCTCGCCCGCGCCCTTGGGGCACAGGAAATAGGAGGAGTAAGCGCTGGTCTTCTTGCGCCGGCTGAAATTGGCGCCGACCTCCCAGCCGCTCACCACGCTGTCCGCGAATTCGCCGTTGAGGCTGGCGCGCAGCGACTTCAGATCGTCCTTGAAGCTCGGCCGGTTGAGGAAGCCTGCCTGGACGACCTGCTGCGTGCCGTTATTGCCCCAGCCTTGCGGATCGGTCAGCGTGAAGATGTCGGTATCGGTGTAATCGAGCGTCGGCACGATCATATAGGTGCCGTTGCTCTTCTGCGTCACCGTCACGTGATCGCCCGGGCCGCTCTTCATGAAGCCGCTGCCGGTGTTGGTTTCGAGCAGGAAGTCAGTGCGCTTGGCGTGGCTCCAGCTCGCATCGACGTTGAGGTGCAGCGTATCGGTCAGCCGCAGGTCGTTGTTCCAGCCGAGCGAGAAATTCTCGGCCTTGCGCTGGTTATAGTCGTTGCGCTGGACGGCGTAGACATTGTCGAACGTGGTCGCAGTCGCGAAGCCGTCCTCGACGACGAGGTCGCTCTTGGTCGGGTCCGAGAAGCCCAGCGGGAATTCGATCCCGCGCAGGTGCTGCGTCTCTTCGAAATGCGAATAGAGCGCGTCGAAGGTCGAATGGAAGCTGTCCGACGGCTCCCACTCGATCGTGCCGACCGCGCCGTAGCGCTTGAGCATGTTCGACTGCACATAAGGCTTGGCGCCGCCGAGCACATAAGGATCGTCGGCGGTGCCGCTACCCGAATAGCCCCAGCTGTTGTAGCGCTCGTCCTGCGACGGCGTCTCGGCGGCGGAGAAGCCCAGCGCGATGCCCAGCGTGTCGTTCGCGAACTGGTCGACATAGGTCGCCGACGCGCGATAGCCGTAGCGCGAGCTGTCCGGATTGAGGTTGTCGATGCCGTTCATCTGGCCGCGCGCGTTGAGCGCGATCACGCGCTTGCCCTGCGCGAGCGGGCGCAGCATGCGCAGATCGACCGTGCCCGAGATGCCCGCCGCGATCAGCGACGCGTCGGCCGATTTGTAGACGTTGACGTTCTTGAAGAATTCGGACGGATATTGATCGTATTCGACGCCGCGATTGTCGCCGACGGTCACCTGCTCGCGGCCGTTCAGGAGCGTGGTCGAGAAATCGGGGCCGAGGCCGCGGATCGAGAGGCGTTGGTCGCGCCCTTCGAGGCGCTGCGCGGTGACGCCGGGGATGCGCGCGAGCGAATCGGCGATCGACACGTCGGGAAGCTTGCCGATGTCCTCGGCCGACACCGAGTCGACGATCAGCGTGGCGTTGCGCTTGATCGCCGCCGACGAGGCGAGCGAGGCGCGGATGCCGGTGACGACGATCGCGCCGTCGTCCTGGCCGGCGGGCGCGTCCTCGGGCGTTTCCTGGGCGAAGGCGGCTGTCGGCAGCGCGACGCTGGCGAGCCCGCCGATCGCGAGCAGGCTGGCGCCGAGCGCGAGCCGCGTGCGGACGGAAGAACTGGTGGTGCGTGAAATCATCGAATGCCTCCCCTTTGCGCGCGTGCGCGCCCCTGCCGCGCCCTGTGGCACGATCGATCCGGAGCCTCGATTAGTCCCGCATCGGCCCCGCGGGGAAGGAAGGCACATACGTATTCACATCATTCGTGATGCGTGCGCCTCATGCTGCGTGTCTTTCGCGCAACACGCGCGGATTCAGGCGGTGAGGAAGGTGTTCACCGTCAGCCGCCCGGCCGCCGGATCGGCCGATAGCGCGAGATCGGCGGGCAGGCGCGCGCAATGCAGCGTGTTGCTGCGATAGAGGATCGCGCGGTTGAAGCGCCCCTGATGGACCGCGATTTCCTCGAAGATCGCGGTGTCCCCGGCGATGTAATCCGGCCCGGGCAGCCCCTCGCGGCGCAAGTCCGCATCGAGCGCGGCGCGATAGGTGGCGAGGCGGCCGGCGTCGACCGTCTCGAACCCGGTGCTACGGTGGCGATAGAAAGCGGTGCCGCTGCGTTCGTCGCGCGCGAGGAAGTGGAGCAGCGCCAGCCGCTCACGCTCGACGCCATCGAAATGCGGCAGCCGCTGGATCGGCGCTAGCGCGTGGGGTGGGGTCGTCACCAGCGAATAATAGGCATCGAGCACTTCGGTTGCCGGTTCACCGAACACCTCGGCGATCAGCGGGTCGAGCGGTGCGAGCAGGTCGGCGAGCATGGGCGGCGGCACCTCGGCACGGATACCGGGATAATGCGGGCCGATCGGCGCGAAAGAGAGAAAGGCGGCATCGTCGATCCAGCGCTGCGGATCGGGCGCGAAATTGTCGATCACCACCACCGGCTCGCGCTCGTGCCCCTGTTCGACGATCGAGACGGACCAGTGATCGGGGGCGGGCACGCGCTGCATCGCGGCGTTGTGCCATCGAAGCGCCGCCGTCGCCAGTCGCCTCATTCGCCCGGATTGCGCTCGACCGATTCCAGAATACGCGCACCGGCCATGAACACCGCGATCGGGCAGACCGCGAACAGCAGCTTGCCGCCGAAGCCGGGATATTGCTGCATATAATGCATCCCGCGTTCCACCGCGCCGAGCGCGAGGCCGTAGATGATGAGAAACGCCTCGAACTTGTTCTTGATCACGAACAGGCGGCCGATCTTGCGCAGCATGCCGGAAGGTTAAGCAAGCCGCGGGCCATCGGCGGAAATCCGACGATCCGGTGTTAACGATCGTGGTTAACTGTCAAATAATTCGACACTATCGAGCGCTTCGGCCAGCGCTCGACGCGCCCGTTCGATGCGCCCGATCAGCGCCGGATCACCGATCTCGCGCGGGTCGATCGTCTCGGGCCATTCGGTGCGAACGACATCGGCGATCCGATCGAGCCTGGCGTCGTCCATCAGGAAGCGCGGATCGATCGTCGCGGGATCGGCGACGATGCGCAGGCGCAGGCACGCCGGCCCACCGCCATTGGCCATCGATTCGCGCACGTCGACCACCTCGAGCCGGCGGATCGGCCCATTGCCCGCGACATGCTCCTGCAACCATCCCCAGACCGCCGCGTTGGCGCGTGCTTCTTCGGGCAGCACCAGCGCCTGCTCGCCGGTCGGCAGCGTCACGAGCTGGGCGTTGAACAGATAGGAGGAGACCGCATCGGCCAGGCTGACCCGCGCCGCGGGCACCTCGACGATCTCGACCTCGGGCATCCGCGCGCGGAGCTCGTCGTAGAGCCGTTCCTTGTCGGCGAAGGCCTGTTCGTGGGCGAACAGCACGCGCTCATTGGCCACCGCGACGACATCGTTGTGGAAGGCGCCGGCGGCGATGGCCTCTTCGGATTGCTGCGCAAAGAGCGTGCGCGCCGGATCGGTGCCGTGGCGGCGCGCGATCGCCTCGCTCGCCTCGCGGTGCTGGCGGGCTGGAAAGGGGCCGCCCGAGACGCCGTAGACGAACACCTCGACCCCCGGCGCATCATGGCGCGGACACAGCCGCATGTGATTGGCAGCGCCTTCGTCGCCGAAGGGCGGCGGCACGGGGCCATGCACAGCGAACGCCGCGCCGGCGAAGACGAGCCGGAGCTGTGCCAACGTGTCGGGCCATTCGTGGCTGCGATGCGGCATCGTCACCAGATTGGCGACCGTCAGGTGGCACTTGCCGTCGGCGGTATCGGGCGCCGGAGAGACGGTCGCAGCGTTGGCCGCCCACATTGCCGATGCCGACAAGGCCTGCGCGCGCAGATGTGGCGCCGCGGCGGCATAATCGGTCGCGAGCGTGCCCAGCCAGCCACGATCGGGCCGGGGCAGGGGGAGGAAGGCGCCCTGCCGCAGGCCCAGCGCGAGGTTGGCGCGCATCTTGGCGATGCCCTGCAATGCCGCCGCGCGCGGATGCGACACCTTGCCCGCATTGCTCGTCGCGGCGAGGTTGCCCGGGCTCAGCCCCGCATAATTGTGGCTGGGGCCGATGATCCCATCGAAATTGATCTCGGTGAGCATTCGATTTCCCTTTTCACCCCCCCCTTCAGGGGAGGGGAAGGGGGTGGGGGAAGTCTCGCAGAGTGTCCGCTCCGCCGCACTGCCCCACCCCAACCCCTCCCCTGAAGGAGAGGGGCTTCTTACCGCCCCACGTAGCAAATCGCATCGTCCTCGCGCACGCTGAGCGCGCCTGCGCAGTCGGAATCGAGCACCACGCGCCCGCGATCCTGTTCGCGCACCACGCCATAGGCGCAGCGGAACTCGGCAAGCTGCCCCACCGCCACCAGCGCGGGCTTGCCGCCATCCTTGTCGCAGGTGAGCACGGTCGCGTCGCGCGCGTCGCGGATCGTCTTCACCTTATCGGTGCGCGCGGTCATCGTCGGGCCGCCGTCGAAGATGTCGATGTAATTCTCGAACGCGAAGCCTTCGTTCTCCAGCATCCGCATCGCCGCGCGGCCCGAGGGGTGGGGGAGGCCGATCGCCGCGCGCGCGGTTTCGGAAAGCATCGCGATGTAGATCGGGTGCTTGGGCATCAGATCGGCGATGAACTGGTTGCCGTGGGTGGCGTTGAACTGGTCGGCATCCTGGAAATTCATCCCGAAGAACCGGCCCGCCAGGCCGTCCCAGAAGGGCGATCCGCCGGCCTCGTCGATGATACCGCGGAGTTCGGCGAGGATGCGGTCGGCGAAGCGCGCGCGGTGCATCGCGATGAAGAGGTAGCGGCTGCGCGCGAGCAGCATCCCGAGCCCGCCCGCGCGTTCGCCGGGGTGGAGGAACAGTCCGCCCACCTCGCTCGATCCTTCGAGGTCGGTCGAGAGCGTCAGCATGTCGGCGCGAAAGGTGCGGTCCAGCTCGGAGGAATGCTGCGTCAGCGTGCCGATGCGGTAGGAGTAGAAAGGCCAGGTCTGCCCCACCTGCGCGAAGATCTGGCAGGTGCCGCGCACCTCGCCGGTCTCGACATTTTCGAGGATGAGCACGAACAGGTCGTCGGCCAGCGTGTCCTCTTGACGCGCGAAGCTTGCCTGGCTGCGGTCGAGCTTGGCCTTGAGCGCGCGGCGGTCGGGCGGCAGGTTGGTGAAGCCGCCGCCGGTCAGCTTGGCCATCTCGTAGAGCGGCTGGAGATCCTCGTCGCGCGCGGCGCGGATGCGAAAGCTCATAATCCTCCCTTTTCTGCGATCCTGAGGATCGTGACCGTCGACAGCGCCGCGCGCTCGGCGAGGCTGTCGACCAGCAGATACTCGTCGGGCGAGTGGATCGCGCCGCCGCGCGCACCCATCGTATCGACCACCGGCACGCCGGCCGCGGCGATGTTGTTGCCGTCGCACACCCCGCCGGTGTCGCGCCAGGCGATGTCGAGGCCGAGATCGGCGCCCGCGCGCTTGACCAGGCCGAACAGCGTCGCCGCCCCCGCATCGATCGGCTTGGGCGGGCGATTGAAGCTGCCGTGTACGTCGATTCGCACGTCGCGTTCCGCTGCGACCTCGGCGACTGCCGCATCGATCACGGCTTTGGCACGTGCAATCTCCTCGCTTGCCTTGGGCCGGAAATTGACGCGGAGCACGGCAAGCTCGGGCACGACATTGTTCGGCCCGCCGCCCTCGATCCGCGCCGGATTGACCGAGAGCGCGGGGCTCTTCGCCGCCGCCAGCCGCACCGCGATTTCGGCCGCCGCGACGATCGCGTTGCGGCCGTCATCGGGGTTACGGCCGGCGTGCGCGCTCTTGCCGTGGACGACGATCGAGAAATTGCCGGTGCCGCCCCGCGCTCCGGCGAGCGTGCCGTCGGGCAGCGCGGGTTCGTAGGTGAGCGCCGCGGCTTTCCCGCGCGCAGCCTCGGCGAGCAAGGCCGACGAGGAGAACGAGCCCGTCTCCTCATCCGAGTTGATCACGACCTCATAGCCGATCTGCGCGGCAAGCGGTGTCGTCTCGACCGCTTCGAGCGCGGCGAGCATCAGCGCGAGCCCGCCTTTCATGTCGGCCACGCCGGGGCCGTTCAGCGTGGTCGCGTCGAGAAAGCGTTGGTCCTGGAACGGATGATCTGTCGGGTAGACGGTGTCCATATGGCCGGTGAGGAGCATCTGTATCGGCGCGTCGGGGCGCACCGCGAGGTGGAGATGCCTGCCGTGCGGCTGCTTGCTGACGATGCCGGCAGTGGACACCGCCTCGACCGGTGCGGGATCGACCAGTTGCAACGCGCCCGGCAGCACCGCAAAGGCATCCGCGAGCGTATCGGCCATCCGCACCAGCCCGTCGAGATTGGTCGTCCCGCTGTTGATCGCCGCCCAGGCCTGCACGCGCTCCAGCATCGGCGCGGCGGCGGCGTGCGCGATCGCGTCACGCTCGATCGTCGAAAGCGTCTCCATCCGACGAGCGTGTAGCCGCAAACCGGTTGCGAATGAAACCTTCCTGCGCGTGCGGTGCGCGCAAAGACAACATCGCCACCCCAGCGAAGGCTGGAGTCTATCTCTGGTGGAGGGTGCCACCCGAGCGAGCCATGGACTCCGGCCTTCGCCGGGGTGACGAGGTCATTTCCTCCGCGTTCTTTGCGCCTCCGCGCGAACGCGTTCATCGGATCGCGCATGCCGGGGCGGCACAAGTCCGGCATGACGGCCATACCATGATGCGGCGACCGTCGATTTCACCCTATCAGAACGCGTAGACGATCGATGCGCGGCTGGTGGTGTCGGTGGTGAGGTTGCCCGCCGGCGGCTCGCTTTCATATTGGACGTTGTACGAAAACTGCGCCGAAAGCGGCCCGAACAGCTTGGCGTTGAGCGCGGTCGTGCTGCTCACCGTGCTGTTGTAGCTCTGCCAATATATCGAGGCGTTCTGCGTCAGCGAGATGGCGTGGGTGAACTGCCAGGCGAAATCGAGCGACCCGCGGGCGGCGAGGCTGCGTTCGTCGGTGCCGTCGGTGAATTCGGTGGCGCGATAGGCCGGGCCGAGCTCCAGGCTCAGCTTGGTGATCGGCCCGGTGAGCACCGTATAGCCCGCACCGACCGAGGCAGAATAACGGTTGTCGTAGCCGAGGAAGTGATCACCCTCATATTGCAGCGCGCCGTAGATGTAGGAGCGGTCGTCGATCTTGTAGTTGGGCTCGTACGAAGCAAGGTAGTGCTCGCGCGTGGTGATGCCGTTGCTGCGCTGGTAATCGGCCTGCAACCGCACCTTGTGGCGCCATTGCAGCCCCTCGCGCGTCACGTCCACCACCGCGCTCAGCCCGGTATTGTGCGTGTTGCCCGTGGTCAGCCAGCCGCCGACCGTCGCCTTGCCCTTCCACAGCTCGAATACGCTGGCCGCCTCGACCATCGCCTCGTGGTCCAGCCGGCGCTGGGTGCGCCAGGCATTGACCCGCTTCTTCATCGCATCCTGTGCCCAGGGCGCGCGCTTGCCCGCATATTTGACGACGGTATCGACCTCGCCGTCATTGCCGTTGGCGATCGCGGCGGCGAGCATCGCGTCGAATTCGGGCGGCACCGCGGGCGGGACATCGACGATCTCGATCGAGGCAAGGTCGATCGGCCGCGCATAAGCGATGTCGGGCACGTAGAAGTCGAAGCCCTGAAACGGCTCCGGGTCGATGACCGGTTCGGTCAGCTGGGGCGTCGCGGCGGCGAGCGCGAGGGGGACGAGCAGCATGGCCATGATCTGCGGCGTTCCCTAGTAAGACAAAATGGCGGAGAAAAGACCTCGAGCGGGCATTTTGCCGCATTGCATCACGAAAATCGACTCAATCGAGATGATCGGCGAACGCTGCCAGCACCGCTTTGTAGAGCGTCTTCTTGAACGGGACGATCATCGCAGGCAGGTCGCGCGGCTCCGCCCAGCGCCACGCGCGAAATTCCTGATGCGCGGTGCGGATGTCTATATCGCCGTCGTCACCCGTGAAGCGGTAGAGGAACCAGCGCTGCCGCTGCCCGCGCCAGCGGCCCTCCCATAGTTTGCCGATGAGGTCGTCGGGAAGATCGTAATGCAGTTCGTCTGGGGCCACGGCGATCAGCGTCACCTTGTCGGGCGCGATGCCGGTTTCCTCGCCCAGCTCGCGCAACGCCGCTGTCTCGGCGTCCTCGCCCGGGTCGATCCCGCCCTGCGGCATCTGCCAGGCCTCGAGCGTTGAATCCATCCGCTGGCCGACGAACACCTTGCCCTCGCGATTGAGCAGCATCACCCCGGCGCAGGGGCGATAGGGCAGCGCGGTGGGATCGGAGAGATCGGACATAGGAACCGTTCGTTTCGAGCGAAGTCGAGAAACATGGGGCCGCCGCTTCCGTGTCTCGACTTCGCTCGACACGAACGGAGGCAGAGATCATCCCGCCGCCTGCGCCATCACGCGGTCCGCTTCGGCTTCGGCGATCACCGCCTTCAGCACCGCCAGTGCGCCCGCAATGTCGCCCTGGCTCGACGGGATCGCGCGGCGCAGGTTGGCGAAGCCGTGGATGTTGCCGCGCGCTTCGCGGAACACCACCGCCACCCCCGCGTCGCTCAGCGCGCCCGCATAGGCGCGGCCCTGGTCGCGCAGCGGATCGAGGCTCGCCGTGACGACCACGGCCGGCGGCAACCCTGCGAGATCGCCTTGCATCGGCGAGCCGCGCATATGCGTGAGGTCCGCCGCATAAGCGTTCGCGAACCATTCCATCGTGTCGCGCGTCAGCAGATAGCCTTCGGCGAACTCCTCGTAGGAGGGGTAGATCCTGCTCATGTCGGCGGCGGGATAGATCGGGAAGTGCGCGATCACCGGCACCGCGGCCGGTCGATCGCGCAGCGCCATCGCGGTGACGATGGTGAGCGTGCCGCCCGCGCTGTCGCCGGCGAGCACCAGGCTGGTCGCGCGGCGGCCCAGCGCGTCGTGATTGGCGGCGGTCCAGCGCGCGGCCGCCTCGCAGTCGTCGGGTGCGGCGGGCCAGCGATGTTCGGGAGACAGCCGATAATGGACCGAGACCACCGGCAGATCGAGCGTTCGCGCGATCTCGGCGCACAGCGAGGCATGGGTGTCGAGATCGCCGAACACGAACCCGCCGCCGTGAAAGAACACCATGACCGGGCCGGGCTCGCGCGCTTCCTTGGCATCGAACAGCCGCAGCGTGATCGGCCCGCCCGGGCCTTCCATCTCGACATCCCGGATCACGGCGAGCTCGCCGACCGGCGGATCGGTGAGATCCTTCATCGACAGATAGAGCGCGCGCGCTTCACTCGGCGTCATCTCGTGCGTCTTCGCCCCCGGCAGTTGCGCAAGATAGTCGAGGAACCCGCGAACGTCGGGGCGGACGAAGGGTTTGGTCATGCAGGCGTCTCCCGCCGATGATGGTTGCGCCCAACCTATGAAGCCGCCACGCGTTCGTCCACGCTTTCGATAACTTCCCTCGTCGATCGAACCCTTGTAATATCCGGCGCAGGATGGGCCAGGGTGCTGGGGGATGACGACGATCGTAGCAGAGGAACGGCGATCGCCGACGCCGGTTCGTGAGGTCGATGACGATTTACGCCGCACGATCGCCGAGTTGATCCTCGACGGTGCGGCCGACGACGAGCTCACCCACGCACTCTCCGAGGCGACATCGGTTCCGGTCGAGATCCTTGCCCGCGAGATCGCGATTGCCCGCAGCAGCCCCTATCTCGCGGGGACGGAACGTCTGCGCAATCGGTTGGGCAAATGGGCGTGGATACTGCAAAACCGCGCGCGCCTTCTCGCCCGAACCTCGAACGCGAGTGCGGTGCCCGCGGTCAATGCCATCACACCGACGCGCTTCTACAGCGAACTTTACGTCGGCCATCGCCCCGCGATCATTCATGGCCTTTTCGATCATTGGCCGGCGCGCGAAAAATGGTCGCTTGATTACGTTGCGGGCAAGCTGGGCGATCAGCCGGTTCAGCTTCAATGGGATCGAAGCCGCGACCCATCTTACGAATCGAACTCGAGCCGCCACCGCGCCTCCAAGCCATTTTCCGAAATCGCCGAGCGGTTGCGGTCGAGCGAGCCGAGCAACGATTTCTACGTCACTGCGAACAACCGTGACGAGAATCGAGAGGCATTCGCGCCCTTGTTGGAGGATATCGGTGAGATCCCCGGCATCCTCGAGCGTGGCGGCGCGCGTTCCGGGTTCATCTGGATCGGGCCGCGCGGCACCATCACCCCCTGGCATCACGATCTCACCAACAATCTGCTGGTGCAGTTCGTCGGCCGCAAACGCGTCCGGCTCGTTGCCAGTCACGATACGCCGCTGATGCGCAACCACCACCATTGCTACAGCCTGTGGAAGACAGACGATCTGCGGCCAGGTCCGGCAACGCCCGGCAAGCCACCGGTGCTCGAATGCACGATCGGGCCGGGCGACGCGCTGTTCCTGCCGGTGGGCTGGTGGCACCATGTCGAGGGGCTGGACCAGACGATCGGCATGTCGTTCACGGCGTTCGCGTGGAACAACGATTTCTACAGCGATTATCACAGTCACGGCCGATTATAGCCGGCGCTCAAAGCGGAAGCACCGGCTGCGGATCGGGGCGGCCTTCTTCGCCGGTGATGTTGGAAAGCGTCAGGCCGAGCAGGCGGATGCCGAGCGGCGCGGGCAGCAGGGCGTCGAGCATCGCGAGGCCGGTCGCAAGGAACAGCGCGCGCTCGGCGATCGGCATGTGGCTCGATCGGGCGCGGGTGATCGTGCGGAAATCGGCGTAGCGGACCTTGAGCGTCACGGTGCGTCCCAGCGCGCCGTAGCGTTCGACGCGTTCCCAAGCGGCATCGGCGACGCGTTCGAGCGCCTCGTGGAGCGCGTCACGGTCAGTGAGATCATCGAAGAAGGTGCGTTCGGCGCCGATCGATTTGGAGGGGCGGTCGACGCGCACCGGGCGATGATCCTCGCCGCGCGCAGCACCGTAGAGATAGGCCGCAAAGCTACCGAAATGCGCTTCGAGGAAAGCGCGCGGCTGCGCGCACAGATCGGCGCCGGTGTGGATACCCAGCGCCTCCATCTTGCGCGCGGTGACGGGGCCGACGCCGTGGAAGCGCCGTACCGGTAGGCTGGCGACGAAGGCCGCCCCCTTGGCGGGCGGGATGACGCACAGGCCGTCGGGCTTGTTCTGGTCCGACGCCAGCTTGGCGATGAACTTGTTGTACGAGACGCCCGCCGAGGCGGTGAGGCGCGTCTCCGCCTTGATCCGCGCGCGGATTTCCTCGGCGATCGCACGCGCCGAGCCGAGCCCGCGAATGTCCTCGGTGACGTCGAGATAGGCTTCGTCGAGCGACAGCGGCTCAATCAGCGGGGTGTAGTCCGCGAAGATCGCGCGGATCTGCTGCGAGACGGCGCGATAGACCTCGAAGCGCGGTTTGACGAAGACGAGATCGGGGCAACGCCGGAGCGCGGTGACCGAGGGCATGGCCGAGCGCACGCCGAAGGTGCGCGCCTCGTAGCTCGCCGCCGCCACCACGCCGCGCCCGCTCTTGCCGCCGACCGCGACCGGCAGGCCGCGCAGCGCGGGATCGTCGCGCTGCTCGACCGACGCGTAGAAGGCGTCCATGTCGACATGGATGATTTTGCGGATGGGCGCGTCGGCCATTTAGCCTGCGGAACAATTTGGTAACAACGAGACGCCAAGCCTATACCAGCACAAAGCGGGGAGGAACGGGGATGATGCGTTTCGCGACAATGGCCGTACTGATGCTGGCGAGCAGCGCGGCGCTCGCGCAGGATCGCGAGCTGGCGGTGACGATCTATTCGAACGATCTCGCGCTGGTGCAGGACACGCGCTCGATGGCGATCGGGCAGGGGCGCCAGAAGCTCGAATTTCCCGACGTTTCCGCGCAGATCAGGCCGGAGACGGTGCAGCTCGCCGCCGCCGATACGGCGATCGTCGAGCAGAATTTCGATTTCGATTTGCTGACACCGGGCAAGCTCATGGAAAAGGCGGTGGGCGACACGGTGACGATCGTGCGCACCAACCCCGCGACCGGCGCCGAGACGCGCCAGCAGGCGAAGGTGCTCGCGACCAATGGCGGCGTGGTGCTCCAGGTCGGCGATCATATCGAAGTGCTGCGCGACGACGGCCTGCCGACGCGGGTTATCTTCGACGGCGTGCCCGAGAATCTGCGCGCCAAGCCGACGTTGTCTGTGACGGTCGATTCGGCGCGTGCGGGGACGCGTCCGGCGAGCCTGCGCTATCTGACGCCAGGGCTCGGCTGGAAGGCCGATTACGTCGCGCTGTACGACGAGAAGGCGGGCACGATCGACGTCCAGGGCTGGGTGACGCTGACCAATTCGAGCGGGACGACCTATGCGCAGGCGAATACGCTGCTCGTCGCCGGATCGCCGAGCGGCACTGGCAACGTCCGCTCGCGGATTCGCCGACCGCAACCGCGCGGGACGATCGTGCGTGCGGGCACCGAGAGCGGCACGCGCGAGCGGCTGGGCGATTATTATCTCTACCCGTTGCCCGAGCGCACCACGATCGCCAACCAGCAGACCAAGCAGGTGAGCTTTCTCGATGTCCACGGCGTGCCCGCCGAGCATGGATATGAATATCGCAACGCCTGGCTCGGCACCGCCGAGGAGCCCGAGAGCGCGCAAACGATCTACCGTTTCTCGACCGGCGGCACGCAGGGGCTGGGCGACCAGCTTCCGGCGGGGACGCTGCGCTTCTACATGCGGGACAAGCGCGGCGATCCGCAGTTCATCGGCGAGAGCGCGGTCGAGCATACGCCGATGGGATCGGACCTGTCGCTCGCGACCGGCGACGCGTTCGACGTCAAGGTGAAGCCCGTGGTCGAGCAGCGCGAGCGGCTCGGCCTGTTCCGCTGGCGCACGAAGATGCGCTACACGTTGAGCAACGCCCTGCCGCGCGGGGTGACGGTGGACCTGCTGCAGGACGGGCTGTGGGGCGACACCCGGATCGTCTCCGAAAGCCGCAAGAGCGAGCGGGTGAGCGCGGATGTCGCCAAGTGGCGCGTCGAGGTGCCCGCGAACGGCACCGCCGAGGTGACCGCCGTGTTCGATTCGCGTTACTGACGCGCCGATGCTGCGGCGTCTGATCCTGCCGCTCCTCGCGCTTGCCGTTGCCCTGCCCGCGGCGGCGGAGGACGTCGCGGCCTCGCCACCGAGTGCGTTGTCGGTCACGGTCTATCGCGCGCCCTATCGTGGCGAGGGCAGCATCGACCTCGACGATCTCGGCGGGTTCGCGCTGATCTCCGAGACGCGGACGGTGCATGTGCCGGCGGGCGTCAACCGGCTGCGGTTTGAGGGGGTCGCTGACGGGATCGATGCCGCGACCGCGATCGTTACGGGGCTGCCGGGCGAGGTGATCGAAAAGAACCGTGACGCGGCGTTGCTCAGCCCCTCGGCATTGATCGAGGCGTCGTTCGGTCGGGCGGTCGCGCTGGTGCGGACCAATGCGGCGACCGGCGAGCGCGAGAGCGTGCCGGGCAAGATCGTTTCCGATGCCGGCGGCGGCGTCGTGTTCGAGAGTGCCGAGGGCGTCGAGGCGCTGCGCTGCTCGGGGCTTTCGGAGACTTTCCATTTCGCGCTCGCGACGCCCGGTCTGTCGGCGCGGCCGACCTTGTCGGTGACGACGCGCAGCGACCGCCCGGTCGATGCGACGGTGACGCTGTCCTATCTGGCGCGCGGGTTCGATTGGTCCGCCGATTATGTCGCGACGCTGAGCCGTGACGGCAAGACGCTCGATCTCGGCGCATGGGTGACGCTCGCCAACGGCAACGGCACGGGCTTTCCGCACGCCAATACCAACGTCGTCGCGGGGCGGCTGAACAAGGAGACGGACGAGATCGAGCCGATCGACATCGGCCGCCCGATCCTCGCGCGGTGCTGGCCGCAGGGGACGACGAGCGACGTGTCGTCGGGGATGCTGGTCGCCTATCGTGCCGGCGTCCCGCCGCCGCCGCCACCTCCGCCACCGCCCGCCCCGATGGCGCCGATGGCGTTGCAGGAGATGGTCGTCACCGCGCGGAAGGTGGTTCAGGAACAGCTCGGCGACCTCAAGCTCTACCGCGTGCCCGAACCGACGACGGTTGCGTCGCGGCAGAGCAAGCAGGTGCGATTGCTCGACCGGTCGGGGATTCCGGTCGAGCGGATCTACACGATCGATATCGGCGCGAACGACACCCGCGATTATCAGCCCGCCGACGTGGTGCTGCGCACGAAAAACGATGCCGCGCACCATCTCGGGCTGGCGCTGCCGTCGGGGCAGGTGGCGGTGTTCGACCGTGCCGGCAGCCGATCGTTGCTGGTCGGCGAGGCGGGGATCGACGACACCACGATCGACGAGGAGGTCGAGATCGCGCTCGGCCCCGCGCCCGACGTGCAGGTGCGCCAGACGATCGAGGAACGGCAGGTCGATCAGGAGCACGCGGAGACGCTGGCGCTGGTGCCCGGCGTCGTCATCGCGCGCACGGTACCGGTGAGCCGCGTTGCGCGGATCGACCTCAGCAATACCGGGGCGCGGCCCGCCAGCATCGAGGTTCGCCTCGCGCTCGATCCGTCGCAGCGCGTGGTACGCGCCGATCATCTGGTGGGGCGCAAGAACGGCCGGCCGGTGTTTCGCGTGGCGCTGCCTGCGAACGGCAGCGCGACGATTCGCTACCAGACGCAGGCGAATTAGACTCGCCTCCGACCTGTTCGAATCGCCGCCCCGGATTTGGGTTTTCATCGACGCCGTGCATTGACGGATGCCCTTGTTGCGGGCGGTGTGAAGTGGAGAAAGTGGAGCACGTCGCAGGGTTTTTGCCCGGAATGCGACCGCAACGCCTCTGGATGGCGACCGGAACGCGACATCGACGCGACACCAACGCGACAGCATGGCGACACCGACGCGCCGTCCGTGCGTCCGACGGGCGCCGCCGGCGCGACACCAGCGTGCCTCGGTCGCGACACTACCGGTATCGCGCAACGCGGCGGGCGTGGAAGAGCCGTCCTGTTCCATCCCACAGGGTAGAACATAAAACGAACATGTAGGACAGGGATTTCAGAGCCCCCGGGACGGCCCTGTCGAGATCCGAATGCTTTCGCGGGAACACCGCCCTCAGTATGACGCGCAGGGGATAGGCAAAGCTGATCGAATTTGAGGCTAACCCCGCACCGGCAGCGCGATCACCGCGTCGAGGCCGCTGCCGTTGCGATTGGCGAGGCGGATGTCGCCGCCGGCTTCGCGCACGATGGCGCGGGCGAGCGCGAGGCCGAGGCCGATGCCGCCGGTCTCGCGGTTGCGCGAGGTTTCGAGGCGGGTGAAGGGATCGAACACGTCGGCAAGGCGATCCTCGGGAATGCCGGGGCCGCGATCGGCGACGACGATCCGCACCTCGGCGGCGTCGCGATCGATCCGCACCTCGGCGCCGCCCCCGTATTTGATCGCGTTCTCGATCAGGTTGCGCACCGCGCGGCGCATCAGCGAGGGGCGCAGCCGCATCGTCAACCGGTCGGATTCGGCGAAGGCCACGTCGTCGCCCAGATCGCGGAAATCCTCGACCACTGCATCGACCAGCGCGGTGAGATCGACCTCGGTCGGCGGCTCGCTCGGCCGTCCGAGCCGCGCCAGCGAGAGGATGTCGTCGAGCGTGCGGTTCATCTCGGCGATGGTTTCCGCCATCTTCTGGCGATCGGCGTCGTCCTCGACCGATTCGATGCGGACGCGCAGTGCCGCCAAGGGCGTGCGGAGATCGTGCCCGATCGCGCCGAGCATCCGATCCTTCTCGTCGAGCATTGCGTTGACACGCAGCCGCAACGCATTGAACGCGGCGATCACGTCGCGCACGTCGCCGGGGCCCCGTTCGTCGAGCGGGGTCTCCCCGTTGCCGGGGGTGAAATCGCGCGCGGCGCTCGCCAGCGATCGCAACGGCCGCGAGATGCGGCGACCGACCCAGAGCACGGGAATGAGCACGATCGCATAGAGGATCAGCGTCTGGCCGATCAGCCGCCAGATGATCGAGGCGTCGCCGCCGCGCGGCCATGGGGCGTGCTGGACGAGCCAGCCGCGGCCCGGCACTTCAACCGCGATCAACAGCTCGGCACCGACGCGCCGGATGATCCGGGCGGTGTGGCGGGGCCGGATGGTCTCGATGCGCACGTTGCGGCCGTCGATGACGTGAACCGCCGCCTCGATCCTCGGCAGGGCGACGCCCGCCTCCGTCAGCGTCTCGCGCAGGGCGTCCTCGACGTCGGGCGCGGGCTGCATCCTCGGCGCGATCGGGTTGTGCGGCTCGAGGCGAACGGGCCCGCGATCGAATGCGAAATCGGGGCGGGATCGCGTTCGCTCGACCGCATCGGCCATGCGCGTGACGGCGGGCGAGGTGATCTGTTCGAAGCGGAGCTGCCGGCGCTCGCGCAGCAACAGCCCGAAGTTGATCGCCTGCGCGACGAACAACGCGATCGCGACCAGCAGCGCCATCTGCCCCGCCAGACTGCGCGGCCACAGCGCCAAGCGTTTCACAGCCGCGTCACCTCTGCGGACAGCGTGTAGCCGCCGCCCCACACGGTCTTGATGATCTCGGGATTCTTGGGATCGGCCTCGATCTTGCGGCGCAGGCGGCTGACCTGATTGTCGATCGCGCGGTCGAAGGCGGCAGCCTCGCGGCCCTGAGTCAGATCGAGGAGTTGATCGCGCGTCAGCACCTGGCGCGGGCGCTGCGCGAGCGCGAGCAGGAGATTGTATTCGCCCGTCGAGAGCGGGACCGAGACGCCGTGCTTGTCCACCAGCACGCGCTCGCCGGTCTTGAGCACCCAGCCCGCGAAGCCGTAGCTGCCGCTTTCGGGTGCGTGCTGGCGCGTGCCGGTGGCGGCGCGGCGCAGGATGACCTTGACGCGCGCGGCGAGCTCGCGCGGGGAGAAGGGCTTCACGACATAATCGTCGGCGCCCATTTCGAGCCCGACGATACGATCGGTCTCTTCGCTGCGTGCGGTAAGCAGGATGACGGGAATGTCGGTCGTCTCGCGGATGTGGCGCGTCAGGCTGAGCCCGTCCTCGCCCGGCATCATGATGTCGAGGATGACGAGATCGATCGCATAAGCGGCGAGCCGCGTCCGCGCGGCATCGGCATCGCCCGCCTGCGTGATGCGAAAGCCCTGCTTTTCGAGGAATTTCGCGAGCGGCTCACGGATCGAGCGCTCGTCATCGACCAGCAGCAGGTGCGGGGTTTCGGCCATATCCGGTTCGATTGGCATAACGACCCCTCGAAGAAAAGATGCCGGGCGGGCGGGAGGAAGTGCCCGCCCGGCGACCAGCGATGCCTTACTCGCCGGTATCCTGGTTGGCCTGGCGCTTCGCCTTCATTTTGGCGTGGAGCGCCGCGACCTCCGCCTTGTCGATGCGTCCGTCCTTGTTGGCGTCCATCCGGTCGAAGCGGGCGAGCGCCGCGGTGCGCGCCTCGTCGCGGGTGATCGTGCCGTCGCCGTTGGCGTCCATGCGCTTGCCCATCATCCCATGACGGGGCCGGTGATGCTTGCGCGTGGCCGTGTCGGTCGTCTGGGCGCCGCCGGCCTGCTTCGCCGCGTGGCGCTCCGCCCATTTGGCGCGCATCGCGTCGCGCCTGGCCTTCATCTCGTCGGCGGTGATCCGGCCGTCGCCGTTCGGGTCCATTTTGGCGAACATGGCGTCCGAGGCGGCGGTTGCCTCCTCGCGGGTGACGACGCCGTCGCCATTGCCGTCGAGCTGCTTCAGCATCGAGCCGTGATGGCGGTGCTGCGGGGCGGGCGCGGCCGCGTCCTGCGCCGCATAGGCGACGCCGCCGAGCGCGGTGCCGGCCAGCACGGCGGCGAAAGCGAACTTCTTCATCTGCGTAGATCCTCGAAAAAGGCGGCGGATCGTGTCCGCCTTGATCGAGGTTTTGCGCCTGATGTGTCGCAGGCCTTTGTCAGCGCCGGCTCAAATTGTCGCAAATTGTCGCAGAATGTGCGTCAGGTGCCCGACTTGGCGGTCTGGCCGAAGAGGATCTTCTTCTGCTCGTCGGTCATCGGGGCGTCGCTGGGGCGGATTTCCTCGCCCTTGGCATAGGCCTCGATCGTCGCGGGGCGGGCCTTGATGGCCTCGAACCAGCGTTTGAGATTTGGGAAATCGTCGAGATTCTGGCTCTGCGCCTCGTGCGGGACGATCCAGGGATAGGAGGCCATGTCGGCGATCGAATAGGTGCCGGTGATGAAGTCGCGGCCCGCCAACCGACGATCGAGCACGCCATAGAGGCGGTTGGTTTCCTTGACGTAACGATCGATCGCATAGGGGATCGGCTCGGGCGCGTAGCGGCTGAAATGGTGATTCTGCCCGGCCATGGGGCCGAGGCCGCCCATCTGCCACATCAGCCACTGCATCGTCTCGATCTTCTCGCGCGGGGTCTCGCCGAAGAAGCGGCCGGTCTTGTTGGCGAGATAGACAAGGATTGCGCCCGATTCGAACACGCTGATGGGTTCGCCGCCGTCGGCGGGGTCGTGATCGACGATCGCGGGCATGCGGTTGTTGGGCGCGATGGCGAGGAAATCGGGCTCGAACTGGTCGCCGGTGCCGATGTTGACGGGCTTGATCCGGTAGTCGAGGCCGGTTTCCTCGAGGAAGAGCGTGATCTTGTGGCCGTTGGGCGTGGGCCAATAATGCAGGTCGATCATGCGGCAGGCTCCGGTTCCGGGGTCGGTGTCGCCGGAACATGGGGAATGAGGAGCCAGATGATAAGCATCGCCGTGCCGTCGAGCAGGCCGGCGATGACGAACGCGGCGCCGTCGAAGTCATTGCGCGCGCCCCAGGCGAGCGCCTGCGCGGCGATCAGCGGGCCGAGGATCGCCGCGACGCTGTTCATGCTGCCGATCCCGCCCTGGAGCGCGCCCTGCCGCGTCGCATCGACCATCCGCGAGAGGATGCCGTTGAGCGCGGGCCAGGCGAAGGCGCCGAGGCAGCCGACGAGGAAGAAGGCGTAGACCTGCCACCCCTGGGTGATGAAGGCATAGGCGATCAGGCACGCCGCACCGCAGGCGAGGCCGGCGATCGCGGCGCGGCGCTCGCCGAGGCGGGTGATGACGCGATCGGTGAGGAAGACCTGCACGAGCACCTGCAGGAAGCCGACCCAGGCGAGGCTCCAGCCGATCGCGGTCGCGTCCCAGCCGAAGCGGATCGCGGCCCAGAAGGCCCAGGTCGCGGGGTAGACGACGCCGCCGAGCTGCCAGAGGAACCAGGCGGCCAACAACGGCCCGGCGCGCCCCGCCTCGAACAGTGGCTTGAACGCGCCGATAACGTGCGCGTCGCGGAGGCGGAAGGGGCGGCGATGCGCCGGGTCGAGCGTCTCGGGCAGGAAGAACAGCATCGCGAGCGCGTTGATCCCGGCGAGGATCGCGGCGGCGATGAAGGGCGCGCGCGGGCCCAGCGTGGCGACGATTCCGCCGAGCGCAGGGCCGATGATGAAGCCGACCCCGAACGCCGCGCCGAGCAGGCCGAAGGCGGACGCGCGCTTCTCGGGCGGGCTGACATCGGCGATCACCGCGCCCGCGGGGCCGTAGATCGCGCCGGTGACGCCCGCGATCAGACGGCCGACGAACAGCCAGGCGAGCGTCGGCGCGGCGGCGGTGATCGCATAGTCGATCGCGAAGGCGAGCATCGAGAGGATCAGGATCGGCCGGCGGCCGAAACGGTCGCCCAGATTGCCGACGATCGGCCCCGCGACGAACTGCGCGATCGCGAACACCGCGAGCAGCCAGCCCGCGACGCGGGTCGCTTCCTCCAGATCGACATGGCCCAGATGCGTGATCAGCTCGGGCAGCACGGGCATGATGATGCCGAAGCCGATCACGTCGACCACGACGGCGGCGAGCACGATCGGCACGGCGCGATGGGAGAAACGCATCGGGAACTCCGGAAAAGAGCGGCCAACGCGCTTAAGGCTTGTGTCGGAAAACGGCAACGGCGTGATTCAGAGCGCGTTCCTACGGCGCAGGGGTATCACATCGCGCTTCCGTCACCCCGGACTTGTTCCGGGGTCCGCGGCGCCGCGTCCCACAGCCGTTCGGTCTTGCGGCGCGGCGGATGCCGGAACAAGTCCGGCATGACGGGGGAGGCGAACGTCAACGATTTCCTCAGCGACCGAAGCGGTCGCCTGCTTCCGCGATCAGGCCGTAGACGAGGTCGAGATCGGCGTCGTCGATGCAATAAGGCGGCATGACGTAGATCGTGTTGCCGAGCGGACGGAGCAGCACGCCGCGATCGATGAAGAAGCGCATCAGCATCGGCCCGAGCGCCGAGAGATAGTCGCTCTTCGGTTCGGCGAGCTCGAGCGCAGTGACGGTGCCGAGCTGGCGGACGTTGCGGAACATCGGGCGCTCGGCGAGCGGCGTGTGGCGGATGCGCTGGCGCTCGGCGAGTGCGGCGATGCGGTCGAGCACCGGCTCGTCGCGCCAGATCGCGAGGTTGGCGCGCGCGGCGGCGCAGGCGATCGGGTTGGCGGTGTAGCTCGACGAATGGAAGAACATGCGGGCGCGGTCTTCGGAACGGTGCGCGTCGAAGATCGGCCGCGTCGCCATCGTCACCGCGAGCGGCACCGCGCCGCCGGTCAGGCCCTTGGAGAGGCAGAGGATGTCGGGAACGACGCCCGCCTGATCGCAGGCCAGCAGGCTACCAGTGCGGCCCCATCCGGTCATCACCTCGTCGGCGATGAAAAGCACGTCATGGCGCGTGCAGATCGCGCGCATCTCGGCGAGGATCGCGGGCGAATACATGCGCATCCCGCCCGCGCCGAGCAGCAGCGGCTCGACGATCAGCGCCGCCAGCGGGTCGGGGCTGCGCGCGAGGCGATCGAGCGCGTCGAGGGTGCGCTGTTCTTCGCCGGGATCCGGGAAGGAAAGTGTCTCGACCTCGAACAGCAGCGGCGCATAGGCGCGGTTGAAGACCCCGCGCTCGCCGAGCGACATGCCACCCACGGTGTCGCCGTGATAGCTGCCCTCGAGCACCGCCATCCGGCTGCGCGGACGGTTGGTGTTGAGCCAGAAGCCGAGCGCCATCTTGATCGCGACCTCGACGCTGGTCGAGCCCGAGTCCGAGAAGAAGACATGCGCGAGCGGAGCGGGCATCATCTCGACCAAGGCGGCGGCGACGGTTTCGGCGGGCTCGTGCGTCCAGCCGGCGAAGATGATCTGGTCGAGATGCTCGGTGGCCTCGGCGATCGCGGCCATGATCGCGGGGTGACGGTGGCCGTGGGTCGTCACCCACCAGGAGGAGATGGCGTCGACGATGCGCGCGCCCTCGGCGGTGTGGAGTGCGGCGCCTTCGGTGCGGACGACCGTGGGGATCGGCTCGCCGAGGCCATGCTGGGTGAAGGGATGCCAGACGGGCGAGGTCATGCGAAATCCTCCGCGCGGAAGGCCTGCGCAAAGGCGGCGGCGAGCGTGTCGGGGGTCAGCGGATCAAGGTGGGGGAGGCGGCCGAGGCGGCGGATCTTGCCGATCGCGCAGATGATGCGCTCGCTCTCGGGCACCGTGTCGCCGACGAAGGCGATGCCGTGAACCGGCACGCCGCGCGACCGCAGCGCCTCGATCGTCAACAGGCTGTGGTTGATCGTGCCGAGGCGGGTGGAGGCGACGACGATCGCCGGTTCGTGCCAGCGCGCGAAGAGATCGGCGTAAAGCAGCGTCTCCGACAGCGGCACCAGCGCGCCGCCGGCGCCTTCGATGACGAGCGGGCGGTCGGTGGCAGGCGGCGCGAGGCGGGCGGGGTCGATCGCCACCTGCTCGGCCGCGGCGGCGGCGTGGGGCGAGCAGGGAGTGGCGAGGCGGTAGGCCTCGGGCAGGACGCGCTCGGGTGAGAGCCCGGCGAGCGCGGCGACGCGCGTCGAATCGGTGCCGTCGTCCATGCCCGCCTGGACGGGCTTCCAATAGGCGCCGTCGAGCAGGCGCACGAGACCGGCGGCGAACACCGTCTTGCCGATGTCCGTGTCGGTACCGGTGACGACGAAGCGACGGGTCATGCGAGCGCCTCTGCAAGAGCGGCATAGAGGCGGTCGATCGCCGCTTCGTCGGCGTTGAGGGTGATGCTGATGCGCAGGCGCGCGGTGCCCGCGGGCACGGTCGGCGGGCGGATGCCGCGCACGTCGAGGCCGCGAGCCTGGAGCGCGGCGGCGGCGCGCATCGTGGTCGCGTCGTCGCCGAGGATCAGCGGGAGAATCTGCGAACCGGTCGGGGCGACGCCGTGGCGGGCGAGGCGGTTCTGCGCATAGGTGACCAGCGTTGCCAGCCGGGTGCGGGGCGCGGGGTCGTCGCAGGCCAACCGCAGGGAGTCGCGCGCGATTGCGGCCATCAGCGGCGACGGCGCGGTGGAGAAGATGAAGCCGCGACCGCGGTTGATGAGGAAATCGGCGAGCACGCGCGGCAGGCAGACGATCGCGCCCTCGCAGCCGAGCGCCTTGCCGAAGGTGTGGAGGGTGAGCACGTTGTCGCGGCCTTCGATCGCTTCGGACAGGCCGGTGCCGCGGGCGCCGAACACGCCGGTCGCGTGGGCTTCGTCGATGACGAGGAAGGCATGGTGGCGATCGGCGATGTCGGCGAGCGCGGCGATCGGCGCACGGTCGCCGTCCATGCTGTAGAGGCTTTCGACGACGATCCACGGGCGGCCGGTGCCACCCTCGCGGCGCCAGGTGGTGATGGCGTCAGCGACGGCGTCGGGGTCGTTGTGCGGCACCGATCGGGTGTCGCAGCGGGCGAGGCGCATGCCGTCATGCGCGCTGGCGTGGATCAGCGCGTCGTGGAAGATGCGGTCGCCGGTCTGGGGCAGCGTCGAGAGCAAGGCGACGTTGGCGGCGTAGCCGGTGGCGAAGAAGAGAGCGGCCTCGGCGCCGAAGCGTGCGGCGGCCTCAGCTTCGAGCGCTTCGTGCTCGGGATGGTTGCCGCGCAGCAGCCGCGAGCCGCCTGACCCTACTGGCACGCCGCGCGCGATCGCGGCCTGCGCTGCTTCGACGAGGGCGGGGCTGGCGGCGAGCGCGAGATAGTCGTTGGAGGAGAAATCCATGCCGGCGCGCGGTTGCAAGTCGCGGCGGCGATCGGCGGCGGCGAGGCGGTCGAGATCGGCACGGTAGGAGGCGAGCAGCGGCATCAGAGGCGCTGCTAGAGGAAGAAGGCGCGGATGGCGACTCTATGCCTCGAGACTCACCTCATGGAACATGCTGTCACCCCGGACTTGTTCCGGGGTCCACTCCTCCACAAGCGGTACCGCCCGTTGAACCTTGGATGCCGGAACAAGTCCGGCATGACGGAAGAGGTGGCGTGTATTACCCGTCCCTCAGCCCGATGCCGATCGAGGCGCGGGCCTGGTCGGCTTCGCTCGAAACCACCGGATAGGCGCAGTAATCGGCGGCGTAATAGGCGCTGGGGCGATGGTTGCCCGACCAGCCGATGCCCCCGAAGGGTGCTGCGGACGACGCGCCGTTGGTGGGCTTGTTCCAGTTGACGATGCCGGCGCGGGCGTTGGCCCAGAAGCGGTCGTAGAGCGCCGGATTCTGGCTGACGAGCGAGGCGGAGAGGCCATAGCGCGTGTTGTTCGCCTCGGCGATCGCGGCGTCGAAATCGG
>Ga0268289_100025_pt1 | contig 148005 bp, 124 predicted proteins | sample MetspNORM_FD_191340 | JGI IMG/M metagenome (GOLD analysis project Ga0268289, IMG submission 191340) | Soil microbial communities from San-Diego area, Southern California, United States - Methylocaldum sp. NOR-M | ecosystem: Environmental > Terrestrial > Soil > Desert | place: USA: California... | reverse complement strand
GGCGACCAGCGGGCCCATATCCTCGTCGGCGACCACGCGCTTGCGCTCGCTGAAGCGGCTCACCGAGCGGCCGTAGCCGAGCGAGAGGTCCTGCAGCTCGCACTCGCCGCCCTGGTCGCAGATCGGGCAATCGAGCGGATGATTGATCAGCAGGAACTCCATCACGTTGCGCTGCGACTTGAGCGCCTTGTGGCTGCGCGTGGAGACCTTCATGCCGTCCATCACCGGCGTGGCGCAGGCCGGCGCGGGCTTGGGCATCTTCTCCACCTCGACCAGGCACATGCGGCAGTTGGCCGCGATGGCGAGCTTGTCGTGGTAGCAGAAGCGCGGGATCGCGATGCCGGCCTTGTCGGCGGCCTGGATGATCATCGAGCCCTTGGGCGCGGCCAGCTCGACGCCGTCGATGAAGACGGTGACCTGGTCTGGCGGCAGGTTCGGATTCACGGGTTGTGCGCTCACGACGCAGCGCCTCCCTTCGAAGCGACGCCGCCCCTTGAGTCAAGGGGCACGCTGCCCGCCTGCGGGCAACGGGGGTTGTGGAGGAATGCAGCGCTCATGCGGCCACCGCCTTCGGCACCACGGTGCCGGCCTTCTCGTCGTCCACCAGGAAGCGTCCGTTGACGATCGCGTACTCGAACTCGTCCCAGTAATGGCGCAGGAAGCCCTGCACCGGCCATGCGGCGGCCTCGCCGAAGGCGCAGATGGTGTGGCCCTCGATCTGGCCGGCGGCGGCGCGCAGCATCTGCAGGTCGTCCACCGTGGCCTGGCCGTCGACGATGCGGGTCAGCATGCGGTACATCCAGCCGGTGCCTTCGCGGCAGGGCGTGCACTGGCCGCAGGATTCCTTGAAGTAGAAGCGCGCGATGCGCTGGCAGGCGCGCACCATGCAGGTGGTGTCGTCCATCACGATCACCGCGCCCGAGCCGAGGCCGGAGCCGGCCTTCTGGATGCTGTCGTAGTCCATCGTCAGCTGCATCATCGTCTCGCCCGGCAGCACCGGCATAGAGGAGCCGCCGGGAATCACGCCCTTGAGCTTGCGGCCCGCGCGCATGCCGCCGGCCATCTCCAGCAGCTCGGCGAACGGCGTGCCGAGGCGGATCTCGTAGTTGCCGGGCCTGGCGACGTGGCCGGAGACCGAGAAGATCTTCGGGCCGCCGTTGTTCGGCTTGCCGAGGTTGAGGAACCACTCGGCGCCGTTGCGCACGATCGCCGGCACCGAGGCGTAGGTCTCGGTGTTGTTGATCGTGGTCGGCTTGCCGAACAGGCCGAAGTTGGCCGGGAACGGCGGCTTGTAGCGCGGCTGGCCCTTCTTGCCTTCCAGCGACTCCATCAGCGCGGTTTCCTCGCCGCAGATGTAGGCGCCGGCGCCCAGCGCGTTGTGGATGTCGATGTCGATGCCGCTGCCGAGGATGTCCTTGCCCAGCCAGCCGTTGGCGTAGGCCTCGGCGGTGGCTTCCTCCAGGTGCTCGAACGGCTCGTGGTGGAACTCGCCGCGCAGGTAGTTGTAGGCCACTGTGCTGCCGGTGGCGTAGCAGGCGATCGCCATGCCCTCGATCACCGAATGAGGGTTGTAGCGCAGGATGTCGCGATCCTTGGCCGTGCCCGGCTCGGACTCGTCGGAGTTGCACAGGATGTACTTCTGCATCCCGCTGCCCTTGGGCATGAAGCTCCACTTCAGGCCGGTCGGGAAGCCCGCGCCGCCGCGGCCGCGCAGGCCGGATTGCTTGACCATCTCGATGATCGCGGCCGGCTCGATCCTCTCCTCGAGGATCCTGCGCAGCGCGCTGTAGCCGCCGGTCTTGAGGTAGTTCTCGTAAGACCACGGCTTGTCGAAATGCAGCGTCGTGTAGACGGCCTGGTGCTCCTTCGGCGCGGGACCGACGGGGCCATAGCCTTCGGAGACGGGGTGATGATGCGCCATGCCTGCGTCCAGCCTCACTTCAGTCCGTCGAGCAGCTCGTCGACCTTCGCCGCGTCGAGCTTCTCGTGGTAATGGCCGTTGATCACGACCACCGGCGCGCCGCAGCACGCGGCCACGCATTCCTCCTCGCGCTTGAGGTAGACGCGGCCGTCCGCGGTGGATTCGCCGAGCTTGCAGCCGAGCTTCTTCTCGGCGTGCGCGACCAGGTCCTCCGCGCCGTTGAGCCAGCAGCTGATGTTGGTGCAGAACGCCACGTTGTTGCGGCCCACGGGCGCGGTCTCGAACATCGAGTAGAACGTCGCGACCTCGTACGCCCACACCGGTGGGATGCCGAGGTACTTGGCGACCGCGGCGATCAGCTCGTCGGACAGCGAGCCGCCATTGGCCTGCTGGGTGGCGAACAACCCCTGGATCACCGCCGAGCGCTTGCGGTCCGGCGGGAATTTGGCGACCCAGTGGTCGATGTGCGCGCGCACGTCGTCGGACAGCACGACCATCGGGTCGACGTTGCGCGCGTTCTCGAAATTGCCTGTCGCCCTCATCGGTCGATTTCTCCGAACACGACGTCGTAGGTGCCGATCATGGCCACGACGTCCGCCAGCATGTGCCCCTTCACCACCTCGTCCATCGACGACAGGTGGGCGAAGCCGGGCGCGCGCAGGTGCACGCGGAACGGCTTGTTGGCGCCGTCGCTGACCAGGTAGCAGCCGAACTCGCCCTTGGGCGCCTCGACCGCGCTGTAGGTCTCGCCCGCCGGCACGCAATAGCCTTCCGAGAACAGCTTGAAGTGGTGGATCAACGCTTCCATGTCGTCCTTCATCTCCTCGCGGGAGGGCGGCGACACCTTGTAGTTGTCCAGCATGACCGGGCCCGGGTTGGCCTTCAGCCAGCGCACGCACTGGGCGATGATGCGGGTGGACTGGCGCATCTCCGCGACGCGCACCAGGTAGCGGTCGTAGCAGTCGCCCTCGACGCCCACCGGGATGTCGAAGTCCACTTCCGCGTACCTGGCGTAGGGCTGCTTCTTACGCAGGTCCCAGGCCACGCCGGAACCGCGCAGCATCGGGCCGGTCATGCCCCAGGCCAGCGCCTGCTCCGGCGGGATCACGCCGACGCCGACGGTGCGCTGCTTCCAGATGCGGTTGTCGGTGAGCAGCGTCTCGTACTCGTCGATGCGCTGCGGGAAGTCCTGCGCGAAGGCCTCCAGGTAGTCCAGCATCGAGCCCTCGCGCCAGGCGTTGAAGCGCTTGAGCGCGTTGCCCTTGCGCCACTTCGACTCGCGGTAGCGCGGCATGCGCTCGGGCAGGTCGCGGTAGACGCCGCCGGGGCGGTAGTAGGTCGCGTGCATGCGCGCGCCCGACACCGCCTCGTACACGTCCATCAGCTCCTCGCGCTCGCGGAACGCGTACAGGAACACCGCCATCGCGCCGAGGTCGAGCGCGTTCGAGCCCACCCACATCAGGTGGTTGAGGATGCGGGTGACCTCGTCGAACAGCGTGCGGATCCACTGCGCGCGCTCCGGCACCTCGATCCCCATCAGGGTCTCGATGGCGCGCACGTAGGCGTGCTCGTTGCACATCATCGACACGTAGTCGAGGCGGTCCATGTAGCCGATCGACTGGTTGAACGGCTTGGACTCGGCCAGCTTCTCGGTGCCGCGGTGGAGCAGGCCGATGTGCGGGTCGGCGCGCTGCACGACCTCGCCGTCCATTTCCAGGATCAGGCGCAGCACGCCGTGCGCGGCCGGGTGCTGCGGGCCGAAGTTGAGCGTGTAGTTGCGGATTTCCTGCCGCGCCTCGGCCGCGTTGCTGGCGAAGGGCATGCTGGAGACGTGGGGATGGGCGCTCATTTCGCGGCTCCTGCGTCGGCCGGGCCGATGCCGCTGCGGACCTTGAGGTCGTGGTCCTCGCCGATGGCGGTGGCGTAGCGCGCGTCGTCGCGGATCACGCGCGGCACGCCGACGCGCGGCTCGACCGAGGTGACCGGCTCGTACACCACGCGCTTCTTCTCCGCGTCGTAGCGCACCTCGACGTTGCCGATCAGCGGGAAGTCCTTGCGGAACGGATGCCCGACGAAGCCGTAGTCGGTGAGGATGCGGCGCAGGTCGGGATGGCCCTGGTAGACGATGCCGAACAGGTCGAACGCCTCGCGCTCGAACCAGTTCGCGCCCGGCCACAGGTCGGTGACCGACGCCACCACCGGCAGGTCGTCGTCGACCGCGAAGCACTTCACGCGCACGCGGCGGTTGTGCTGCACCGAGAGCAGCTGCGCGACCGTGGCGAAGCGGCGCTGCGGCACCGGGGTGATCTCGACCGCGTCCGGCTGCGCGGCCTGCTGGCTCGGGCGCTCGCCATACTTGAAGCGGCCCGGCCCCCTGCCCTCGACGCCGCGACTGAAGCCCTCGGAGGACACCTCGGTGTCCCATTCGTCGCTGCCATGGCCCAGGTAGTCGACGCCGCACAGGTCGACCAGCATCTCGAAGCCGAATTCGTCGCGCAGCGCGCGGCAGCCCTCGTGCCAGTCGGCGACCGGGAACACGATGCCGAGCTCGCCGCGCGACATGGCCACGCTGACCTCGGCGCCGGGGAAGCGCGCGCGCAGGCGCTCGGCGAACGCCGGCGCCGGCTCGTGACCGGAGTGTTCAGCCATTGCGCAGCCCCGTCCGGGCCTCGCCGAAGTTGGTGGCGCGGCGGATCTTCTTCTGCAACTGCAGGATGCCGTAGACCAGCGCCTCGGCGGTCGGCGGGCAACCGGGCACGTAGATGTCGACCGGCACGATGCGGTCGCAGCCGCGCACGACGGCGTAGGAGTAGTGGTAGTAGCCGCCGCCGTTGGCGCAGCTGCCCATCGAGATCACCCACTTGGGGTCGGGCATCTGGTCGTAGACCTTGCGCAGCGCCGGCGCCATCTTGTTGACCAGGGTGCCGGCGACGATCATCACGTCGGACTGGCGCGGCGACGGGCGGAACACCACGCCGAAGCGGTCCAGGTCCAGGCGCGAGGCGCCGGCGTGCATCATTTCCACCGCGCAGCACGCCAGGCCGAACGTCATCGGCCACATCGAGCCGGTGCGCGCCCAGTTGAGCAGCACGTCGGAGCTCGTGGTGACGAAGCCGCGCTCGAGCAGCGGGTTGTCGCCTTCGGGCCGCAGGATGTCGTCGACGCGACCTTCGGGCAGCGGGTTGCTGACGAAGTCCGCGGCCTTCTGAATGGACTGGATCACTCCCACTCGAGGGCTCCCTTCTTCCAGATGTAGATGAAGCCGAGCAGCAGCATGCCGACGAAGATGCCCATCTCGACCAGGCCGAGCACGCCCAGCTGCCGGAACACCGTCGCCCACGGCACGATGAAGATGATCTCCAGGTCGAAGATGATGAACTGGATGGCGATGAGGTAGTAGCGGATGTCAAACTGCATCCGCGAGTCCTCGAACGCGGCGAAGCCGCATTCGTACGGCGAGAGCTTCTCCGCCGTGGGGCGCTTGGGCCCGAGCAGGTTGCCGATGACGACAAGGGCGATGCCGATGCCCGTGGCAACGAACAGGAACAGCAGGGTCGGCAGGTATTCGGCCAGCACTCGCGTTTCTCTCGGCTACTGGCCGCCGCGGCGGCCCTTGCTCCGGTCCCGCGAAGCCGCCGCGGAACCCGCTTCGCCCACCCGCGCATCCCGCACGAAGGGGCTGTTCTGGAAAGTCCGCACATGGATGTGCGGGCTCTTGCGAAGGGACCATCGCGATCGTCCCTGATCAAGAACCCGCGCATCCATGCGCGGACTTTCCAATGATGGTGCCCAAGGGGGGACTCGAACCCCCACGACCGAAGCCGCTACCACCTCAAGGTAGTGCGTCTACCAATTCCGCCACCTGGGCAAATCCTGCGTTGCGCGCCGCGAGCGGCGCGCAACGGCCATATTGTAAGTGTCTCAATCGCCCTGCGGAACCGGTTGCGTCTGCGCGGGCGGTTGTGATTGCGTCTGCGCGGGCGCCGTCCCGGCAGGCTGCGCGGGCGCGGAAGGGACGCCCTGCGCGGGCGCGCCCTGTGCCGGGGCGGTGGGGACGGCACCGGCGGCGGGCGCCTGCTGCTGCGCGGCGGGCGCCTGCGACATCACGCCCAGGTCCTGCTGCGCGGGCCCCGGCCTGGCGGTGCGCGTCGCGCTCCACGCCATGAACAGGGTGATCCCGAAGAACACGATCGCCAGCCACTTGGTGGCCTTGGAAAGGAAGTTGGACGAGCCGCGCGCGCCGAACACGGTCGCCGAAGCGCCGCCGCCGAAGCCGGAGCCGGCCTGCGCGCCAGCGCCGCGCTGCATGAGGATGAGCGCGACCATCGCGACCGCGACCAGCACGAATACCACGTTGAGGACCAGCATCAACATCGTCAGGACTCTGCAGGCGGCTCCGGGCCACGGAACCGCGGGGACTCAGGGGGCCGCCGCCTTGGCGATGGCCAGGAAATCGGCGGCCACCAGCGAAGCGCCGCCGATCAGCCCGCCGTCGACGTCGGGCCGGGAGAACAGCTCGGCGGCGTTGTCGGGCTTCACGCTCCCGCCGTACAGCAGCGGGAGCAAGCCGGCGATTGTAGCATCGCGCGCCGCGGCCTCGCCACGAATGAAGGCGTGGACGGCCTGGGCCTGCTCGGGGGTGGCGGTACGGCCGGTGCCGATCGCCCAGACCGGCTCGTAGGCCACCACCGCGCCGTCCAGGGCACGGTCCCCGGCCAGCTCGAACACCGGCGCGAGCTGGCCGGCGATCACGTATTCGGTCTGCCCGGCCTCGCGCTGCTGCAGGGTCTCGCCCACGCACAGGATCGGCACCAGCCCGGCGTTGCGGGCGGCCACGAACTTGCGCGCGACCAGTTCGCTGCTTTCCTGGTGGTACTGGCGGCGCTCGGAATGGCCGACCAGCCCGTACTTCGCGCCGACGTCGGCGACCATCGCCGCCGAGACCTCGCCGGTGTAGGCGCCCTTCTCGTTGCAGCTCACGTCCTGCGAGCCGAAGTCGATGCCGCGGCCCTCGAAGTCCTCGATCAGGTCGCCCAGGTAGGGCAGCGGCGGCAGCACCGCGACCTCGACGCCAGGCACCGGCAGCGCGGCGGCCACCTCGTCCAGCAGCGCCGTGGCGAAGGCCCGGCTGCCGTGCAGCTTCCAGTTTCCGGCGACGATCCTGCGGCGCATCGAACCACTCCCGTGCGAAAGACACGCAAGGATAGCCGATGCGCCAACCGCGGCCGCGCGCGACCGCGATGTTGGCCTTGCGCGTGGCGCGACGGCGCTACTTCAGCTTGATCTCGCGCAGGCGCTCCTCGAGGTAGCCCTGCGCCGTGATCGGCTCGGGATAGCGGCTGGGGTTGCCGGCGGTGACCGTCGAGGGCAGCACGTCGATCAGGAAGTCCGGGTTGGGATGCAGGAAGAACGGCACCGAGTAGCGCGGCTTGCGCGCCTGCTCGCCCGGCGGGTTGACCACGCGGTGGGTGGTCGACGGGTACACGTGGTTGGTGAGCCGCTGCAGCATGTCGCCGATGTTGACCACGATGGTGTCGGCATCGGAGGTGAACGGCACCCACTCGCCTTCCCTGGACTTCACCTCCAGCCCCGCGGCGCTGGCGCCGACCAGCAGCGTGATCAGGTTGATGTCCTCGTGCGCGCCGGCGCGCACGTTGGGGATGTCGTCGGCGGTGATCGGCGGGTAGTGGATCGGGCGCAGGATCGAGTTGCCCGAATCGGTCTTGTCGGCGAACCAGTCCTCCGGCAGGCCGATGTGCAGCGCCAGCGCCGAGAGCACCTGCGAACCGAGGCGGTCGAGCGCGTCGTACAGCGCGTAGGCGCGTTCGCGGAAGCCGTCGACTTCCGAAGGCCACAGGTTGGGCGGCATGACGTCGCGGTACTTCGAATCGTCCGGGATCTCGCGGCCGACGTGCCAGAATTCCTTGAGGTCGAAATGCTTGGCGCCCTTGGCGGTCTCGACGCCGAACGGCGTGTAGCCGCGCGCGCCGCCGCCGCCCGGCACGTGGTACTGCTTCTTGGTCTCCTCCGGCAGCGCGAAGAAGCCCTGGAACGCGCCGTAGGCGTCTTCGATCAGCGCCTGCGGGATCCCGTGGTTGCGGATGCCGGCGAAGCCCCATTCGCGGTACGCCGCGCCGAGCTCGTCGACGAAGGCCTGGCGGTCCTGCGCGCTGGACGGGTGGGTGAACCTGCGGATGTCGAGGGTGGGGATTCGGGAGGCCATGGTCGTGCTCGGGTCGTGTCCCTCCCCGCGCGGGAAGGGTGGCGCGCTGCGCCGGTGGGGGCGGACGAAACGCCGCATCGCGATAGTCTAGCCGCGCCGGCCGCGGTTCCGCGCGCCGGCGGCATGCGCGGTCAGGCCGCGGCGCGCACCGCGGCGACCAGGGCGTCCAGGGTCGAACGCACCAGCGCGGCGTCGTCGGCCTCGACCGTCACCCGCACCACCGGCTCGGTGCCCGACGGCCGCAGGAAGGCCCTGCCCCGCCCGGCCACGCTCGCCTGCGCGGCGGCCAGCGCCGCCTTCACGCCCTCGGCCTCGGTGGGTCTGGCGCCGTTGGCGTAGCGGACGTTGACCGTCTGCTGCGGCACCTTCTGCACGCCGCGCAGGCCTTCGCGCAGGTCGATGCCGCGGCGGTGCAGGACTTCCAGCACCTGCAGCGCGCTGACGATGCCGTCGCCGGTGGTCGCGCGGTCCAGGCACAGCAGGTGCCCGGAAGCCTCGCCGCCGAGGTTGCTGTCGTGTTCGAGCATGGCCTGGTGGACGTGGCGGTCGCCGACCTTGGCGCGAACGAAGCCGATCCCGGCCTCGCCCAGCGCGCGCTCGAAGCCGAAGTTGCTCATCAGCGTGCCGACCACCGGGCCGCGCAGGCGGCCGCTGGCCTTCCAGTCGATGGCGAGCAGGAACAGCAGGTCGTCGCCGTCGCGCACCCCGCCGTCGGCGTCGACGAACAGCACGCGGTCGCCGTCGCCGTCGAAGGCGATGCCGAGCTGCGCGCCGGTTTCGCGCACGCGCGCGGCCAGGCCCTCGGGATGCATCGAGCCGACGCCGTCGTTGATGTTCAGGCCGTTGGGGTCCACGCCCATCGCGTCAACCCGCGCGCCCAGCTCGCGCAGCACCAGCGGTCCGATCTGGTAGGTCGCGCCGTGGCCGCAGTCGAGCACGAGGCGCATGCCGTCGAGGTCGAAGTTGCGCGAGACCGAGTTCTTGCAGGCCTCGACGTAGCGGCCGACCGCGTCGCGCGTGCGCACCGCCTTGCCCAGCTGGTCGGAGGGCACGGTGGCGAACGGTTTGTCCAGCGCGGCCTCGATCGCCAGCTCGGTGGCGTCGTCGAGCTTCTCGCCCTCGGCGGAGAAGAACTTGATGCCGTTGTCGTAGTGCGGGTTGTGCGAGGCGGAGATGACGATGCCGCCGTCGGCGCGCAGCGAGCGCGTCAGGTGCGCGACCGCGGGCGTGGGCATCGGGCCCATGAGCTGGACGTCGACGCCCGCGGCCGACAGCCCGGCCTCGAGCGCCGCCTCGAACATGTAGTTCGAGATCCGGGTGTCCTTGCCGATGATCACCTGCGGTTTGCGCCACTCGCCGCCGCGCTTCCCGCCGGCGGCGCGGGACGCCGCCAGCAGGGCGTGGCCGTAGGCGTTGCCCAGGCGGAGCATGAAATCCGCGGAGATCGGGCCCTCGCCGACGCGGCCGCGGATGCCGTCGGTGCCGAAGTACTTGCGGCTCAAGCGGTCACCTCGACGTCCTCCTCCTCCGGCTGCGGCTGCCTCATCAGCAACGCAAGCAGGGAGGCGATGCGGTCGCGCAGCTCGCGGCGGTCGCAGATCTGGTCGACGGCGCCGTGCTCGAGCAGGAACTCCGAGCGCTGGAAGCCCTCGGGCAGCTTCTCGCGCACCGTCTGCTCGATCACGCGCGGACCGGCGAAGCCGATCAGCGCCTCGGGCTCGGCCAGGTTGACGTCGCCCAGCATCGCGAACGAGGCCGACACGCCGCCGGTGGTCGGGTGGGTCATGACCGACACGTACGGCAGCCCCGCCGCGCGCAGGCGCGCCAGCGCGGCCGAGGTCTTGGCCATCTGCATCAGCGAGAACAGGCTCTCCTGCATGCGCGCGCCGCCGCTGGCGGAGAAGCACACGAACGGCGACCCGATCTCGAGCGCGCGCTCGGCGCCGAGGGTGAAGCGCTCGCCCACCACCGAGCCCATCGAGCCGCCCATGAAAGCGAAGTCGAAGGCGCTGGCGACCAGCGGGCGGCGCTTGAGCATGCCCTGCACGGTGACCAGCGCGTCGCGCTCGCCGGTGGCCTTCTGCGCCGCCTTGATGCGGTCGGCGTACTTCTTCTGGTCCTTGAACTTGAGCACGTCGGTCGGGCCGAGCGCGGCGCCGATCTCCTGCAGCTCGCCGGCGTCGAGGAACGCCGCCAGCCGCACCCGGGCGCGGATCGCCATGTGGAAGCCGCACTTGGGGCAGACCTCGAGGTTCTCCTCGAGCTCGGGACGGTACAGCACCGAGCCGCAGCGCTCGCACTTCTCCCACAGGCCCTCGGGGACGCTGCGCTTCTTGGTCGCACCGGTTTCGGTGCGGATGCGGGGCGGCATCACTTTCTTCAGCCAGGACATGCGATCCGGTGCCTTTGGCGGCCATGCCGCGACAGGGGCGGGAGTTTAGCGCACGCGATGTCCCGGCCTGGCGGCGGGGAGCGGCCGGAACCCGCGGCGCCAACGGGGGCGACGGCGGCCGCGACCCGACGCGCCCGGTTACGCAGCTGCCGGGGCGCCGTCCAGCGCCGCGCGCAAGGGCGCCACGAAACCGCGGGCGCGGGCGGCCGCGTCGTCGGCGTCCGCGGCGCCGGCCAGCGCCGCCACCAGCGCGCTGCCGACCACCACGCCGTCGGCGTCGGCGGCCATCGCCGCGGCGCCGGCGGCATCGCGGATCCCGAAGCCGGCCACCACCGGCGCGGCGCTCACCGCCCGGATCGCGCGCAGGCGCTGCGCGGCGGCGGCGGTGTCGAGCCGGTCCGACGCGCCGGTGACCCCGGCCAGGCTGACGTAGTACAGGTAGCCCTGCGCCTGCGCGCACAGCGCCTGCAGGCGCGCGTCCGTGGTGGTCGGCGAGGCCAGCAGGACCAGCGCAACGGCGTGCGCGGCGAACGCCTCGCGGAACCCACCGGCCTCTTCCGGTGGCAGGTCGACCAGCAGCACGCCGTCGACGCCCGCCGCGGCGGCCTCGCGCGCGAACCCTTCGGCGCCGCGGACCTCGACCGGGTTGAGGTAGCCCATCAGCACCACCGGCGTGGCGTCGTCGTCGCGCCGGAACGCGCGCACGCCTTCGAGCACGAACGACAGCCCGGCGCCGCGCGCCAGCGCGCGCTCGGAGCTGCGCTGGATGGTCGGGCCATCGGCCATCGGGTCGGAGAACGGCACGCCGAGCTCGATCACGTCGGCGCCGGCATCGACCAGCGCATGCATCACCGGCACCAGCGACTCGAGCGAAGGGTCGCCGGCGGTGACGAAGGGGATCAGGGCCTTGCGGTTGGCGGCCTTGAGCCGGGCGAACTTGGCGTCGATGCGGTTCATTCGGTTTTGCCACGGATCAGGGCTGATGGACACGGATAAAGCAAAAACGAAAGAAGTCGAAAGCCAGGAAAGCCTTCCTGCTCACGCTGGCGGAGAAGCACCGAACGGGCCGTGCGCGACGACAAGCCCCGTGGATGGCCGGATATCGCCTTCCGACGACTCCGCATGCGCGAATGCCGACAAAGCACATCCTTCATTGCCTTGTCCGCGTTCATCGGCCCTGATCCGTGGCCAAAATGCCTTGCTTCACAGCTCCATCCCCTCGCGCGCCGCGATGGTGTGCACGTCCTTGTCGCCGCGGCCGGAGAGGTTGCACAGCACGATCGCGTCCTTCGGCAGGTCGCGCGCCAGCTTGATCGCCTGGGCGATGGCGTGGCTGGATTCCAGCGCGGCCAGGATGCCTTCGGTCTTCGCCAGCAGGTGGAAGGCGGCCAGCGCCTCGTCGTCGGTCACGCCCACGTACTGCGCGCGGCCGGTGTCCTTGAGGAAGGCGTGCTCGGGGCCGACGCCCGGGTAGTCCAGCCCGGCCGAGACCGAATGCGTCTCGGTGATCTGCCCGTCGTCGTCGCACAGCACGTAGGTGCGGTTGCCGTGCAGCACGCCCACGCGGCCGGCGGCGAGCGACGCGGCATGGCGGCCGCTGTCAATGCCCTCGCCCGCCGCCTCGGCGCCGACGATGCGCACCCCGGAATCGTTGAGGAACGCGTGGAACAGCCCGATCGCGTTGCTGCCGCCGCCCACGCAGGCCGTGATCGCGTCCGGCAGGCGGCCGTGCTCGGCCAGCATCTGCGCGCGCGCCTCGCGACCGGCCACGGCGTTGAAGTCGCGCACCATGCGCGGGTACGGATCCGGGCCGGCGACCGTGCCGATGATGTAGAACGTGTCGCGCACGTTGGTGACCCAGTCGCGCATCGCCTCGTTGAGCGCGTCCTTGAGCGTGGCCGAGCCGCTGGTCACCGGCACCACGCTCGCGCCGAGCAGCTGCATGCGGTAGACGTTGATCTTCTGGCGCTCGATGTCGGTGGCGCCCATGTAGACCACGCATTCGAGCCCCAGCCGCGCGGCGACCGTGGCGGACGCGACGCCGTGCTGGCCGGCGCCGGTCTCGGCGATGATGCGCGTCTTGCCCATGCGGCTGGCCAGCAGCGCCTGGCCGATGGTGTTGTTGATCTTGTGCGCGCCGGTGTGGTTGAGGTCCTCGCGCTTGAGCAGGATGCGCGCGCCGCCGACGTGGCGCGACAGCCGCGCCGCCTCGTAGATCGGGCTGGGGCGGCCGACGTAGTGCGCGAGGTCGTCCTCGAAGGCGGCGACGAACGCCGGATCCACACGCGCGGCGTCGTAGGCCGCGGCCAGTTCCTCCAGCGGCCCGACCAGGGTCTCGGCGACGAAGCGGCCGCCGTGGCGGCCGAAATGGCCGTTCGCGTCCGGCCAGGCGTGGTAGTCGATGCCGGCCGCTGGCGCGGGCGGCGGCGGGTTGTCCGATGCGTTCACTCAGTCGATTCCGTTGGCGCGGGCGGCCTTGGCGGTGCCGGCGTCGAGGTCCGGGTCGACGTGGCAGTCCGCGCGGCGCACCTGCTCGACGAACTCGCGCATGCGGTCGCCGTCCTTGATGCCCGGCGCGGCCTCGATGCCGCTCGACACGTCCACGCCCCACGGCAGCGTGCGCACGATCGCGTCGAACACGTTGCCGCCGTCGAGCCCGCCCGCCAGGATCACCGGCTTGCCCGGCGCGGGCGGGATCCGCGACCAGTCGAACGGCGTGCCGCTGCCGCCCGGAGTGTCGCCGTCGTGGCTGTCGAACAGGAAGGCCACCGCCGCCGGATAGCGCAGCCGCAGCGCGATGCCGTCGGGCGCCTGCCCGCCGCCCATCGCGATGGCCTTGGCATAGGGCACGCCGAAGCCGCGGCAGAACGCGTCGTCCTCGTCGCCATGGAACTGCAGCAGGGTCGGCCGGACCTGCTTCACCACCTCGCGGACCTCGTCGGCGTCGTTGTCGCGGAACACCGCGACCGCGTCGACCAGCGGCGCCAGCGCGTTGCGCATCGCGCGCGCCTCGGCCGCGTGCACCCGGCGCGGGCTGCCTTCGGCGAACACGAAGCCGACGGCGTCCGCGCCCAGCTCGCCGGCCAGCCGCACGTCGCCGGCGCGGGTCATGCCGCAGAACTTGATGCGGGTGCGGAACAGGGTGCGGGACATCGCGACAAAGGCATCCGGTGGACGCACTAGCGTAACCGCTCCGGCGCGCGCGCGCCGACCTGCGCGGGATTGCGGGGCGGCGGCTCATGCGCCTCAGGCGGCGAGCGTCACTTCCTCGGGCAGGCCGCATTCACGCGGGTACAGCGGGCCGACGAACACCAGCCCGCCGGGCGGCGCGGTCGGTCCGGCCACGGTGCGGTCGCGTCCGGCCAGCAGCTCGGCGATCCACGCTTCCGGCCGCTCGCCCTGCCCCACCAGCAGCAGCGAGCCGACGATGTTGCGCACCATGTGGTGCAGGAAGGCGTTGGCCTGCACGTCCACGTGCACGAGCTCGCCGTCGCGCGCGACGCGCACGTACTGCAGCTCGCGGCGCGCGTGCGGGGCTTGGCAATGCACCGTGCGGAAGGCGGAGAAGTCCTGCTCGCCGAGCAGCACCTGGGCGGCGCGGTGCATCGCCGCGGCGTCCAGCGGCTGCCGCACCCACGACAGCGTCTGGCGGCCGAGCGCCGGGCGCACCGGGCGGTTCAGGATGCTGTAGCGGTAGCGCCGCGCCCGCGCCGAGAAGCGCGCGCTGAAATCGTCGGCGACCGGCACGCACCAGCGCACGCACACCGCTTCGGGCAGGCGCGAGGTCGCGCCCAGCATCCAGCCGCGCGGCTCGCGCCGCGCCTGGCTGTCGAAGTGCACGACCTGGCAGCGCGCGTGCACGCCGGCATCGGTGCGGCCGGCGCAGACGGTGGAAACCGGCGCGTCGGCGACCGTGGACAGCGCTTCCTCGAGCAGGTGCTGCACGGTCGGCACGGCTTCGGTCCCGGGCTGGCCGAGCCGCTGCCAGCCGAACAGGCCGGTGCCGTCGTATTCGACGCCGAGCGCGTACCGCATCGGGGATCCGCCGCCGCGGCGGCTCAGACGAGGTCGCGCAGCAGCCGCGAGGCCTCGCCGCGGGCGGCCGCATCGCCGCTGTCGGCCACTTCCTGCAGCAGCCCGCGCGCGGTGTCGACGTCGCCGAGGTCGAGGTAGGCGCGCGCCAGCTCGATGCGGTCCTGTCCGGCCGCGGCGGATTCGGGTCCGGGTTCTGGCGCAGGTTCGGATGCGGGTCCGGCATCGGCTGCGTCGCGGCTCGTCGTCGTGGCCGTGCTGGCTCCCCCGGCATGTGGCCCCGCCTGCCGCGGTGGCGACCCGCCCGCGTGCCAGGTCGGCGCCACGGCGGGATCCTGCCTCGCGGGCGCCGGCGTGGGTGCAGGTGCGGGCTTCGGCGCGCGCGCCGGAACGCTGGCGGCGAGCCGCGAGGTGTCGAACGCGGGCCTGGCGGGCTTGTCCGCGCGGCGGCGCAGGAACAGCCATGCCAGCGCCAGCACCACCACCAGCCCGCCGACGGCCCAGGGCCAGATCGCGGCCTGGCCCTGCGCGGGCGCCGTGGCCTGCGCCTGGGTGCCGGCGGCGGCCTGGCGCGCGGCCAGCGCCTGCTGCGCCTGGGCCAGCTTGTCGTCCTTCATCGCGATCAGCTGCTGCTGCTCGTGCTGCAGCTTCTCCAGCTCGGCGACGCGGCTCTTGAGGTCCTGCACCTCGGCCTCGCGCGCCGCCAGGGTCTCCTTGGTCTGCTGCAGTTCCACCATGTCGCCCTCGCCACCGGCCTGGATGCCGGATCGTGTGCCTGCCTGCCGCGCGTCCTTGCCGGACGGCGGCACGATTTCCAGCCGCGCATCGGCGACCTGCGGCTTGCCGGCGGCGCCGGCCGTGGCCGGCGGCGCGGCGTCGCTCGCCGCGGCGGCGACCGGCTGCTCGGCCGGCTCTCGCATCTCGCGCCACTGGCCGACCTGCTCGTGCACGATCGCGCGCGCCTCGCTGGCGCTGTACTGCGACAGCTCCGAGGAATTCGGCATGCGCAGCACCGCGCCGGCCCGCACCAGATTGATGTTGCCCTTGATGAAGGCCTCGGGATTGGCGCGCAGCAGCGCCAGCATCACCTGGTCGAGCGAATGGCCGTCCGGATCGACGCTGCGCGCGATCTTGCCCAGCGTGTCGCCGACCTTGACCGGGCCGTACTCACCTGGCGTGGCCGCGACCGGCTGCGCGGTGCGCTCGGGCGCCGCGGGAGGCGACGGTTCAGGCGTCGGCGCGACGGCGTCGGAAGGCGGCGGCGCCTCGGGCGGCTGCGCGGCGACTTCCGGGGCGGTGGGCACGGGCGCATCCGGCGTGGCTTCCGGCGCAGGCTGCGCCGGCGCGGGCTGGGGCGCGGGCTGGGGCGCCGGCTGCAGCTCGCGCACGATCGCGTTGGACGGCGCCACCGCCGGCGCCTCGATCGGCGGCTGCGCCGGCGCGGACACCGTGCGCGGCGCGTCGAGCAGCGCCGAGTATTCGCGCACCAGCCGGCCTTGGCCCCAGTCGACCTCGAGCAGGAAGGTCAGCAGCGATTCGTCGACCGGCTCGCGGCTGGTGACGCGGATCACCGGGTTGCCGCGCGGGTCGAGCGCGACCGTGAACTGCAGCCCGGTGACCGCGCCGGTGGGCGGCTCCAGGCCGACCCGGGCGAAGGTCTCGGGCGAGGCCAGGCGCGCCTGCAGGTTCTCCAGCTCGGACGGGTCGCTGGAGATGATCGCGATCTCCGCCAGCAGCGGCTGGCCGCGCTGCGACTTCACCGTGAGCTGGCCCAGGCCGAGCGCGAACGCCGGCGCCGCCAGCAGCGCGAGCGTCGTCGCCAGCGCCAGCAGCCACGCCTTCCGCAGTGTCCCGGTCACGCGCTTCCCCCGTTTCATGGCGACGACTCTAGCCGCCGCGGCCCTCTATCCGCAACGCCGACGCCTCTCCTTCACGGTCCTGGGCAACGAGCAGCTCCGCGACCTGCACCGCGTTCAGCGCCGCGCCCTTGCGGATGTTGTCCGACACCACCCACAGGTTGAGGCCGCGCTCGTGCGAGAGGTCGTCGCGGATGCGGCCGACGTAGACCGGGTCGCGGCCGGAGGCGTGGGTCACCGGCGTCGGGTAGCCGCCGGCGGCCTGCTCGTCCACCACTTCCACGCCGGGCGCCGCCTCGAGCAGTTCGCGCGCGCGCGCGGCGCCCAGCTTTTCGCGGGTCTCGACGTTGACCGCCTCCGAGTGGCCGTAGAACACCGGCACGCGGACCACGGTGGCGTTCACGCGGATCGAATCGTCGCCGAGGATCTTGCGGGTCTCGTCGACCAGCTTCATCTCTTCGGTGGTGTAGCCGTTGGCGGTGAAGTCGCCGCCGTGCGGGATCACGTTGAAGGCGATCTGCACCGGGTAGACCTCGGGCTCCACCGACTGGAAGTTGAGCAGCCCGGCAGTCTGCCGGCCCAGCTCCTCCAGCGCTTTGCGCCCGGTGCCGGACACCGACTGGTAGGTGGCGATGTTGATGCGCTCGATGCCGGCGGCGCGGTGGATCGGGGCTAGCGCCACCATCAGCTGCATGGTCGAGCAGTTGGGATTGGCGATGATGCCGCGCGGGCGCTGCCTGGCCGCCTCCGGGTTCACCTCGCTCACCACCAGCGGCACGTCGGGGTCCTGGCGGAAGGCCGAGGAGTTGTCGATCACCACCGCGCCGGCGGCGGCGAACTTCGGCGCGTATTCCTTCGAGATCGCGCCGCCGGCGGAGAACAGCGCGATGTCGACGCCTGCCGGGTCGAACCCGGCGAGGTCCTGCACCAGCAATGCGTCGTCGCCGAAGGCGACTTCCATGCCGGCCGAGCGCTCGCTGGCGAGCGCGACCACCTCGCGGGCGGGGAACCGCCGCTCGGCCAGCACCGACAGCATGGTTTCGCCCACCGCCCCGGTGGCGCCGACGACCGCGACCTTGTATTGCTTGCTCATCGATTCTTCTGTCCTGCTGCCTGTGGGAGCGGTTTCAGCCGCGAATGGGGTTGTGGGGCGACGACTTCGCGCGGCGGGGATACGTCAACGCGTAACCAGCCGCGCGACGATGTCGTCGGACTACGGCTGCGACACCCGGGCCTTCGGCCGCGCTTCAGCCACCGGCCTGCCCGGGGATGCGCGGCGAGACCTCGCCCACGTCGCCGCACTGCGCGCGGTGCCGCAGCGCCTGGTCCATGAGCACCAGCGCCAGCATCGCCTCGCAGATCGGGGTGGCGCGGATGCCGACGCAGGGATCGTGGCGGCCGGTGGTGACGATCTCGACCTCGTTGCCGTCGACGTCGAGGCCGCGCGCCGGCAGGCGCAGGCTCGAGGTCGGCTTGAACGCCACCGAGGCCACCACCTGCTGGCCGCTGCTGATGCCGCCGAGGATGCCGCCGGCATGGTTGGAGAGGAAGCCGGCGCGCGTCGCCTCGTCGCGGTGCTGCGTGCCCTTTTGCGCGACGGCGGCGAAGCCGTCGCCGATCTCCACGCCCTTGACCGCGTTGATCGACATCATCGCCGCGGCGATCTCGGCATCGAGCTTGCCGTACACCGGCTCGCCCCAGCCCGGCGGCACGCCGTCGGCGACCACGGTGACGCGCGCGCCGACCGAATCGCCCGACTTGCGCAGCGCGTCCATGAAGGCCTCGAGCTCGGCGACCTGCGACGCGTCCGGCCAGAAGAACGGATTGCCCTCGACGGCATCCCAGTCGTGCGAGCGCGGCACCACCTCGCCGACCTGCGCCAGGTGGCCGCGCACGCGCACGCCGAAGCGTTCGGCCAGCCATTTCCTGGCGATGACCGCCGCCGCCACCCGCATCGTGGTCTCGCGCGCGCTGCTGCGCCCGCCGCCGCGCGGGTCGCGGGTGCCGTACTTCTGCCAGTAGGTGTAGTCGGCATGGCCGGGGCGGAACCGCGCCGCGATCGCCGCGTAGTCCTTGCTGCGCGCGTCGGAGTTGCGGACCAGCAGCGCGACCGGGGTGCCGGTGGTCGTGCCTTCGTAAACACCCGAGAGGATCTCGACTTCGTCCGCCTCGTGCCGCGCCGAGGTGTGGCGCGTGCGCCCGGTGGCGCGGCGCGCGAGGTCCTGCGCGAAGTCCCCGGGCGCGATCGCGATGCCAGGCGGGCAGCCGTCGATCACGCAGCCGATCGCAGGCCCGTGCGATTCGCCGAAGGTGGTGACGCGCAGCAGGTGGCCGAAGGTGTTCATGGCATCAAGGTGGAACGGGAACGATCAGGGGATGACCGGCGACTCCGCTTTCGCTGCGCTGCTCGCTTCTTGCCTCGTCATTCCCGCGCAGGCGGGAATCCATGGACGTCGACGTTGAAAGCTGGAGATCCATGGATCCCCGCCTGCGCGGGGATGACGACGTCAGGAATCGGGATGACGACAGCTGTCCGGATTCCTGGGACCAGTGCGCCGGCTCGCCCCTCGGTTCCATCAAAACAGCGCGCCGGTCGCTTCCGCCGGCCGCGGCTCGCGCATGGCGGCCAGCTCGCGTATGCGCGGGTGGTGGACGATCAGCTCCGAGCATTCGACCGCGAACACGCCCATCTGGCCGACCTTGAACTCGATCCAGGCGAACTCGACGTCCGGCAGCAGCCTGGCCAGCGCGCGCTCGGATTCGCCGACCTCGCAGATCAGCAGGCCGTCCTCGCTCAGGTGCAGCGGCGCGTCGCGCAGGATCCGCAGCACCAGGTCGAGGCCGTCGGGGCCGGCGCGCAGGCCCATCTCGGGCTCGTGCGAGTACTCCCGCGGCAGCGCGTCGGTCTCGTCGTCGGTGACGTAGGGCGGGTTGCTGACGATCAGCTCGTAGTGCCTGCCGGACAGCCCGGCGAACAGGTCGGACCTGAGCAGCCGCACGTTGTCGGCGTGCAGCCGCGCCTTGTTCTCGGCCGCCAGCGCCAGCGCGTCGTCGGAGAGGTCGACGCCGTCCACCTGCCACTCCGGGTTGTAATGCGCCATCGCGATGGCGATGCAGCCCGAGCCGGTGCACAGGTCGAGCGCGCGGCGCACCTCGCGGCCGCCGAGCCAGGGCTCGAAGCCGGCCTCGACCAGCTCGGCGATCGGCGAGCGCGGCACCAGCGCGCGCGGGTCGCTCTTGAAGCTCAGGCCCGCGAACCAGGTCTCGCCGGTCAGGTAGGAGGCCGGGATGCGCTCCTCGATCCGGCGCAGGAACAGCGCCAGGATCTCCTCCTTCTCCGCCAGCGTGACGTTGGCCTGGCCGTAGGCCGGGCCGAGGTCGTGCGGCAGGTGCAGGGCGTGCAGCACCAGCTGGGTCGCCTCGTCGAGCGCGTTGTCGTAGCTGTGGCCGAACGTCAGCCCGGCCGCGTTGAAGCGGCTGGCGCCGTAGCGGATCAGGTCGATGATCGTGTGCAGTTCGTCGGTCATGGCGGCGCACGGGCTCGGCACGGGCGGCCGGGCCGGGAAGTATAGCGATGGCGCGGTTATGATGGCCGCACTTCAAGTAGCGCGTGAAGAAGGCCGATGTTCAACCGCACCACCCTCCTCGTCCTCGTCGCGGCCCTGGCCGCGGGCCTGGGCCTGCTGGCCTCGCGCCATTTCCTCGACGCGCGGGCGCCGGAAGGGCCGCCGATGCAGGCGGTGAAGCTGTTCCCGCAGCCGCGCGCGCTGCCTGCCTTCTCGCTGCGCCAGTCCGATGGCACCCCGCTGGTGCCGGGCGAGCTCAAGGGCCACTGGACGCTGGTCTTCCTCGGCTTCACCTGGTGCCCGGACGTGTGCCCGACCACGCTGGCGGAGCTGGCGCAGGCGCAGAAGCAGTGGGAAGCCCTGCCCGAGCCGACCCGGCCGCGCCTGCTGTTCGTGTCGGTCGACCCCGAGCGCGACAGCCCCGACCGCATCGGCGAGTACGCCCACGCCTTCCACCGCGACACCCTCGCCGCGACCGCCGACGTGCCCGCGCTGGAGAACTTCGCGCGCTCGCTGTCGCTGGTGTTCGCCAAGGTGCCGGCGCCCGAGGGTGCGCCCGCGGACACCTACACCGTCGACCACTCGGCCACCATCGCCGTGCTCGACCCGCAGGGCCGGATGGCCGGGATCATCCAGCCGCCGCTCAAGCCGAAGGCGATCGCGGCGGACCTGGTAGCGCTGACCGGCGCAGTCGGCAAGTGATGCCTGGTTCCGGGTCCGGCCGTCATCCGCGCGGGCGTTTTTGCCGTCATTCCCGCGCAAGCGGGAACCCGGTGTCTCGGGTTTCGGGCGCCGGGGCGGATCAGGCATTGAAGTCACTGGGTTCCCGCTTGCGCGGGAATGACGGCCGGGAATTCGGATTCCGCGCGAATGACGGAAGCAGGCCAGCATGAGCCTCGTCACCACCCTCACCTACGCCCTCCCCCACCGCGCGCTGTCCTCGCTGGCGCGCCGGCTCGCGTACTCCGGCCATCCCGGCCTCAGCCGCTGGCTGATCGACACCGTCACGCGCCGCTTCGGCGTCGACCTGTCCGAGGCCGCCGAACCCGACCCGCGCGCCTACCCGACCTTCAACGCCTTCTTCACCCGCGCGCTGCGGCCCGGCGCGCGCACCCCCGATCCCGACCCGCGCGCGCTGCTGATGCCGGCGGACGGCCGCGTCAGCCAGTGCGGGGCGATCGCCGGCGGCCGCATCTTCCAGGCCAAGGGGCATGCGTTCACCGCCGCCGAGCTGCTGGGCGACGCCGACGCCGCGGAGCCCTTCGCCGACGGCCTGTTCGCGACGGTCTACCTGTCGCCGAAGGACTACCACCGCGTGCACATGCCCTGGACCGGCACCCTGCGCGAGACCGTGCACGTGCCGGGCCGGCTGTTCTCGGTCGGCCCGGACGCGGTGCGCCGCGTGCCGCGGCTGTTCGCGCGCAACGAGCGCCTGGCTTGCCTGTTCGACACCGACTTCGGCCCGATGGCGGTGGTGATGGTCGGCGCGCTGCTGGTCTCCGGCGTGGAGACGGTGTGGAGCGGCGAGGAGATCCCCGCCTACGCCGGCGCGATCACCGTGAAGGACTACCGCGGCGCGGGCATCGTGCTCGAGCGCTTCGCCGAGATGGCGCGCTTCAACTACGGCTCCACCGTGGTCGTGCTGCTGCCGCCGGGCGTGGCCGAACTGGCGGCGGGGCTGGGCGCCGAATCGGCGGTGCAACTCGGCCAGCGCCTTGCGACCGTGTCGCGCCAGACCACGTAGCGGCCCGTGGGAGCGGCTTCAGCCGCGAGCTTTCCCCAGCGGGCACCCGCACCAGGCAAGGATTTCGGAAGCCGAAGGGCTCGCGGCTGAAGCCTCTCACAGGACAGCTGCCATCTCGCGGTGGCTACTTCGTGCAGCCCTCGAGCTTCAGCCGCTGTCCCTGCCGGATCGCGTAGCGCGGCGCCTTCAGGCCGTTGGCCCTGGCCAGCGTCTTGGTGTCGCATGAGTAGCGCTGCGCGATCGAGACCAGGGTGTCGCCGCGGGCGACGCGGTGCTCGCGCGGCTTGCTTGCCGGGCTCGGCACGCCGGTGGCGACCTTGGTCGGGCCCGGCACCAGTGGGGTGACGGTCGGGGAACCGGTGACCGGCTCGGCGTCGCCCACCTGCACCACGGCCGCGGCCGGGTCGCTCATCACCAGCTGGTGCGCGAGCTCGGCGCGCGCGCCGCGCACGCAGTAGCGGCCGTACAGGCCGACGATCTGCGCGGTGGCGTGCAGCGTGGTCCCGGCCGGCAGCCAGCTGTCGGCCTGGTAGCGCGGGTTGAGGTTGCGCAGCGCGCGCATGAAGCCCTCGCGGGTGCCGCCGTTGCCCAGGCAGATGGTCAGCTCGTAGATCGACGCCGGCCGGTCGAGCTTGAGCAGCGCCGGCTTGGCCTGCACGCGCGGGAAGTTCAGGCCGTACTTGCGCGGGTGCAGGAACAGCCACGCCGCGGCGATCACCATCGGCACGTAGTCGCGGGTCTCGGCCGGGAACTGGTTGTAGACGTCGGCATTCCAGAAACCGCGCCCGCCGCTGCCCTGGAACACCCGCAGCGCGCGCCCCTCGCCGCCGTTGTACGCCGCCAGCGCCATCTCGATGCTGCGGTTGAGCTCGCCCATGCGCTCGTTGAGGTAGGCGGCGCTGGCCTCGGCCGCGGCGCGCGGGTCGTAGCGGGTGTCGAAGCCGGTGCCGTCGATGCCCAGGCCGAAGCGCTGGCCGGTGGCGTACATGAACTGCATCGGCCCGGCCGCGCCGGCGCGCGAGGTGGCGTGCACCTTGCCGTTGGATTCCTTGGCCATGATCCCGAACAGCAGCGCCTCCGGCAGCCCGGCGCGCTGGTAGGACGGCCACATGATCTGGCGCAGGTACTCGTAGTTCTCGTAGCTGTCCATCAGCGACGGGCGCATGTCGGTCAGCCAGCGGCGGATGGCCGCCTGCACGGCCGGGTTGTACTGCACCATCTTGTCGAAACGGTGGCTGCGGTCGTCGAGCAGGGTGGCCGCGCGCGCGGCCTCGGGCACGTCGGCGACCGGGCCGACGTCGCCGGCGTGGTCGGGATCGGGATCCATCGGGTCCGGGCCGTCCTCGTCCGGATCGGCGTCCTGGGCCTGCGCGTCGGCGTTGAGCTTGAGCAGGCGCTTGAACACCGCCACCTGGTTGTTGACCTGGCAGCCCTTCTGCTTGAGGCAGGCGGCGACCACGTCCTCCATGTCCTCGATCGCGGCGTTGCTCTCGTCGATCGCGCCCGGCTCGTTGTTGCCGACCTTCACCAGCGCCTCGCGGTAGCGCTGCTCGGCGGCGGCCATGCGCTGGTTCAGCGCCTCGACGGCGGCCTGGTCGCGCCGCGAGAGCGCGGCGGCATCGGGGGACAGCGGGAGCAGCGCGAACGCCACGGCGAGGGGCGCCCAGCGGGCGCAAGAACCGGCAAGAACAGGCATGGACAGCAACGTTTTCCGGGCGATCGAAGAGGCCGCAGGGTAGCCCCGCGGCGGGAAGCGCGGCAACCGCGGAGCCATCGCATAGAATCCCGCGACCCCCAGGAGAACTGCGCCCATGGACCCCATCCTCGTCGGCAAGGCCGTCACGACGCCCGATGCGCTGCCCGCGAGCCAGGGCAAGGTCTGGCTGCAGCCGAAGTTCGGCAACCGCCACGGCCTGGTCGCCGGCGCGACCGGCACCGGCAAGACGGTCACCCTCACCACCATCGCCGAGGGCTTCTCGCGCATCGGCGTGCCGGTGTTCATGGCCGACGTCAAGGGCGACGTCGCCGGCATCGCCGTGGCCGGCACGATGAACGACAAGCTGCAGGCGCGGATCGCCGAGATCGGCATCGACGGCTACACCAGCGAGGCCAGCCCGGTCGTCTTCTGGGACCTGTACGGCAAGCTCGGCCATCCGGTGCGCAGCACGGTGAGCGAGATCGGCCCGACCCTGCTGGCGCGCATGCTCGAGCTCAACGACACCCAGTCGGGCGTGCTGGAGATCGCGTTCCGCGTCGCCGACGACAACGGCTGGCTGCTGCTCGACCTCGACGACCTGCGCGCCCTGCTGGGCCACGTCGCCGACAACCGCAAGGACGTCTCCACGCAGTACGGCCTGGTCAGCACGCAGTCGATCGGCGCGATCCAGCGCGCGATCCTGCAGATCGAGCAGCAGGGTGGGACGCTGTTCTTCGGCGAGCCGGCGCTGGAGCTGGCCGACATCATGCGCACGACGCCCGACGGGCGCGGGGTGATCGGCATCCTCGCCGCCGACCAGCTGGTGATGAAGCCGCGGCTGTACTCCAGCTTCCTGTTGTGGCTGCTGTCGGAGCTGTTCGAGCAGCTGCCGGAGGTGGGCGACCTCGACAAGCCCAAGCTGGTGTTCGTGTTCGACGAGGCGCACCTGCTGTTCGACGATGCGCCGCCGGCGCTGCGGCAGCGCGTGGAGCAGGTGGTGCGGCTGATCCGCTCCAAGGGCGTGGGCGTGTACTTCTGCTCGCAGTTCCCGGACGACGTGCCCGACGAGATCCTCGGCCAGCTCGGCAACCGCGTGCAGCACGCGCTGCGCGCGTTCACCCCGCGCGACCAGAAGGCGGTGAAGACCGCGGCCGAGACCTTCGTCGCCAACCCCGCGCTGGACGTGGCGAAGACGATCGGCCAGCTCGGTACCGGCGAGGCGCTGGTCTCCACGCTGCAGGACAAGGGCGTGCCGATGCCGGTCGAGAAGACGCTCATCGCACCGCCGCGCTGCCGCATGGGCGCGATCACCGACGCCGAGCGCGCGGCCGTGCGCGCCGGCAGCCCGGTGGGTTCCAGGTACGACAAGCCGCTCAACCGCGAATCGGCCGCCGAACTGCTGGCCGCGCGCCGCGCCGAGCCCGCCGCGGACGAGCCGGCTGCGCGCAAGGCCGGCAAGCCCGCCTCCGGCGCCGACGACGGCGAGCGCGGCGTCGGCGACGTGGTCAGGGACGCGCTGTTCGGCACCAAGCGCCGCCAGGGCATGATCGAGACCATGGCCAAGCAGACCGCGCGCACCGTCGGCAGCCGCGTCGGCCGGCAGATCCTGCGCGGCGTGCTCGGCGGCATCTTCGGCGGCAAGCGCTGAGCGCGACTTGCTGGTTTCCCGAGCAGTTTTCCCCAGGCATTTCCCCCCAAGACGGAGCCACCGATGAATCCTCGCGTCCTGCCCGCAGCGCTGTTCGCTTCCGCCCTGGCCCTGGCCGCCTGCAAGCCCTCCGGCGACGCCGACGCGCCGGCTGCGCCGCCGGCGACCGCCGCGGCACAGCCAGCGGCCGAAGCGCACCCCACCGACGTGGTGTCCGAGGTCGACAACGCGCAGGCCCCCGAGGGCCTCGACGTGCGCGCTTTCGCCGGCAGCTTCGAAGGCGCCCTGCCGTGCGCCGATTGCCCGGGCATCGACACCACCCTCGAGCTGTACGCCGACGGCACCGCCCGCCTCGACGAGCAGTACCGCGGAAGCAAGCAGGAAGCCGGGAAGACCGGCACCTGGACGGTGGAGGAAGCCGGCAAACGCATCCGTTTCGACCCCGACAGCAAGCAGGACGACGACCGCGTCTACGCCGTCGCCTCGCACGACGAGCTGCGCATCCTCGACCGCGACGGCAACCCGATCAGCGGCGCCGAGTACAGCCTGGTGCGCGCGGGCAAGACCAGGTAGGCGATCGCCGCACGGCTGGCCGGCGCCCCGCCCGCCCGTGGCCGATGCGGCTGCCTGCCGGTTCGGACGACATCCGACGGACGGTACCCGCGCCGCGACCGGTCGCCCGGCGCCGGCGCGTTGATCCGGACGCGGCGGGCCGGGGGACCCCGCTTGCGCCGACAGCGGGCCGGAGCCGCCGGCGCGACCCCGTGCCGGCCGCTGCGCCGATGGCGCAACTGGAGTCCGCCATGCACCAGATCACCCGCGCGGCGTGCGTCGCGCTGGCATCCGCCGTTTTGCTCGGCATCGCGGCGCCCGCCGCGCACGCCCAGGACCCGGGCGGCACCGCGATCGTGTCGATCTACAGGATCGCGCCCGGCAAGCACCTGGCCTTCCTGAAGTGGATGGCCGCGCGCGAGGCGGCGGCGCGCGAGGCAGGCGTTCCCGAGACGAAGTGGTATCGGCACCTCGACGGCGACAGCTGGGACTACGTGGCCATCGCCCCGGACCACGACGCGACGCTGGACGCCAAGGCCGATGCCGCGGCGAAGAAGCGCGGCCTCACCACCGGCATGAAGGCCGGCATGGAACTGCGCGAGCTGATGGCGTTCCACACCGACACCATCGCCGCCGGGCCGGCCACGGCCGAGGAACTGGTGCAGGAAGCCGATCGTCCCTGACGCGCGGGCATCGCGCTCCACCGCGCCCGTCGCGCGTCGCGACGGGCGCGTTGCCGCGGCGCTTGAGCCGGCGCGCCACGTCTGCGATAACACCGTCCCCGCGCAAGGCTCGCTGTTGTCCGCATGTCACGCTGGCGCCCACCCGCCGAAAAAAGCACGGCCCTGATCACGCAGGCCGGGCACGCGCGCCTGAAGGCCGAGCTCGACGAGCTCTGGCGCGTGCGCCGGCCCGAGGTGGTGAAGGCGCTGGCCGCCGCCGCGGCCGAGGGCGATCGCTCGGAGAACGCCGAGTACACCTACCGCAAGAAGCAGCTCGGCGAGATCGACCGCCGCGTGCGCTACCTCAGCAAGCGGCTTGAGACGCTGCGCGTGGTCGACGCGCCGCCGGCCGACCGCGAGGCGGTGTTCTTCGGCGCGCGGGTCGAGGTGGAGGACGCCGCCGACGGCGCGCTGTCGCGCTACCGCATCGTCGGGCCCGACGAAACCGATGCGCGGCAGGGCTGGATCAGCATCGACTCCCCGCTGGCGCGGGCGATGCTGAAGAAGCGCGTCGACGACGAGTTCGAGGCGCAGCTGCCCGGCGGGATGCGGCGGTTCTTCATCGTCGGCGTCGACTATGGCGATGCCTGATCCGCTTCCGGATTCCGGGCCCGCGAACGCTCTTGTAGGAGCGCACGCGGGCGCGACAGGCTTTCGCCGCGAAAGCACGGGAAGATCGGTCGCGCCGGGTGCGCTCCTACAGGCACCTGTCGCGGCGGACGCGCGCGAGGCCCGGACGTCGGCGCGGGAATCCGGCCTGCGCAGATATCAGGGCTGGCGCTCGAGCTCGTAGATGCCGCCGTCGGCGTCGGCGGTGAAATAGCCCGTCGACGACAACGCGTCCGAATCCGGCAACGGCGTGCCGGGCGCCACATGGCAGAACACCAGCGCCGCGGTCGCCCCGCACTGGACGTCGCGGCCACCGCGCGGAAACAGCTTCGACAGCCCGGCATCCCCCATTTCCTGCATCGGTCGCGCCTGGCCCTCGAACCACGCGATCCATCCATCGCCTGTGGCCTGCACGCGCAGCGGCGCCGGCGCTTCGGGTGCGACCTGTTCGCCGACCGGGCGATAGCTGCCGCTGAGCAGGTCGGCGGCCGCGGCGGGCGTCGCCGCGCACAGGGCGACGGCGAACAGCGCGGCGGCGCACGGCAACACCAACGCCGGCGCGATCGCGCGCATCACGCGTCGTAGTCCACTTCGCCGTACAGGTCGTGCTCGTCGCTGCCCAGGATGCGCACGTCGACGAACTCGCCCGGCCGCAGGCCTGCCTCGCGCCCGTCCTGGACCTGCACCAGGCCGTCGATCTCCGGCGCGTCGGCCATCGAGCGCGCGATCGCCAGCTCGCCGTCGATCGCATCGACGAGGCAGCGCTGCACGTTTCCGACCTTGGCCTCCAGCTTCGCCGCGGAGATCTCCGCCTGCCGCTCCATGAAGCGGGCCAGGCGTTCCTGCTTGACGTCGTCGTCGACCGGGTCGGGCAGCGCGTTGGCCTGCGCGCCTTCCACCGGCGAATAGGCGAACGCGCCGACGCGGTCGAGTTGGGCCTCGTCGAGGAAGTCGAGCAGCTCCTCGAACTCGGCCTCGGTCTCACCCGGGAAGCCGACGATGAAGGTGGAGCGGATGGTGATGTCGGGGCAAACCGCGCGCCAGCGCGCGATGCGCTCGAGCGTCCTGTCGACCGCGCCGGGCCGCTTCATCAGCTTGAGCACGCGCGGGCTGGCGTGCTGGAACGGAATGTCCAGGTACGGCAGCAGCGCCGGCACCCCGTCGGCGTTGCGCTGCGCCATCAGCGGGATGATGTCGTCGACGTGCGGATACGGGTACACGTAGTGCAGGCGCGTCCACGCGCCGAGCTCGGCCAGGCCCTCGCAGAGCGCCTTCATGCGTGTCTGGTACGCCCTGCCCCGCCATTCACGCTCGGCGTAGCGCAGGTCGACGCCGTAGGCCGAGGTGTCCTGCGAGATCACCAGCAGCTCGCGCACGCCGCCGCGCACCAGCCTTTCGGCCTCGCGCAGCACCTCGTCGACCGGCCGCGAGGCCAGGTCGCCGCGCATCGACGGGATGATGCAGAAGCTGCAGCGGTGGTTGCAGCCCTCGGAGATCTTCAGGTAGGCGTAGTGGTGCGGGGTGAGCTTGACGCCGACGTCCTCGTCCATCGCGCGCCGCGGCACCAGGTCGACGAACGGATCGTGTTTCGGCGGCAGCGCGGTGTGCACCGCGCCCATCACGCTGGCGTAGTCCTGCGGGCCGCTGATCGACAGCACGCCGGGGTGCGCCTGCCGGATCACCTCCTCGCGCTTGCCCAGGCAGCCGGTGACGATGACCTTGCCGTTCTCGGCCATCGCCTCGCCGATCGCGTCCAGCGACTCGGCCACCGCCGAATCGATGAAGCCGCAGGTGTTGACCACCACCACGTCGGCGTCGTCGTAGCTGGGGACGATGTCGTAGCCCTCGACCTTGAGCTGGGTGAGGATGCGCTCGGAGTCGACCAGGGCCTTCGGGCAGCCGAGGCTGACGAAGCCGACCCGGGGGCTGGCGGTGGGAGGCGGGGGCGTGGACATGCGGCTGCCGCGGAACGTGAAGGCCGCGGATTATAGCGGTGGGGCTAGAATCGACCCCTCCACCCGGAGCCCGGCCATGGGCGAGCAGGTCGCGATCGAGGTCGCCGGCATCGGCCGCATCGGCGGTTGGGCCGCGCGCCCCGGCACGGCGGTCCGCGGCGCGCTGGTGGTGGTGCAGGAGATCTTCGGCGTGAACGCGCACATGCGCGCGGTGGCCGACGGCTATGCCCGCGAGGGCTACCTGGCGCTGGCGCCGGCCTTCTTCGACCCGGTCGAGCCGGGCGTGGAGCTGGGTTACGACGAGGCCGGCTTCCGCCGCGGACGCGAGCTGGTCGGCGCGCTGGGCATGGACCGCGCGGTGGCGATCGCCGCCGCCGCGGACGGCTGGCTGCGGCGCGAGCTCGCTGGCGACGACGACGCCCCGGACGACGGCGCGCGCGTTGGCGTCGTCGGCTTCTGCTGGGGCGGCACTGTCGCCTATCTCGCCAACACGCGCCTGGGCCTGCCGGCGGTGAGCTACTACGGCGCGCGCAACGTGCAATACCTGGACGAGGCGCTGCGCGCGCCGATGATGTTCCACTTCGGCGGGCAGGACGCCAGCATCAAGCCGGCCGACGTCGAACTGCACCGGGCGAAGCATCCCAACGCCGCCGTCCACGTCTATCCGGCGGCCGGGCACGCGTTCAACCGCGACGTCGACCCGAAGGCCTACGAGCCCGAAAGTGCCCGGCTCGCGCATCGCCGCACCCTCGAGCTGTTCGAAGACGCGCTGCGCTGAGCGCGACGGAGGCCACCATGCCACGCCGGACCGAAGCCCACGACCGCTACGAGCTGCATCCGCAGCTCGCCGCCGACACCCATCCGGTGGCCGCGTTCCCGTTCTGCGAACTGCGGCTGATGGACGACAGCAACTACCCCTGGCTGGTGCTGGTGCCGCGCGCGGTCGACGCGCGCGAGCTGATCGACCTCGACGGCGCGCAGCGGCGCCAGCTCGGCGAGGAAATCGACATGGCCTCGCGCCTGCTGCGCGACGCGTTCAACCCGTTCAAGCTCAACGTCGCCGCGCTCGGCAACCTGGTGCCGCAACTGCACGTGCACGTGATCGCCCGCTTCGAGCACGACCCGGCATGGCCGGCGCCGGTGTGGGGCCGGGTCGCCGCGCGCCCGTACACGCCCGAGGCGCTGGTCGAGCGCATCAACACGCTCAACGAATACCTGCGGTCCTGAGCGTGCGCCGCCGCACCGCGGCTTGCGCACGCACCGATCCACCTGCCCGGAGACGCTGCATGCCCCTGTTCCGTTCCGCCGCGCCATCGATCGTCCTCGGCCTGGCCCTGCTGGCCGGCTGCGAGCGCCATCCCGCGCCCGCCGCCGGCAGCGCGGCGCCGGCCCCCGCCGCACGGCCCACGGCCGCCGCGAGCAAGGCCGGCGACCCGGCCTGGCAGCCGGCGGTGGATGCGTTCATCGACGGCTACTTCGCGCATTTCCCGGTGTTCGCCGCCAACGCCGGCAAGCACGAGTTCGACGGCAAGCTGCCCGACTACAGCGCCGAGGGCCTGGCGGCGACGGCCGGCTGGCTGCACGCCCAGCGCGACCGCTTCGCGGCCTTCGGCGGCGACGGCCGGCCCGCGCTCGACGCCACCCAGCGCTTCCAGCGCGACTACGTGCTGGCGGTGATCGACGGCAACCTGTTCTGGCTCGAGGACTCCGGCTTCGCGCACAGCAATCCCGCCTTCTATGCGGGCGACCTGTCGCCGAGCATGTACCTCACCCGCCCGTACGCGCCGCTGCCGCAGCGCATGGCGGCGTTCGTGCAGTACCAGGAGGCGCTGCCGAAGGCGATCGAGCAGATCAAGGCCAACCTGCAGCCGCCGCTGCCGATGACGTACGTCGAACTCGGCGCCAACACCTTCGGCGGCTACGCCAGCTTCTTCCGCGACTCGGTGCCGGCGATCTTCGCCGACGTCGAGGACGACGCGCTGCAGGCGCGCTTCAAGGCCAGCAACGAAGCGGCGGTCAAGGCCACCCAGGACATGGCCGACTGGTTCGGGGAGCAGAAGGCCTCCGCCACCCAGGATTTCGCCATCGGCGCCGGGAAGTTCTCGCGGATGCTCGAGGCGACCGAACGGGTCGACCTCCCGCTCGACCAGCTCAAGGCGATCGGCGAGGCCGACCTCGCCCGCAACCTTGCCTCGCTCAAGGCCGCCTGCGACGAGTTCGCCGCGGGCCAGCCGCTGCAGGCCTGCGTCGACAAGGCCAATGCCGACAAGCCCGAGGGCGGCGCGGTCGAAGGCGCGCGCAAGCAGCTGGCGGGGCTGCGCCAGTTCATCCTCGACCACGACCTGGTCAGCATCCCCGGCAGCGAGCAGGCCAAGGTCGACGAGGCGCCGCCGTTCAACCGCTGGAACTTCGCCTACATCGAGATCCCCGGGCCGTACGAGAAGAATCTGCCTTCGGTCTACTACATCGCCCCGCCGGACCCGAAGTGGCCCAAGGCCGAGCAGGAGGCCTACATCCCCGGCAAGTACGACCTGCTGTTCACCTCGGCGCACGAGGTCTGGCCCGGGCATTTCCTGCAGTTCCTGCATTCCAACCGCGCGGACTGGAAGTTCGGCCAGCTGTTCGTCGGCTACGCCTTCGCCGAGGGCTGGGCGCACTACGCCGAGGAGATGATGTTCGACGCCGGCCTCGACGGCGCCACGCCGGAAGTCCATATCGGCCAGCTGAGCAACGCGCTGCTGCGCGACGTGCGCTTCGTTTCCGCGATCGGCCTGCATACCGGCGGCATGACCGTGGCGCAGTCGGAGCGCATGTTCCGGGAGAAGGCGTTCCAGGATCCCGGCAACGCCCGCCAGCAGGCGGCGCGCGGCACCTACGACCCGGCCTACCTCAACTACACGCTGGGCAAGCTGATGATCCTGCAGCTGCGCGAGGACTGGACCGCCAGCCGCGGCGGCCGCAACGCGTGGATGGCGTTCCACGACAGGTTCCTGGGCTACGGCGGCCCGCCGATCCCGCTGGTGCGCGCGCAGATGATGGGCGGCGCGCCGGAGGCGAAGCTGTGGCGGCCGCCGGCGACGGCGCTTCCCGCGCCGTCGAAATAGCCCGGCCGCGTGGGGGCAGCTTCGGTCGCGGGCCTCCGGGCGAATCGCGCGATCCCGCGAAGAACTCGCGGCTGAAGCCGCTCCCACGATGCTGCCGAGCGCAATCCGGACCCGGAAACGAAGAAGCCCCGGGACTCGCGTCCCGGGGCTTCGTTCGCGCGCAGGGCCGATGGTTCAGTCGGCGTGCACCACGCGGGTGCCGGCGATCAGGTCGTGGCCGCAGCGGCGGTCGTTGCGGAAGATCAGCAGCACGTCCACCAGCCCCAGCACCGGCCCGATCAGCGGGATGCTGCTGGCGACCTGCACCGGCAGGTAGCGCAGGCCCAGCAGGCGCCCGAGCGGCGGCTTGTTGCCCTGCAGGTCGACGATCTTGATCTTCAGCGCCTTCTTGCCCCAGGTCTGGCCGCTGGCGTTGAGCGGGAAGGCCTGCACGACCACGAACGCCACGAAACCGATCAGCGCCCACAGCAGCGTCGTGCCGAGCCCGACCTGCTGGCCCGACTGCGCCGCCGCCATCGCCGTGGCGAAGTAGCCGCCCATGTACATGATCGGCATCATCACCACGACCATGATGATGACGTCGATGATCGCCGCGCCCAGGCGTGTTCCGCGCCCGGCCAGTTCGTCTCCCGACGAGAATTCGGCCACGGCCGCATCCGGCCCGCGATAAGGATTCTGCTCGTCCATCGGTCTCCCCTCTTCTCGGTTGGTTGGGTTCCAGCTCAGGTGCGCGGCAGCGTCACCCCCGTCTGTCCCTGGTACTTGCCGCCGCGGTCCTTGTAGGAAGTCTCGCACACCTCGTCGGACTGGAAGAACAGCATCTGCGCGACGCCCTCGCCGGCGTAGATCTTGGCCGGCAGCGGGGTGGTGTTGGAGAACTCCAGGGTCACGTGGCCCTCCCACTCGGGCTCGAGCGGGGTAACGTTGACGATGATCCCGCAGCGGGCGTAGGTGCTCTTGCCCAGGCACACCACCAGCACGTCGCGGGGGATGCGGAAGAACTCCACCGTACGCGCCAGCGCGAACGAGTTGGGCGGGATGATGCACACGTCCGACTCGATGTCGACGAAGCTGCCGGGATCGAAGGCCTTGGGGTCGACGATCGTGGAGTTGATGTTGGTGAAGACCTTGAACTCGCGCGAGCAGCGCACGTCGTAGCCGTAGCTGGAGGTGCCGTAGCTGACGATGCGGTGGCCGTCGGCCGCGTGCTTGACCTGGCCGGGCTCGAACGGCTCGATCATGCCCTTCCCTTCGGCCATGCGGCGGATCCAGCGGTCGCTCTTGATGCTCATGCGGGGGGTTCCATCGGGTCGGCGGCCAGCGGCCGAAGCCGCGCATTGTAGGGCGGGCCCCGGCCCGCCGTCGCGCAGGCCGTCATGCTCCCGGCCCCGCAGGAGCGCCCCTGGGCGCGATGGCTTTCGCGGGAAAGGCGATCCCCGTAAATGGCTCCGCCTATGGCGGGCCGGGGCCCGCCCTACAGGAGCGATGCGGAGATCGGCATCGAGGCGCGGGGACGCTTGCCCAGTTCGGCGACGACGTTGCGCGCGAGCTCGCGGTAGGCCTCGGCCGCGGGCGACTGCGGCGCCGCCGCAACCACCGGCACGCCGGCGTCGCCCTGCTCGCGGATCCCCGCCTCCAGCGGCAGCGAGCCCAGCAGGGCCACGCCGTACTTCTCCGCCATCCGCGCCGCGCCGCCCTCGCCGAAGACGTGCTCGGCGTGGCCGCAGTTCGTGCACACGTGCACCGCCATGTTCTCGACCAGGCCGAGCACCGGCACCTGCACCTTCTCGAACATCTTCAGCGCCTTGCGCGCGTCCATCGTCGCCACTTCCTGCGGCGTGGTCACGATCACCGCGCCGGCCACGGGGATCTTCTGCGCGAGCGTGAGCTGGATGTCGCCGGTGCCGGGCGGCAGGTCGATGACCAGGTAGTCCAGGCCCTCCTCGCCGCCCCACAGGGTCTCGCCGAGCAGTTGCGTCAACGCGGAGGTCGCCATCGGCCCGCGCCAGATCATCGGCGTGTCCTGTTCCACCAGCAGGCCGATCGACATCGCCTCCACGCCGTGCGCCCGCATTGGCTCGATCGACTTGCCGTCCGGGCTGTCGGGGCGGCCGGACAGCCCGAGCATGGTCGGGATGCTCGGCCCGTAGACGTCGGCGTCCAGGATCCCGACCCGCGCGCCGTCGGCGGCCAGGGCCAGCGCGAGGTTCACCGCGGTGGTCGACTTGCCGACACCGCCCTTGCCCGAGCCGATGGCGATGATGTTGCGCACCCGCGGCAGCGGGACGAGGTTGGGCTGGACGGCGTGGGCGTGGATGCGCGGGCTGCGTTGCGGTTGCATGCGCGGATTCTATCGCGCCGGCGCCGGCGCCCCCAGCTGAACCGCGGTCGGCCGCTTCCGACCCCACGCGGTGCGATGCGGTATAAACGGCGGCGGACGCCGCTCGGCGCCCGAGCATTCCATCCCTTGGAGGGGACACATGCGTAAAGCCAGCCTCTGGAAATGCCTCGCCCTGGTCTCGGTGCTGCCGATGGCGGCGTTCGCGCAGAACCCGGCTTCGCCGGTCGGCCGCTGGAAGACCATCGACGACGAGACCGGCAAGGTGAAGTCGATCGTCGAGATCACCCAGGCCGCGAACGGCACGCTGCAGGGCAAGGTGGTCGAGGTCCTGCATTCCGACCGCGGTCCCAACCCGACCTGCGACAAGTGCAGCGGCGCCAACAAGGACAAGCCGGTCAAGGGCATGACCATCCTCTGGGGCCTGAAGCCCGACGGCGACGAGTGGAGCGGCGGCACCGTGCTCGACCCCGCCAAGGGCAAGACCTACAAGTCCAAGCTCGAGATGCTCGACGGCGGCCGCAAGCTCGGCATGTCGGGCTGCATCGCCTTCATCTGCCGCCAGCAGGTCTGGGTGCGCGAATAGCGCATCGATCGCTTCCCGCTGCACCCGAGCGCCCCGGCCCCGGTCGGGGCGCTCTGTCTTCCCTGTGGGAGCGGCTTCAGCCGCGAGCTTTTCGGCCCTTGCAGGCAATGAAGGAAAGAGCTCGCGGATGAAGCCGCTCCCACGCTGGCCGCAAAGGTCGGTCGGGCGCGCCATGCGATAATCGCCGGCCGCCTGCCGCCGCGATCGCCATGCCCCGCAACGCCCTCGTCACCTCCGCCCTGCCCTATGCCAACGGCCCGCTGCACCTGGGCCACCTGGTGGGCTACATCCAGGCCGACATCTGGGTGCGCGCGCGGCGGATGGCCGGCGGCACCGCGCACTTCGTCTGCGCCGACGACACCCACGGCACGCCGATCATGCTGGCGGCGGAGAAGGCCGGCACCACGCCCGAGGCCTTCATCGCCGGCGTCCAGGCCGGGCATGAGCGCGACTTCGCCGACTTCGGCGTCGCCTTCGACCACTACGACTCCACCCATTCGGCCGGCAACCGCGCGCTGACCGAGGCGATCTTCGCCAGGCTCGACAACGCCGGCCACGTCTCGCGGCGCTCGGTGGCGCAGCTCTACGACCCGGTGCGCGGGATGTTCCTGCCCGACCGCTACGTCAAGGGCATCTGCCCGAACTGCGGCACGCCCGACCAGTACGGCGACAACTGCGAGCACTGCGGCGCGACCTATTCGCCGACCGAGCTCAAGTCGCCGTACTCGGTGGTCAGCGGCGCGACGCCGGAGCTGCGCGAGTCGGAGCACTTCTTCTTCGAGGTCGGCCGGTTCGAGGCCTTCCTGCGCGAATGGCTGGCGGGCGACGTCGCCGTGCCCGGGGTCAAGGCCAAGCTGCAGGAGTGGCTGGACGGCGAAGGCGGGCTGCGCGCCTGGGACATCTCGCGCGACGCGCCCTACTTCGGCTTCGAGATCCCCGGCCATCCGGGCAAGTTCCTGTACGTGTGGCTGGACGCGCCGATCGGCTACCTGAGCAGCTTCCAGGCGCTGTGCAAGCTGCGCGGCATGGACTTCTTCGAGTACGTCGCGCCCGGCAGCGCGGCCGAGCTGCACCACTTCATCGGCAAGGACATCGTCAACTTCCACGGCCTGTTCTGGCCGGCGGTGCTGCACGGCGCCGGCATGCGCGCGCCGACGCGGCTGCACGTCAACGGCTACCTGACCGTGGACGGCGCCAAGATGTCGAAATCGCGCGGCACCTTCGTGATGGCCCGCACCTGGCTCGACAATGGGCTGCCGGCCGAGGCGCTGCGCTACTACTACGCGGCCAAGTCCTCCGGCGGGGTCGACGACCTCGACCTGAACCTGTCGGACTTCGTCGCGCGGGTGAACTCGGACGTGGTCGGAAAGTTCGTCAACCTCGCCAGCCGCTGCGCGGGCTTCATCGAGAAGCGCTTCGGCGGGCGCCTGGCCGCGGCGCTGCCGGAACCGGCGACCTATGCGCGCTTCGTCGCCGGCCTCGCGCCGATCCGCGAAGCCTACGAGCGCAACGAGCCGGCCGCCGTGCTGCGGCTGGCGATGGCGCTGGCCGACGAGGCCAACCGCCACATCGACGAGCGCAAGCCGTGGGTGCTGGCGAAGCAGGACGGCGCGGAAGCCGAGTTGCAGGCGGTGTGCACGCAGGGGCTGAACCTGTTCCGCGTGCTGGCCGGCGCGCTGCGCCCGGTGCTGCCGGCGATGGCGCGGCAGGTGGAGGAGTTCCTCGACGCCCCGCTGGCGGCCTGGAGCGACCTCGACGCGCCGCTGCTCGACCGCGTCATCCGGCCGTACTCCCCTCTGTTCACCCGCATCGACCCCAAGCAGATCGCCGCCATGACCGAAGCCAGCAAGGAAGACCTCAAGCCGACCGCCCCGACGCAAGCCACGGCGACTGCGCCGGAAACGCCGGTCGCGGCTTCCGCCGCCCCCACGGCGACGCAAGCCGGGTCGGCTCCAGCCACCATCTCCATCGACGACTTCGCCAGACTCGACCTGCGCATCGGCAAGGTGCTCGCCTGCGACTTCGTCGAGGGTTCGGACAAGCTGCTGCGCTTCGAGCTCGATGCCGGGGAGCTGGGCCTGCGCCAGATCTTCTCCGGCATCCGTGCCAGCTACGGCGAGCCGGCGAAGCTGGTCGGCCGCAACGTCGTGTTCATCGCCAACCTCGCCCCGCGCAAGATGCGCTTCGGCGTGAGCGAGGGAATGATCCTGTCCGCCGGTTTCGACGGCGGCGCGCTGGCCCTGCTCGGCGCCGACGACAGCGCGCAGGCCGGGATGCCGGTGCGGTAGCGGCGCCACGCACGGGCGCGTCGGCCGTTCGCCGCTGTCCGCCAGCTCCGCCGGACCGTTCGCGCCATGGACCTGATCGACCGCCTCGACCGCCTGCTGCCGCAGACCCAGTGCCGGCAGTGCGGCTACGACGGCTGCCGCCCGTACGCCGCGGCGATGGCCGCGGGCGAGGCAGGCGTCGATCGCTGCCCGCCCGGCGGCGACGCCGGCGCGCGCGCGCTGGCGCGGGCGCTGGGCGTGGCCGCGCGGCCCTACGACCGCGCGCGCGGCGAGCACCGGCCGCCGGAAGTCGCGCTGGTGGTGGAGGCCGACTGCATCGGCTGCACCAAGTGCATCCAGGCCTGCCCGGTCGACGCCATCATCGGCGCGTCGAAGCTGATGCACGTGGTGATCGAGCCGCTGTGCACCGGCTGCGGGCTGTGCGTGCCGGCCTGCCCGGTCGACTGCATCCGGATGCTGCCTGCCTGACGCGGGCTCAGCCGTCGATGCGGATCCCGCCGTCGACCAGCAGTTCGCGCAGCGCGTCGAGCCGGTCGCCGTAGCGCTTCCAGCGCTGCATCGACGCACGGTTCATGCCCGAGCGCACCTGCACCGCGCTGGCGGTGGCCACCGGCGCCGCGTTGTCCTCGAAGCGCAGGCAGGCCTCGTCCCAGGGCAGGCCGCAGAAGTCCAGCAGCGCGCGCGTGCTGCCCGCCTGGTCTTCGACCAGGTCCTCGTAGCGCAGCTCCAGGATCCGGCCGGGTACCAGTTGCCGCCAGAACGCCATCAAGCGGTCGAACAGCAGGTAGTAGCGACCGGTTTCGAGCAGGTCGAACGAGTATTCATGGTGTGGCGACTCGAGCGCGAACAGCTGCCGGAAGTTGCTCAGGCAGGTGTCCATCGGGTCGCGCCGCAGGCACACGAGCTTCGCCCGCGGCAGCGCGCGCGCGATGAAGCCGGCATGCAGGAAATTGTGCGGCAGCTTGTCCACGAAGCGCGGCGTTCGGCCCGTGCCCGCCGGGCGCGTGCCCTGCACGTAGGCCTCGCCCAGCCGCGCCCAGGCATCGAACGCCGGGCCCAGCGCGGCGACGTTCTCGGCCAGCGAGCACGTCGGGCGCCCGGCGACCCGCTGCAGCGCGACGCCGAACGCGCCCGACTCGCCGGCCGAATGCACGCTGGCGTGCGAGGACAGGATGCGGTCCACCAGCGTGGTGCCGCTGCGCGGCATGCCCATCACGAAGATCGGTTCCTCGCTCCCGAAACCGTCCGACGGCGGCGGCGCGCGCTCGAAATGCCGCATCACCGCCTCGAAGTCGGCGACATGGCGCGGCATCGGATCGGCGATCCGGGCGCGGTGCGCCGCCTTGCCGTCCACGTAGTGCCCGAATGCCTCCGGGTACCGGCCGAGGTCCTCCAGTTCCTTCGCCAGCGCCAGGTGCAGGTACAGCCTGGCCTCGGCGTCCTGCACGTGCCGCTGCAGCACGTCGCCGAACCACGCGAGGTGGTTGTCCCCGGGCGCTTGCGTGCGCAGCTGCGACAGCGCGAAGTAGGCGCGCCAGTGGCCGGGATCGATGCGCACGCAGGCCTCGAACTCGCGCGCGGCCGCGTCCAGGTCGCCATGGAACAGGAACGAGGTCGCGAGGTTGAACCGGAAATTCGCGTGCCCGGGCATCAGCTCGACCGCCCGCCGGAACGCCTCGGCCGCCTTGCCGTGCGCGCCCGCGCTGCTGTAGACGACGCCGAGCGTATCGCAGACCGCGGCATCGTCGATGTCCAGCTTCATCGCGGCGTCGGCGGCGGCCACCGCCTCGCCCGCCTGGCGGTCCATCGCCAGCGCGCGCGCGTACTGCGCGCTGTAGTCGGCGCGGCCCGGACTGTATTCGACGGCGCGCCGCAGGTGGCCCAGCGCCAGCGGCACCTGCTGCATCTGCAGCGCGGCCACGCCGGCCACGAAGTGCACGCCGCCGTGGCGCGGCGCATGCGGGGCGACCTGCGCCGCGAGCCGCTGCGCCAGCGGCCACTGTTGCCGGTTGAGCGCCTCGATGGCCTGCGCGTACAGCTCCAGCGGGCCGGGCCTGCCGGCGGCGGCGTTCATCGCCCCGCTTTGGCCCGGGGCGGCGCGGTCGCGCAGGCCGAGCAGACCCGCTCGACCGCGTAGCCCTTCGCCCTGAGCTTCTCGACGATGCCGTCGCCGCCGAGCAGGTGCAGCGCGCCGACCACCACCAGTGTGTCGTCGGTGCGCGGCGCGGCGAGCATCTGCTCGATCTTCGGCAGCCAAGCGTCGTTTCGCTCGACGTTGATGTGCCGGTAGAGCTGCGGATAGTGCGTGCGCATGTCGGCGGCCATGTCGGCCCAGATCGCGTCCGCGTCGCCCGCCCGCCACTCGGCGTGCAGCTTCTCGAGCTCGCCGCTGCCGGCCTCCGACAGCGCCTCGTCGATGAACTGCAGCTGTTCCTGCCGGTCCATGCCGTCGAGGAAGGCGATCTGCTGCGCGCCGGTCTCGAAGCCGTCGGTGCGCTTGCCGGCCAAGCCGGCTGCGGCGATGAAGTGCTGGTCGAGGCCCAGCTTGGGGTCGAGCCCCTGCTTGGCCATCTCGGTCAGGCTGACCACCAGCCCGACGAACCAGGGTTCGAACATCTGCAGGCGCCCGGGCGTCATCCCCGCCGCCTGCAGGCCGGCGGCGTTGGCTTCCTGCCAGGCCTTGAACGCCGCCGCGGTCGCCGCGGGCAGCTCGCTGTCCAGCTGCGTGCCGTCGGTGCGCACCGCCGCCTGCATCATCTGCAAGGCGAGCTGCGGCGAGTTCATCTCCTCCGGCGGCAATTCGAACACCACGTTTTCCGCCCCGGCGAACGCGGCGTTGACGTCGCCGGAGAGCGGATAGTCATCCGCCCTGAGCAGGTGGAACGAACCCAGCAGCCAGACCGCGTTGTCGGCGTCGGACACCTTCCACAGCAGCGGCACCGGCGGATCCTTCGGCGGCACGAACACCATCTCGGGCGCCACGGTCGCCGCCGGCGCGGTCGATTGCGCAGGCCCGGGCGCCTGCGCCTGCGCGACACCGCAGGCGAGCGCGAGCAGGCCGGCGAGCCAGCGGCGCGGCGCCGGGCGGGGCGATCGCAGCATGCGCATCTCCGCAGGAACGCGGCGCCGCGGCGACCGGATCAATGGCTGCCCCCGGCGTACTTCTGCTCGCCCGCGGTGACGGCCAGGTCGAGCCGGTTCTCCGGCGGCGGCAGCGGGCAGGTCGCGAACGGCGTGAACGCGCACGGCGGGTTGTAGGCCTGGTTGAAGTCGAGCACGACCTTGCCGTCCGGACCCGGCTTGTCGGCGTAGAGGAAGCGGCCGGCGCCGTAGCTGCCGTGCCCGTTGGTGCGGTCGGCGAAGACCAGGAACAGACTGCCGTCGCCCTCGTCGAGCGCCTCGATGCGCCAGGTCCTGCCGTCGCGCTGGAATTCCACCGCGCCCGGGTTCGGCTCCTCGTTGACCGCGCCGATGATGTCGGCGACCTGGATCGTCTTGCCGGGCGCGTTCGGTACGAACTTCGCGTCGATCTTCCACGACGGATCGGCCGGCCAGTACTGCAGCCCGGCGAAACGCGTGCGCGTGTCCGCGTCGGCGTGCTTCACGCGCAGCGCGTGGCGCCCGTCGCGGGCGATCACCGTCATCTGGCCCTTGCCGTCGTCGAAGCCGACCACGCTCGGGCTTTCCGACATGTCGTCGTGCAGCTCGACGCGCTTGTCGAGCGGTTGCCCGTCGATGGTGATCGCCACGCCCTTCTCCGGAGTGAAGAACAGGTGCTCGCCTTCCTGCTGCAGCAGCCCCATCCGCGGCGGCCCCTTGGCCAGGCGGATGCCGCTGTCGGCGCTGCTGCCGACGTAGTGCGCCTTGAGCTCGATCCAGTGCAGGCCGACCAGGCTCGTCCAGCCGTCGGGCTTGCGCAGGTTGGCGTCGCGCTGCGCGCGCCAGGCGTTCTCCTCGGCGACGAAGGCCGGCACCGCCTTCGATGCGTTGTCGCCGGCCGCGGCCTGCGGCTTGTCGCCGCAACCGGACAGGGCCAGCGCGCAGCCGGCGAGCGCCGGCAACAGGATCGTTCGAAGCATCGTCAGCGTCCTCGCAGGAACCAGCGGTCGATTTCGGGCAACCCGAAGCGCGCCCAGGTCGGGCGGCCGTGGTTGCATTGCCCGGAGCGCTCGGTGGCTTCCATCTCGCGCAGCAGGGCGTTCATCTCGGGAATGGTCAGGCGGCGGTTGGCGCGCACCGCGCCGTGGCAGGCCATGGTCGAGAGCAGTTCGTCGCGCGCGGCGCGCACGCGCAGGCTCTCGCCGTGCTCGCGCAGGTCGGCCAGCACGTCGCGCAGCAGCGCCTCGGTGTCGCCGTGGGCGAGCAGCGCCGGCACGCCGCGCAGCAGCAGCGACTGCGGGCCGGTGCGCGAGACCTCGAAGCCCAGGTCGGCGAGCGTGCCCGCCTCGCGCTCGGCCACGTCGGCCTCGCGCTCGCTCACCGCGACCGCCTGCGGCACCAGCAGCGGCTGGGTGCGCAGGCCTTCGCCATCGTGCGCGTTCTTGAGCTTCTCGTAGCCGATCCGCTCGTGGGCGGCGTGCATGTCGACCACGACCAGGCCGTCGCCGGTCTCTGCAAGCACGTAGATGCCGTGCAGCTGGGCGATGGCATAACCAAGCGGCGGGATGCGTTCGTCGTGCACCGGCGGCAGCGCGGGCATCGCCGCGTCGTGCGGCGCCGTCGCGCCCCGATCGTCCATGGCGGATGCCGGCGCGGCATACAGCTGCGAATACAGCTGGCGCGCCTCGTCCACGCGCAGCGACAGGTCGGGCTGCGGCGCGCGCGTCGCCCACGGCGGCAGCGCGTCCGATGCGCCGTTCGCCATCGCGCCCGCGGGCTGCGAGGCGCCGGTCGACACGGCCACGCCGGCGCCTGCGCGCGTTTCCGCCAGCGCATCGTGCAGCGTACGGTAGGCGAAGTCGTGCACCAGCCGCGCGTCGCGGAAGCGCACCTCGTGCTTGGCCGGGTGCACGTTGACGTCCACGCGCGTCGGGTCGAGCTCGAGGAACAGCACGTAGGCCGGCTGGCGTCCGTGGAACAGCACGTCGGCGTAGGCCTGCTTCACCGCGTGGGCGACGCTTCGGTCGCGCACGCTGCGTCCGTTGACGTAGAGGTACTGCTGGTCCGCACTCGCACGGGAATACACCGGCTGCGCGATCCAGCCGTGCAGGCGCAGGCCGGCGGCGGCGTGCTCGATGCGCAGCGCGTGCCTGGCGAATTCCTCGCCCAGGGTTTCGCCCAGGCGCTCGCCGGCAGACGGGTTTTCCAGCGCCAGCCCGCCGTCGCCCTTGTAGCGGCGCGACGGCCGGCCGTTGTGCGAGACGCGCAGCTCCACGTCCGGCCGCGCCAGCGCCAGCGAGCGCAGCCATTCCTCGACGTGGCCGAGCTCGGTGCGCTCGGCGCGCAGGAACTTGCGCCGCGCCGGCACGTTGTAGAACAGGTCGCGCACCTCGACCGTGGTGCCGCGCGGATGCGGTTTCGGCGCGACCTCGCCGACGCGGCCGCCGTCGACCTGCAGGCTGGCGCCGTGGTCGTCGCCGTCGCGGCGCGAGGACAGCAGGAAACGGCTGACCGAGGCGATCGAAGGCAGCGCCTCGCCGCGGAAGCCGAGCGTGGCCACCGCCTCGAGGTCGTCGAGCGAGGCGATCTTGCTGGTGGCGTGGCGCGAGACCGCGAGCGGCAGCTCGTCGGGGCCGATGCCGGCGCCGTCGTCGCGCACCCGGACCAGGCGCACGCCGCCTTCCTCCAGGTCGATGTCGACGCGGCGCGCGCCGGCGTCGAGCGCGTTCTCGACCAGTTCCTTGACCACGGACGCGGGCCGCTCGACGACTTCGCCCGCGGCGATCTGGTTGACGAGGATGTCGGGAAGCTGGCGGATGCTCACCGCGCCAATGATAGCGGCCGCGCAGCCTGGCAGGAGCGCACTAGGGCGCGATCGCCTTCGCGTCGCGGGCGGTCGCGCCCCGGTGCGCTCCTACGGGCTTCCGCCGGCGCCGCTTCCGGTCGTCGCCGCATCCGCGGCCGACGCGCGCGCGGCGTAGAGCGTGCCGGGCGGCGGCTGGCGCATGAAATACGTGTCGACGCCGCGCAGGATCGCCCCCGCCAGCTTGCGCTGGTAGCCCGGGTCGGTGAGCTGGCGCTCCTCGGCCGGGTTGGAGATGTAGGCGGTCTCGACCAGCATCGCCGGCATGTCGGAGGTGCGCAGCACCGCGAAGTTGGCGCGCTCGACCTTGCGCGTGTTGCCGACGTCGCCGAGGCTGTCGAGCACGTGGTGCGCGGCGTCCTCGGACGCCTTCATGTGCCCGCTCTGGGTCAGGTCGAGCAGCACCGAGGCGAGCGTGTTGCCGGCCTGCGGCACGCGCCCGCCGATCAGGTCGGCGGCGTTTTCCTTGTCGGCCAGCCAGCGCGCGCGCTGCGAGGATGCGCCGCGCAGCGACAGCACGTAGACCGAGGCGCCGGAGGCGCTGCGGTTCTCGGCGGCGTCGGCGTGGATCGAGACGAAGATGTCGGCCTTGGCCGCGCGCGCCAGTTGCGCGCGCTGGTTCAGGGGAATGAACACGTCGCGGTCGCGGGTCATGTAGGCCTTGAGCCCGGGCGTGGCGTTGATCTGGCGCGCCAGCTCGCGGCCGATGGCCAGGGTCACGTCCTTCTCGCGGCGGCCGTTGAGGCCGATCGCGCCCGGATCCTGGCCGCCATGGCCGGGGTCGATCGCCACCACCAGCGGCCGCATGCCGATGCGGCCGGCGCGCGGCGGCCGCGCCGGCTCGGCCGGTGCTTCCGCGACGGGCTTGGCGGGGTCCATCGGTGTGGGCACGCCGGTGGCGATGCGGGTCGGCACGCCGGTGGCAGCGGTGCCGGCCGCCTGCGCGACGCCGGGCTGATGCGGCGACGCGGCCTGGGCCTGCGCGGGCGGCGGCTGCGAGGCCTGCACTGTGGCCGCGACCAGGCGCGAGGTGGCGGCGGCGGACGCGATCGCCGGATCCGGCGGCGGCGCCTGCGCGGGCGCGGTGGCCTGCGGCTGCGCGGCAGCGGGCATCGGCGCGCTAGCCGCGGCGATGCGCGCGATCGGATCCTCGGCGCCGTTGTCGCCCGGCCATTCGAGCACCAGCCGGGTCTGGTCGCCCGCGCCTTCGAAATGCGGCTTGAGCGCCACCACCGGCGCGTGCAGGTCGAACACGATGCGGGTGGTGCCCGGGGCGGGATGGCCGGTGCGGACTTCCTTCACCAGGCCGGCGGCCGGCGGCAGCTTGAGGCCGCGGGCGTCGACCCCTGGCAGGTCCAGCACCAGGCGGTCGGGATTGGACAGGGAGAACAGCTTGTACTCGACCTGGCCATCCAGCGCGATTTCGGCGCGCGTGCCGGTGGAGCCGGCGGCCAGGCGCAAGTTGTTGATTTCAGAGGCGTGCGCGAGATTCCAGACCAGCGCGCCCAGCAGCGCCAGGCCGAGGATGAGTTGCTGGACGGAGATCCCCTTGGCTCGCATGGCCGGTAGTCAAGCACCAAGCCGGCGGTTTTGCAACTGCTTTTCCCTTACGAATCCGTGGCCTGCCGATGTTTGCTACCGGCCGGATTCAGGAAGGGGTCGCAAGTCGCCGAAACTTTCCATTCGCTTAACCCAGCCCTGCCCGGCCGCGCTGCCAGGCCGCAGCCTGGCCGCCCTGCCCGTCCCGCTGACGGCCAGGTCGACCTGCAGGTCGGCCGGCGGCAGGGCGCCCGCACCGCGCTCGGGCCATTCGACCAGCCACAGCGCCACGCCGATTTCATCGAGGCCGAGGAATTCCAGCTCGCCGGCGCCGGCGATGCGGTACAGGTCCAGGTGCAGCGCCTCGCCCTGCGGCAGCGGGTAACGCTCGACGAGGGTGTAGGTCGGGCTGCGCACCGGCCCCTGCACGCCGAGCGCGCGCAGCCATGCGCGCGCCAGCGTCGACTTGCCCGCACCGAGGTCGCCGTGCAGGTACACCACCGCGCGCGCGGGCTGCGTCGCGGCGAGCGAGCGACCGAGCGCGTCGGTGGCTTCGGGGTCGGCCAGGAAGTGCTCGCGCATCGCTCCGCTCATGGATTGGCCAGCCGCCGCAGCGGCGCGAGCAGGTCGGATGGCAGCAGCCCGCGCTCGCCGCCTTCGCGCGCGGCGGCATCGCCGGCGGCGGCGTGCAGCCATGCGCCACCGCTCGCGGCGTCGAATGCATCCAGGCCCTGCGCGCGCAGCGCGGCCACCACGCCGGTGAGCACGTCGCCCATGCCGCCGACCGCCATGCCGGGATTTCCCGCGTCGATCACGCGCGGCACGCGGCCCGGCGCGGCGACGATCGTGCCGGCGCCCTTGAGCACGACCACGCAGCCATGGCGTTCGCACAGCGCGGCGGCCGCGGCGCGGCGGTCGGACTGCACCTCGCGCGTCGACGTACCCAGCAGGCGCGCGGCCTCGCCGGGATGCGGCGTCAGCACGGTGTCGCCCGGCAGCGTGCGCGGCGCGACGGCCAGCAGGTTGAGCGCGTCGGCGTCGACGACCAGCGGCCTGCCGCTTGCGACGGCCGCCGCGAGCAGGTCCTTTCCCCACGCGTCCTGGCCGAGGCCCGGGCCGATCGCGACCACGCCTGCCGCCTGCAGCAACGCGTCGATGTCCGCGCGCGATTCGATCGCGTGCGCCATCGCCTCGGGGCGGCGCGCGAGCAGCGCCGGCACGTGCGCCGCGCGCGTGGCGACATCGACCAGGCCTGCGCCGCTGCGCAGCGCGGCTTCGGCGCACAGCAGCGCCGCGCCGCCCTTGCCGTGGTCGCCGCCGATGCACAGCACGCGCCCGGATTCGCCCTTGTGCGCGTTGCGATGGCGCGGCGGCAGCAAACCGCGCAGCGCGCCGGACGCGAATGCTTCCGCCACGGGCGCGACGCCCGCCATCGACGCTTCGTCGACGCCGAGCGTCGCCACCTCGCGCACGCCCACGTGGTTGAGCGCGGCGCCGGTCGCCAGTCCCGCGTGCGCGGCAATGAACTGCAGCGTGCGCGTGGCGTGCACCGCGGCGCCGGGAACGTTGCCGGTGCCGGCGTCGACGCCGCTGGGCGCATCGAGCGCGAGCACCGGTGCGCCGGCGTCGTCGATCGCGGCGACCAGCGCCGCGGCAGCGTCGTCCGGCGCGCGCGAAAGGCCGATGCCGAACAGCGCGTCCACGACCAGGTCCGCCTCGATGGCGGCGCCGGTGAACTCCTCGACCCTGCCGCCGGCCTCGCGATATTCGCGCTCGGCGCGCGCGGCGAGGTCGCCGCGCGGCGCGTGCGCCGGCAGCCGCAGCACGCGCACCTCGCGACCACCCTCGCAGGCATGCCGCGCCAGCACGTAGCCGTCGCCGCCGTTGTTGCCGGGCCCGCAGGCGACCACGACCCGACGCGCCTGCGGCCAGTGCGCGAGCGCACAATGCCAGGCGGCCAGGCCGGCGCGCTGCATCAGGATGAAGGCGTCGCCCGACGCCTGCGCCGAAGCGGCCTCGACCCGGCGCAGCGCGGCGTTGTCGTACAGGGGAAAGGAGCCGCTCATCGGCGCGATTCTATACTTGCGCCGCCATGTCCCAGCCCGCCGCCAACGTCCCCGCCGACGCTCCCGACCACCGCGCGCTCGCGTCGCGGATCCGCGCGCTCGCACGCGAGGCCGGCTTCCAGCGCTGCGGCATCGCCGGCATCGAGCTGGGTGAGGACGAAGGCCACCTGCGCGACTGGCTCGCCGAAGGCCTGTACGGCTCGATGGACTGGATGGCGCGGCACGGCGACAAGCGCTCGCGGCCGGCCGAGCTGATCCCCGGCACGTTGCGCGTCGTTTCGGTCGGCCTGGACTACGGGCGCAAGGACGACGACGAGGCCTGGCGCACGCTCGCCGACGGCGCGCGCGCCTACGTCGCCCGCTACGCGCTGGGCCGCGACTACCACAAGCTGATGCGCGGGCGCCTGCAGAAGCTGGCCGAGCGCATCGCCGAGGAAGTCGGCCCGTTCGGCCATCGCGTGTTCGTCGACTCGGCGCCGGTGCTCGAGCGCGCGCTGGCGCGCAATGCCGGCCTGGGCTGGATCGGCAAGCACACCTGCCTGATCGACCGCGACGGCGGCTCGTGGTTCTTCCTCGGCGAGATCTACCTCGACCTGCCGCTGCCGATCGACCCGCCCGCGAGCGCGCACTGCGGCACCTGCACGCGCTGCATCGACGTCTGCCCGACCGGCGCGATCACCGCGCCGTACCGGCTCGACGCGCGGCGCTGCATTTCCTACCTCACCATCGAGCACGAGGGCAGCATCGACGAGGCGCTGCGGCCGCTGGTCGGCAACCGCATCTTCGGCTGCGACGACTGCCAGCTGGCGTGCCCGTGGAACAAGTTCGCTCGGCGCAGCGACGAGCCGGACTTCCGCGCCCGCAACGACCTGGACAGGGCCACGCTGGCGGAGCTGTTCGCGTGGACGGAAGCGGAGTTCCTGCAGCGCACGGAGGGCTCGGCGATCCGCCGCAGCGGCCACGCGCGCTGGCTGCGCAACATCGCGGTCGCGCTGGGCAACGCGCCGACGACGCCGGAGGTGGTGGCCGCGCTCGAATCGCGCCGGCACGAGCCCGACCCGGTCGTGCGCGAGCACGTGCTGTGGGCCCTGGCCCGCCACGGCCTGTAGGAGCGCCCCTTGGGCGCGATCGCCTTGCGCGGGCGCCTCGATATCCCCGCGGTCGCGCGCCCATCGCGCGTCGTACGGGCGCCGCCAGGGCGAGGGGCGTCGGGGACGTAGCCCCGACCTGCGGTCAGGCCGCTTGAGCGGGGATCGAGTCGTTGGTATGGGTCAGCGCGTTCTGGCGGTCGACGTAGACCAGCGTCGGCTTGAACTTCGCCGCCTCGGCTTCGTCGCAGGCGCCATAGGCGCAGATGATCACCAGGTCGCCCGGCTGCGCGCGGTGCGCGGCGGCGCCGTTCACCGAGATGATGCCGCTGCCTTCCTCGGCGCGGATCGCGTAGGTCGCGAAGCGCTGGCCGTTGTTGACGTTGTAGATCTCGATGCGCTCGTACTCGCGGATGCCGGAGATGTCGAGCAGGCGGCCGTCGATCGCGCACGAACCCTCGTAGTGCAGTTCGGCGTGGGTGATGGTGGCGCGGTGGATCTTGGCCTTGAGCAGGGTCAGTTGCATGGACGATAGCCGTGGGAGGCGGGCAGGACGGGGATTTTACAGGATGGGGGCGCGGAGCCGGCGCCCAAGGGCGGCAAGCCCTCGTGGGAGCGGCTTCAGCCGCGAGCCCCTTGGCAGGGCCTGGCGGGCACGAAAAGCTCGCGGCTGAAGCCGCTCCCACAAGGCAAACGCCTACTGGCCGAACTCCAGGTTGTCGATCAGCCGAGTCGCGCCCAGTCGCGCGGCGACCAGGGCGACCCGCTCGCCCGGTGCGCCATCGGGTTCGCCGAGCTCGCGGTCTCGCACCACCGCGTAGTCGACGACGAATCCCGCGGCCTCGAGCCGTTCACGGGCCCGTGCCTCGACCTCGCCGCGCGGCGCGCCCGCTTGGGCGGCATCGCGCATCGCCAGCAGGGTGCGGTGGATCTCCGGCGCTGCCGCGCGCTCTTGCACCGACAGGTACTGGTTGCGCGAGCTCATCGCCAGGCCATCGGCCTCGCGCACGATCGGCGCCGGCAGCAGTTCGACCGGGAACGCCAGGTCGCGCACGAAATGGCGGATCACCGCCAGCTGCTGGTAATCCTTGCGCCCGAACACGGCGACGTCCGGCTGCACCTGGTTGAACAGCCGCGTGACCACGGTGACGACGCCGTCGAAGTGGCCGGGGCGATGCGCGCCGTCGAGCACGTCGGTGATGCCGGGCACGCGCATGCGCACCGCGTTGTCCGGCCCGAACGGGTACATCTCCTCGACCGATGGCAGCCACAGCAGGTCGCAGCCGGCGGCTTCCAGCCCGGCGGCGTCGGCCCCGGGCGTGCGCGGATAGCGCGCGAAGTCCTCGTTGGGCCCGAACTGGGTGGGATTGACGAACACGCTGGCGACGACGCGGTCGGCGTGCCGGCGCGCGAGTTCCACCAGCGAGAAGTGGCCGGCGTGCAGGTTGCCCATCGTCGGCACCAGGCCGACGCGCAGGCCGGCGCGCTTCCATTGCGCGATGCGGGTGCGCAGGGCGGTGAGTTCGGTCGCGGTTTCGATCATGGGCCGTGGTTCGGTTCGGCGCTTTTCCTTGTCATCCCGAGCGCAGCGAGGGATCTGCCCCATGCGACGAACGCGACAGATCCCTCGCTGCGCTCGGGATGACAAGGTGGCGGTTACAGGTAGGAATGCGCCTCGTCCGGAAAACTGCCACCGCGCACGGCGGCGACGTAGGCCTGCACCGCGCCTGCCACCGAGCCGCCGTCGGCGAGGAAGTCCTTGACGAACTTCGGCCGCCGGTGGCCGCTGTGCAGGCCGAGGAAGTCGTGCAGCACCAGCACCTGCCCGTCGCAGTGCGGGCCGGCGCCGATGCCGATGGTGGGGATCGGCGAGGCGGCGGTGATCGCCTGCGCCAGCGGCGACGGCACGCATTCGAGCACCAGCAGCGTGGCGCCTGCCTCCGCGACGGCCGCGGCATCGGCGCGCAGCGCGCGCGCCGCGTCGTCCTCGCGCCCCTGCACCTTGTAGCCGCCCAGGCGCAGCACCGACTGCGGGGTCAGGCCCAGGTGCGCGCAGACCGGGATCTCGCGCTCGACCAGGAAGCGGATCACCTCGAGCTTGTGGCCCGCGCCTTCGAGCTTGACCATGCGCGCGCCGGCCTGCAGCAGGCGCGTCGATGCATCGAGCGCGCGTTCCGGCGTCGCGTCGGCCTGGAACGGCAGGTCGGCCACCAGCAGTGCGCGCGAGACGGCGCGCCCCACGCAGGCCGTGTGGTAGGCGATGTCGTCCACCGTCACCGGAAGCGTCGAATCGTGGCCCTGCACCACCATGCCCAGCGAGTCGCCGACCAGCAGCAGATCGGCGCCGTTGGCGTCGAACACGCGCGCGAAGCCGGCGTCGTAGGCGGTCAGCATCGCAAGCCGGTGCCCGGCGCGCTTGGCCTCGGCCAGCGCCGGTACGGTGAGGGGCTTGCGGTCGTCGGGTGCGTACATGGCGGAGGATCGCAGGGGCGCCAGGCGGGGCGTCAGGGTAGCGCTTCGATCCCCTCGGCGGCGACCTCGGCGGCGAGCGAACGCACCGTTCCGCGACCGGGGACGACCGCCTCGGGGGCGATCTCCGCCAGCGGCACCAGCGCGAACGCGCGTTCGTGCAGGTGCGGGTGCGGCACGCGCAGGCCGGGCTCGTCGATCACCGCCTCGCCGAACAGCAGCAGGTCGAGGTCGAGCGTGCGCGGGCCCCAGCGCTCGCCGCCGTCGCCGCGGTCGCGGCCGAACTGGCGCTCGACCTCCAGCAACGCGTCGAGCAGCGCGCGCGCGTCCAGCCGCGTTTCCAGCCGCGCGGCGGCATTGACGAAGTCCGGCTGCTCGCGATGCCCCCAGGCCGGCGTGCGGTAGAGCCGCGACGCGCGCAGCAGGCGCGTGTCCGGCAGCGCGTCGAGCGCGGTGAACGCCTCGCGCAGGGTCGCGGCGGCATCGCCGACGTTGCCGCCGAGGCCCACGTACGCGATCGTGGCCGCGCTCATCCCGCGGGCGCGGCAGGCCTGCGGCGCCGCCGGCGCCGGCGCGGCGCGGGGGATTCCCCGCCATCGCCTTCGACGTCCTCCGGTTCCGGATGCAGGGCGATCGCGTTGTCCGGATCGCGCTGCGCATCGCGCCAGAACGCGATGTCCTCGGCATGGTCGTCGGAACCGGCCTGGCGCAGCACCAGGAAGTCGAACGCGGCGCGGAAGCGCGGGTGCGCGAGCAGGCGCGTCACGCGCTTGCGCTGGCGCTGGCCGGACTGCGCCAACGACAGCCTCGCCTGCAGCAGCCAGATCTCCTGCATCGGCAGCGAGAAGCGGCGCGGCAGCGCGATGGTCGCCAGCTGGTGCACGGTGACGCGGTCGGCGGCGCGACGCTGCGCCTCGGCGGCGTGCACGCCCTGCCCCTGCAGCGCGATCAGCGCGCGGCAATACGCCGGCCACAGCAGCAGCGCGAACAGGAACGCAGGCGACACCGGCTCGTCGGCGCGCACGCGCGCATCGGTGCCGCGCAGTCCCGCCAGCACCACCCGGCGCAGCGCGCCGCTGCGGTTGGACGTGAGCGCGGCGGCCGACTCCGGGAACAGCACCGCGAGCAGGCCGAAACGCTCCAGCCCGAGGAAGCTCTCCTCGCCATGCCCGGACAGGAACAGCTTCAGGCATTCCTCGAACAGCCGCGCCGGCGCGGCGTCGGCCAGCAGCGGCGCCAGCGAGGGAATCGGCGCGGCGGTGGCGTCGTCGATGCGGAAGCCCAGTTTCGCCGCCAGCCGCACCGCGCGCAGCATGCGCACCGGGTCCTCGGCGTAGCGCGCGCCGGGGTCGCCGATCAGCTTGAGCACACGGTTGCGCACATCCTCGTAGCCGCCGACGTAGTCGTGCACGGAAAAGTCGTCGACCGTGTAGTACAGCGCGTTGGCGGTGAAGTCGCGCCGCACCGCGTCGTCCTCGATGCTGCCGTAGACGTTGTCGCGCAGCAGGCGGCCGTCGTCGTGGACCTGGCGGTCGCCGCTGCCGTCGTCGCTGTTGGCGCGGAAGGTGGCGACCTCGATGATCTCGCGGCCGAACACCACGTGAGCGAGCCGGAAGCGGCGGCCGATCAGCCGGCAGTTGCGGAACAGGTGCTTGACCTCCTCCGGCGTCGCGCTGGTGGCGATGTCGAAGTCCTTGGGATGGCCGCCGACCAGCAGGTCGCGGACCGCGCCGCCGACCAGGAAGGCCTGGTAGCCGCCTTCGCGCAGGCGGTAGAGCACGCGCAGCGCGTTGGGGCTGATGTCCTTGCGCGAGATGGGATGCTGGTCGCGCGGGACGACCCGCAGGGCGACGGGGATGGGCGGGGTCTGGGTCGGCATCGGGCAGCCAGTGGATCTCCGGGTGGGGCTGCCGCTTGGCGGCCTCCATATCGCTGCTATACTAGCAAGCCGCGCAGGCCCCACCGGTGCCGAGCGGGCCGGCCGTCCAGCCGGCGTCGCCCCAGGCGACACCCCGCTCCCTTCGTCTAGAGGCCCAGGACGTGGCCCTCTCAAGGCTAAAACACGGGTTCGAATCCCGTAGGGAGCGCCATATATCCGTCGTCTCCGAAGCCGAGCCGCACAAAGCCGCGGCGATGCAACCGAAGCGACTCCCGCCCGGCACGATCGCCCTTCCCCCGCTCGCGGGGGAAGGGAACGGGATGAGGGAAAGCCCGCGCAGCAATGCGCGGGCTTTTTTTTTGGCCGCGCGCAGCAAGGGCTCTTCCACCGGCGCAGGATCCCCCGCCGCGCTCGGGATGCCAGCGCCGACTCCGCGACGCGGTCGCCGATGCGATCCTGCCGCTGGCGTAAACTAGGTCGCTCCCGCTTCCCGACCGCAGCCACGCCGCCATGCCCTTCGTCGTCACCGAGAACTGCATCAAGTGCAAGTACACCGACTGCGTCGAGGTCTGCCCGGTCGACTGCTTCCACGAGGGCCCGAACTTCCTGGTGATCGATCCGGACGAGTGCATCGACTGCACCCTGTGCGAGCCCGAGTGCCCGATCAACGCGATCTATCCCGAGGACGACGTCCCCGCGGGCCAGGAGCAGTTCGTGGCGCTGAACGCCGAGCTGTCGAAGGCCTGGCCGGTGATCACCGCGCGCAAGGACGCCCCGGCCGACGCCAGGGAATGGGAAGGCAAGCCGGACAAGCTGCCGCTGCTCGAGCGCTGACGAAGCGCCGCGGCGCCGTCAGTGCGGCTTCGCCTTCCGCTTCCGCGCAGGCGCGTCCGGGCGCAGCTTCACCGGCTGCCGGTACAGGGCCACTTCCAGCGGCACCCGCCGCGCGAGCGCCTGCAGCAGTTCCGCCGCTGCCGCGCTCTCGAGCCTGTCGCCCGCGGGCCCGAGCGCGTCCACGCGCGTGCGCAGGCCCTGCCCCGGCGCCTCGATCGGCAGCGCCTGCGCGCGGACCAGGAAGGCCTCGCCGCGATAGCGCACCGAGTAGAGCCCCAGCATCTGCGCGCGCCCTTCGTACTCGACGCCTTCCAGCCCGACCAGGATCTTGCCGATCGTGTTCCAGGTGTCGAGCATGCCTTCGGCGACGGTGAACGCGCCGCCGTCGGGCGGAATCACGATCGCGGGTTCCGGGGGCTCCGGCTTCGTGCCGGCCTGGCCGTGGCATCCGCCCAGCACGACCAGCAACGCCGCCACGAACGCAACGCGGCCCGTTGCCGGGCCGCGCAGGTGTTCGATTGGACGCGCGTGCATCTTCGGCCGGCGTCAGCCGGCGCCGAGGGCCGCCTTCAGCGTGGCGACGAGCTTGGCCGGCGCATCGCCGGCGGCGGGCATCCCGCGCGGATCGACCGCGGAGACGTAGGCGCCGGCCTCGACCTTGGTCACGCGCAGCAGGAACTTGCTGCCGGCGTAGTCGATGTCGTAGGTGCCCAGGATCTGCGCCTTGCTGGCGATGGTGACGCCTTCGGTCGCCGCCAGCACCTCGCCGACCTTCGCGAACACCGCGTCGCGGTCGCCGGGGACGGTGAAGCCGGTGTTGTTGGGCGCGGACGCCTGCGCCGGCGCCGCCATCGACGAGCGCGACACCGACTGCGGCGCCTCGCCCGGCAGCTTCATCGCGCCCGAGGTGTCCGGCATGTTCAGGTCCGGCGGCACTTCCAGCGGCCGGTTCTCGGGGCTCTGCGCGTAGAGCTCGCTGCCCTTGCGGAACCAGCTGCAGCCGGAAGCGCCGAGCACGGCCACGGCCAGCGCGGCGACGGCGACGAAACGGAACGTGGAGGCGGGAAGGCGCATCTGGATCTCCTGCGGGTCAGGCCGGCGAGTGTATCGCGCCGCAGGCGGCGGCGGTCATGGCGTGGCGGGCAGTCCGGGCGCGGGCCGGTCAGCCGCGGTTCCGGAAGCGCCGGCTCGCGGGAGCGGCTTCAGCCGCGAGCTTTCGCAGGCTGCCATCCGCGGGAAAAGCGCGCGGCTGAAGCCGCTTCCGCGGGAATCACGCAGCGGCGTCGGCCTCGAGCGCGGCGACGTCTTCGGCGATGCGCTCGGCCTCCGGCGCGCGCGCGGGCGACAGCGTGGTCAGCGGCAGCCGCAGGCCGTGGCCGATGCCGCGGCGGGCGAGCAACGCCTTGACCGGGATCGGGTTGGGCTCGACGCCGAGGAAGTCGTACAGCGCGCGCACGCGCGCGTCGAGTGCGTCGGCCGCTTCATGGTCACCCGCGCGGGCCAGGTCGCAGAGCCGGCGGAACGCGCCGGGCACGACGTTCGATGCCACCGAGATCACGCCGTCGGCGCCGGCGAGCATGGCGCGCACGGCGGTGGGGTCGTCGCCGCTGAGCACCGCGAAGCCGTCCGCGCGCAGCGGCAGCAGCGCCTGCATGCGCTCGGGCTCGCTGCGCGCTTCCTTGATGCCGACGATGCGCTCGTGCGCGGCCAGTTCCGCCGCGGTCTCCGGCAGCAGGTCGCAGCCGGTCCGCCCCGGCACGTTGTAGAGCACGACCGGCAGCGCGCCGTCGTCGGCCACCGCGCGGAAATGCGCGAGCAGCCCGGCCTGGGTCGGGCGCACGTAGGGCGGCGTGACCACCAGCGCGGCATCGGCGCCGAGCGCGCCGGCGCGGCGGCCCTGCTCGATGGTCTTCGCGGTGTTCGACAAGCCGGTGCCGGCGAGCACCGGCACCTGCCCGCCGAGTTCCTCCACCGCCGCGCGCAGCAGCGCGTCGTACTCGGCGTCGTACAGGGCGGCGGCCTCGCCGGTGGAGCCGGCGACGACCACGCCCTGGGTGCCGGCGGCAAGCTGCGCCTGCAGCAGGCGGCGCCAGGCGTCGAGGTCGAGCTCGCCGGCGGCCGTGAACGGCGTCGCCAGCGCAGTGATGCTGCCGAGGATTCGCAAGCTGTTGGTCCGGTGGGATTTTTTCGGGCCGCGCCGACGTCGCGCGGGCGCTGGAAGCGCACCGATCTTACTTGCGGCGCGAAACCGCGGGCAAGTATGCTGGCGGCGGCTTCCCGGCCGCGCCGGGCGCCTCCAGAACCTTCTCGCACCGGACGCCGCCTTGACCGATCCAGACACCGCTGCACGCCCCGCGCCGAACGAGAACTTCCTGCTGATCAACGCCTACACGACGCATCCGCAGTCGCCGTTGCTCTCGGTCACGCGCCGGATCTCCGACAGCGGCTGCAACCTGGTCGACGCGCGCCTGTCCACCGTGGGCCGCGACGTCTCGGTGACCGCGCTGGCGACCGGCTCCTGGGACTCGGTCGCCAAGCTCGAGGCCATGCTCACGCGGCTGGAGCGCGAGGAAGGCCTGAAGCTGGTCTGGTACCGCACCGGGCCCAAGCCGGTGCAGTCCAACCTGCTCCCCTACATCGTCGAGGTGGTGGCATCGGACAAGCCCGGCATCCTGTTCCAGCTCGCCGACTTCTTCGACCGCCAGGGCATCACCATCGAGAGCCTGCACTGCTCGCGCTACCGCGCGATGCAGACCGGGGCCGACATGTTCTCCGCGCAGGTCACCATCGGCGTGCCGGCCGACATGCACATCGCGGCGCTGCGCGACGACTTCCTCGAGTTCTGCGACCACCTGAACCTCGACGCGATCATGGACCCGATGAAGTTCTGATGCCCGGCGACTACGCGCTCAACCCCGGCGACAAGGTACCGGCGAAACTGCCGCTGGCGCTCTCTGGCGGCGGCACCGCGAAGCTCGGCGACTACGCGGGCCAGTGGCTGGTGCTGTACTTCTATCCCAAGGATTCCACCCCCGGCTGCACCACCGAGGGGCTCGACTTCAACGCGTTGTTGCCGAAGTTCCGCAAGCTCGACGCCACGGTGGTGGGCGTTTCGCGCGATTCGCTCAGGAGCCACCAGAACTTCTGCGCGAAGCAGGGCTTCCGCTTCGAGCTGGCCAGCGACGCCGACGAGGCCCTGTGCAGGGCCTTCGACGTGATCCACGAGAAGACCATGTACGGCCGCACGGTGCTCGGCATCGAGCGCAGCACCTTCCTGGTCGACCCGGAGGGCCGCGTCGCGGCCGCCTGGCGCAAGGTCAAGGTGCCCGGCCATGCCCAGGCCGTGCTCGACGCTCTGAAGGCGGCAAGGTCCCAGTGACGGCCCCGGTTTTCCTCCCTTCCCACTGCCCCGCCCCGCGGGACGCGGTGGCCCGCCCCTGCCCGCCCGCAATCCAGACCAGGACCACGCGATGACCAAAGGCAAGTGCATCTACGTGCTCGACACCAACGTGCTGATGCACGACCCGACCGCGCTGTTCAAGTTCGAGGAGCACGACGTGTTCCTGCCGATGCAGGTCATCGAGGAGCTCGACAACGGCAAGAAGGGCACGTCGGAAGCCAGCCGCAACGCGCGCCAGGTCAGCCGCTTCATCAACGAGCTGATCGAGGCGCAGGGCGCGGACAAGATCGCCTCCGGACTGCGGCTCGAGAGCCCTGGCGCGCTGCAGTTGCGCGGCGCGCAGAGCGCCGGCCTGCTGCGCTTCCAGACCGGCAACTTCGACGCCGGCAAGCGCTTCGGCGCGGTGGTGCCGGACAACGCGATCCTCGGCGCGATCCTGGCGCTCAAGGAAGGCGAGCCGGGCACGCCGGTGGTGTTCGTCTCCAAGGACATCAACCTGCGGATCAAGGCTGCGATCGCCGGCATCGCCAGCGAGGACTACGAGAACGACCGCGCGCTCGACGACTTCAGCCTGCTCTACACCGGCGCCACCGCGCTGCCGGAGGACTTCTGGCAGCGCCACGGCAAGGACCTCAAGTCGTGGACCGACAAGGGCCGCACCTACTACGAGGTCGCGCTGGCCGACGACGAGGAATGGCACGCCAACCAGTTCCTCTACCTGCCCGGCGACGAGCAGACCGAGCTGCGCGTGGCCAAGGCCGAAGGCGGGCGCGCGACGCTGCAGGTGGTCGACGACTACCGCAGCAGCTCGCATTCGGTGTGGGGCATCAACGCGCGCAACCGCGAGCAGAACTTCGCGCTCAACGCGCTGATGGACCCGGAGATCGACTTCGTCACCCTGCTCGGCACCGCGGGCACCGGCAAGACGCTGCTGGCGCTGGCCGCGGGCCTGGCGCAGACGATGGACGCGCAGCGCTACCGCGAGATCATCATGACCCGCGCGACGGTCAGCGTGGGCGAGGACATCGGCTTCCTGCCCGGCACGGAGGAGGAAAAGATGACGCCGTGGATGGGCGCGCTCACCGACAACCTCGAGGTGCTGATGCCCAGCAACAAGGAGGGCGGCAGCTGGGGCCGCGCGGCGACCAACGACCTGCTGGCCTCGCGGATCAAGATTCGCTCGCTCAACTTCATGCGCGGGCGCACCTTCCTCAGCCGCTGGCTGATCCTGGACGAGGCGCAGAACCTCACGCCCAAGCAGATGAAGACGCTGGTCACCCGCGCCGGCCCGGGCACCAAGATCGTGTGCCTGGGCAACGTCGAGCAGATCGACACGCCCTACCTCACCGAGACCACGTCCGGCCTGACCTACGCCGTCGACCGCTTCAAGGACTGGGCGCACAGCGCGCACATCACCCTGCGCCGCGGCGAGCGCTCGCGGCTGGCGGATTACGCGTCCGAGGTGCTCTAGGCCGTTCTTCCCGCGTCTCCTGAAGGAAGCGCGAAAAGAATGCTGCGGGGAGGTGGCGGAGGCGCAGGGCTTGGTGCCCTTGGGGGCGAATGTCCCCCGGCGCCGGCCTGCGGCCGACGCCTCCTCCTTTATTTCGCCCCCAAGGGCACCAACCCCTGCATGGCGACCTGCGCGGAGTTCGTAGGTCGGGGCTCCGCCCCGACGGTTTGCGCCATCCGACCCGTTGCGGAGGCGAACTTGATGCCTGTAGGAGCGCACCAGGGCGCGACGCGGGATTCGCGGGGAAAGCGGTCGCGCCCTGGTGCGCTCTACATAGCGTGGCTGTCGTCGCGCGGGCGTCGGAGCCGGAGGCCGCCGACGGAGCAACCGCGCATTTCGACCGAAGCGACGCACATCCGGGAGGAAGGCGGCGGCCGGGGAGTTGCGTCAAGCCGGCCATGGATGGCCGGCGCCCCCGTCAAGGCAGGACGCCTTGCCGGGGGAAGAGCGACTCCCCGGCCGCCGCCTTCCTTCGCGCATCCAACCGAAGCCCGGTTCAACGAAGCAAGCAGCGCCCCGGCATCGGCTCAGCCGGCAGCCGCGCCCTCGGTATCGTCGCGCGCCGACTGCACGTACTGCAGCGCCGCCGACAGGTCCTTGAAGTAGCTGTCGGGCTCGTCGCGGCGCACGATCTCCGCGCGCACCAGCTTGCGCAGTACGCGCAGGCTGGCGCCGCTGGGCAACACCCGCACGCCGCGCTTGCGCAGGCCTTCGATGGTCGACTCCAGGCGCTTGAGGCCGGTGGCGTCGACGAAGGGCACCCGCTCGAGCCGCAGCACCAGCCAGCGCGGCGGCTCGCGCGACCACGACAGCGCGCGCTCGAGCGAATCGACCGAGCCGAAGAAGAACGGCCCGTCGATCGCGTACACCGCGACGTCCTTCGGCAGCTCCTCCAGCCCGGCCTCCGCCAGTTCGTGGCGCAGGCTGGCCTGGCCGTGCTCGACCACCGCCACCGACGCGCTCATCCGCCGCATGAACTGGAACATCGCCAGGATCACGCCGATGTTCACCGCCACCACCAGGTCGGTGAGGATGGTCAGCGCGAAGGTGATCAGCAGGATCGCCACGTCCGCGCGCGGCGCCTTGCGCACCAGGCGCAGGAAGCGCCGCGCCTCGCTCATGTTCCACGCCACCACGAACAGGATCGCCGCCAGCGCGCACAGCGGCACCTTGCCCGCGTACGGCGCCGCGACCAGCAACACCAGCAGCAGCGTCAGCGCATGCACCACGCCCGCGATCGGCGCGTTGCCGCCGTTGCGGATGTTGGTGGCGGTGCGCGCGATCGCGCCGGTCGCCGCGATGCCGCCGAACAGCGGCGACAGGATGTTGGCTACGCCCTGCCCGACCAGTTCCTGGTTGGAATCGTGCTTCGTCCCCGCCATGCCGTCGGCGACCACCGCCGACAGCAGCGACTCGATCGCCCCGAGCATGGCGATGGTGAACGCCGAGGGCAGCAGCTGCACGATGCGGTCGAAGTCCATCGCCGGCAGCTGCAGCCGCGGCAGCGCGCGCGGGATCTCGCCGAAGGTCGACTCGATCGTCGCCACGCCGGGCAGGTCGAACATCGACACCACGACCGTCGCCGCCACCATCGCCAGCAGCGGCCCCGGCACGCGCGACAGCCCCGGGATGCGCGGGCCGAGCACCGCCAGCGCCAGGCTGCCGAGCGCCAGCAGCGCGGTCGCCGGATGCAGCTGCCCGAACGACTGCAGCAGGTGCCAGGCCTTAAGATAGAACGGCCCGTCGCCGGGCGTCGGCAGGCCGAAGAAGTACTGCCACTGGCCCACCCAGATGATCACCGCGATGCCGGCGGTGAAGCCGACGATCACCGGATCCGGGATGAAGCGGATCACCATGCCCAGCCGCGCCAGCCCCATCGCCACCAGCATCACGCCGGCCATCAGCGTGGCCACCAGCAGGCCGTCGACGCCGAACTGCGCGACCACGCCGGCCAGGATCACGATGAAGGCGCCGGTGGGCCCGGCGATCTGGATCCGCGAGCCGCCGAACAGCGACACCGCGATGCCGGCGACGATCGCCGTGTACAGGCCCTGCTCGGGCTTCACGCCGGAAGCGATCGCGAACGCCATCGCCAGCGGCAGCGCGACCACGCCGACGATCACGCCGGCGACCAGGTTCGGCACCCAGTTGCCGCGGCGGAACAGCCCCGCGCGGAAGGCTTCGACCGCGGCGATCACGGCGTGCCGCCCTTGAACCGCACGCCGCGCCCGCCGGCGAGGCTGGCAGCGTTCTCACCGACCAGCTCGACGCCGGCCTCCTCGAGCGCCGCCACCACCTTGGTGAGCGAATCGACGACGCCGCGCACGTTGCCGTCGCTCGACTCCATCCGCTGGATCGTGGGCAGCGACACCCCGGACAGCCGCGCCAGGGTGCGCTGGTCGATCCCCAACAGGGCCCGCGCGGCCCGCATCTGCGCCGAAGTCATCATGGCAGTATTCCGATCGTGAGCATGAATAGTGATGTTCCAAACATCATTATGCAAGGATGATACCTCAGCTAGACGGCGGCCTGTAAAGTGCCAGCCTGCACGAAACTCCCGGAATCCCGCGCCATGCCCCAGCCTCCCTGCGCCCTGACCATCGCCGGCTCCGATTCGGGCGGCGGCGCCGGCGTCCAGGCCGACCTGAAGACCTTCGCCGCGCACGGCGTGCACGGCCTGTCGGCGATCGCGGCGCTGACCGCGCAGCACACCCGCGGCGTGACCGCGGTGCACGTGCCGCCGGTGGCGTTCCTGCGCGCGCAGGTGGACGCGTGCTTCGACGATTTCCGTATCGGCGCGGTCAAGCTCGGGATGCTGGCCTCGGCCGAGGTGATCCACGCCGTCGCCGACGCGCTGGAGGCGTACCGGCCGCCGCAGGTGGTGCTCGACCCGGTGATGGTCGCCACCTCCGGCGCGCGCCTGCTCGAAGCCGACGCGCTCGACGCGCTGCGCACGCGCCTGCTGCCGCTGGCGACGGTGCTGACGCCCAACATCCCGGAAGCCGAACTGCTGCTCGGCACGGCGATCGCCGACGCAGGCGCCGCCGACGCCGCCGTCGAGGCGCTGCGCGCGCTCGGCGCCGGCGCTGTGCTGCTCAAGGGCGGCCACCTCGACGAAGGCGGGCAGGTCGTCGACCGCTACGCCGACGCCGGCATGCAGGCGCGCTTCCGCCACCCGCGCATGGACGTCGACGGGCACGGCACCGGCTGCACGCTGGCCTCGGCGATCGCGGCCAACCTGTGCCTGGGCCTGCCGCTGGCCGATTCCTGCGGCGCCGCCACCGACTACGTGCACGCGGCGATGCGGTCCGGCCATGCGCCTGGTCGCGGCGAGGTGCGCGTGCTCGACCACTTCGGCGCGCGCCCGCGATGAGGCGCGCGGCCGCGGTGCCCGACCCCGCGCCGCGCGAATCCGCGCAGGACGGGATTGCGCTCGTCGCAGGCGACGGCCACCGCTTCGAGCTGCTGGCCCGCATCCCCGACGGCGCCGGACGCGCGCTGCTGTGGCTGCCGGCGCTGGGCGTGGCGGCCAGGCACTACCTGCCGCTGGCCGAAGCACTGGCGCGGCACGGGGTCGCGGTGTTCGTGCACGAATGGCGCGGCGCCGGCAGCAGCTCGCTGCGCGCCGGGCGCGACCGCGATTGGGGCTACCGCGAACTGCTGCAGCGCGACCTGCCCGCGAGCGAGTCGGCGATCGCCGGCCTGCTGCCGGGCGCGACGCGGATCATCGGCGGCCACAGCCTCGGCGGGCAGCTCGCGTGCTGCCGCCTCGCGCTCGACCCAAACGCCGCGCGGGCGCTGTGGCTGGTCGCCAGCGGCGCGCCGTACTGGCGCGCGTTCCCGCCGCGCACGCGCTGGTGGCTACCGCTGGCCTACCGCTTCCTGCCCTGGCTTGCGGACGCCCGCGGCGCGCTGCCCGGTCGCCGCATCGGCTTCGGCGGCAACGAGGCGCGCGGCGTGATCCGCGACTGGTCGCGCACCGCGCTTTCCGGGCGCTACGCGGCCGCAGGCGTCGACGCCGGCCTCGAGGCCGGGATGGCGGCGGTCGACGTGCCGGTGCGCGCGGCGGTGCTGCGCGACGACTGGCTGGGACCGGCGTCCTCGCTGCGCTTCCTGCTGTCGAAGCTGCCGCGCTCGACGGCGCAGGTGGCGACGCTGGATGCGCGGACGCTGGGCGCGCGCGCCGATCATTTCGCTTGGATGCGCGAGCCGGAGGCTGTCGCGGGGTTCCTGGCTGGATAGCGGCGGGCGTCGGGAGCGTAGCCCCGACCTACGCGGCTGCCTGCTGTAGGAGCGCCCCGTGGGCGCGATCGGGGTCTGCGCGAAAGCGATCACGCCCAAGGGGCGCTCCTGCAGGATGGCCAGCGTCAGGCCGTGGCGAACCTCGCTGCCTCCGCCTCCGGTTCGGCTTCCGCGGTCTCGTCGGCGTAGCCGGCGGGGTTCATCGACTGCCAGCGCCAGGCATCCCGGCACATCGCCTCGACGCCGAGTTCCGCGTGCCAGCCCAGCAGCGCGTTGGCCAGCGCCGGGTCCGCGTACACCTCGGCCACGTCGCCCGGGCGCCGCGCCACGACTTCGTACGGTACATCGCGCCCGCTCGCCTGCTCGAACGCGCGCACCAGCTCCAGCACGCTCACGCCGCGGCCGGTGCCGAGGTTGACGGTGAGGTTGCGGTCCTCGCGCGCGAGGTAGTCGATCGCATCGGCGTGCGCGCGCGCCAGGTCCATGACGTGGATGTAGTCGCGCACGCCGGTGCCGTCGACGGTCGGCCAGTCGCCGCCGAACACGCGCAGCCGCTCGCGCCGGCCGATCGCGACCTGGCTGACGTAGGGCAGCAGGTTGTTGGGCTCGCCGCCGGGATCCTCGCCGATCAGTCCCGACGGATGCGCGCCCACCGGGTTGAAGTAGCGCAGGATCGCGGCGCGGAAGCCCGCGTCGGCATCGCACAGGTCGCCGATCAGCTGCTCCATCACCAGCTTGGTGCGGCCGTAGGGATTGGTGGTGCGCAGCGGCGCGTCCTCGCGCACCGGCACGCGGTCGGGATCGCCGTACACGGTGGCCGAGGAACTGAACACCAGCCGCTTCACGCCGGCCGCCTGCATCGCCTGCAGCAGGTGGATGGTGCCGGCGATGTTGTTGTCGAAGTAGTCGAGCGGACGCGCGCAGGACTCGCCCACCGCCTTGAGCGCGGCGAAGTGCAGCACCGCGTCGAAGCGCATGCCGCGGAACAGCCCGTCGACGTCGGCGCGCACGCGCAGGTCCGCCTGCACGAAGGGCAGCGGCTGCCCGGTGATGCGGCGCAGGCGCGCGAGCACGCGCGGCGAGCTGTTGACCAGGCTGTCGGCCACCAGCAGCTCGTGTCCGCGCCCGGCCAGCACCGCGCAGGCGTGGCTGCCGATGTAGCCGGCGCCGCCGCACACCAGGATCCGCATCGCCCGCCGCCCCCTCTTCCTCGCCTGCCCGGTGCAAACGCGGGAAGCGCGCGGATCCGGCAACGGCGATGCGTCGCCGGCCGCGCGCTGTCCGCGCGAGCGCGATAAACGCGTTGGTCACTCCGCCATCGTTCGCGCCGCGGCCGGCCGGCGCGGCCGCTCCGATAGACTGTCCCGCAACGGGCCGACGGCCCACGACCGACGACTCCTTGCCCATGACCGCAGCGCTTCCCTCGCAAGACGACATCCGCATCGCCGTGATCGGCCTGGGCTACGTGGGGCTGCCGCTGGCGGCCGCGTTCGGGCGCCGCCATCCCACCGTCGGCTTCGACATCGACGCGACCCGCATCGAGGAGCTGCGCGGCCACCACGACCACACCCTGGAGATGTCCGGCGAGGAGCTCCGGGCGGCCGACAAGCTGGAATTCGCCAGCGACCCCGCCGCGCTGGCCGGCTGCAACGTCTTCATCGTCACCGTGCCCACGCCGATCGACGACTACAAGCGCCCGGACCTGCGCCCGCTGGAATCGGCCAGCCGCACGGTCGGCCGCGCCATCGGCCGCGGCGGCGTGGTCGTCTACGAGTCCACCGTCTATCCCGGCGCGACCGAGGAGGTCTGCGTGCCGATCGTCGAGGCCGAGTCCGGGCTGAAGTTCAACGAGGACTTCTACGCCGGCTACAGCCCCGAGCGCATCAATCCCGGCGACCGCGAGCACCGGCTGGAGACCATCCTCAAGGTCACCTCCGGCTCCACGCCCGAGGCAGCCGACTTCATCGACGCGCTGTACGCGGGCATCGTCGCCGCCGGAACCCACAAGACGTCCAGCATCCGCGTCGCCGAGGCCGCCAAGGTCATCGAGAACACCCAGCGCGACGTCAACATCGCGCTGGTCAACGAGCTGTCGCTGATCTTCCACCGGCTGGGCATCGACACCCACGAGGTGCTCGAGGCCGCCGGCACCAAGTGGAACTTCCTGCCGTTCCGGCCCGGCCTGGTCGGCGGCCACTGCATCGGCGTGGATCCCTACTACCTCACCCACAAGGCGCAGCAGATCGGCTACCACCCGGACGTGATCCTGGCCGGTCGCCGCATCAACGACGGCATGGGCAGCCACGTCGCGCGCCGGCTGGTGAAGCTGATGCAGCAGCGCGGCTTCCAGACCGCGGGCGCGCGGGTGCTGGTGCTGGGGCTGGCGTTCAAGGAGAACTGCCCGGACCTGCGCAACACGCGCGTGGTCGACATCATCCGCGAGCTGCGCGCCTACAACGCGCGCGTCGACGTGCACGACCCCTGGGTCGCGCCCGCGCACGCCCAGGCCGAGTACGGGCTGGAACTGGTCGCCGAGCCGGAAGCGGGCACCTACGACGCGGTGGTGCTGGCGGTGGCCCACGACCGATTCACCGAGCTGGGCGTGGACGGCGTGCGCGCGTTCGCCAAACCCGGCGCGGTGCTGTTCGACGTCAAGCGCGCGCTGCCGCGCGCCGGCATCGATGGCTGCCTGTAAGATCAACGCTTTCCGCCACGGCACGAGCGCATGCGCATCCTGGTCACCGGCGCCGCCGGCTTCATCGGCTCCAAGCTCAGCGAACGCCTGCTCGCGCGCGGCGACGAAGTGCTCGGCTACGACAACCTCAACGCCTACTACGACCCGACGCTGAAGGAAGCCAGGCTCGCGCGGCTCACCCCGCACGCCGACTTCCGCTTCCAGCGCGCCTCGCTGGAGGACCGCGACGCGCTCGACCTGGCCTTCGCCGACTTCCAGCCGCAGCGCGTGGTCAACCTCGCCGCGCAGGCGGGCGTGCGCTATTCGCTGGAAAACCCGCACGCCTACGTCGAGAGCAACATCGTCGGCTTCATGAACATCCTCGAGGCCTGCCGGCACAACCACGTCGGGCACCTGGTCTACGCCTCGTCGAGCTCGGTCTACGGCGCCAACCGCAAGCTGCCGTTCGCGGTCGAGGACAGCGTCGACCACCCGGTGAGCATGTACGCGGCCACCAAGAAGGCCAACGAGCTGATGGCGCACACCTACAGCCACCTGTTCGGCCTGCCGACCACCGGCCTGCGCTTCTTCACCGTGTACGGCCCGTGGGGCCGGCCGGACATGGCGCTGTTCCTGTTCACGAGGAAGATCCTCGCGGGCGAGCCGATCGACGTGTTCAACCACGGCCGCCACACCCGCGATTTCACCTACATCGACGACATCGTCGAGGGCGTGATCCGCACCCTCGACCGCGTGCCGGGCCCGGACCCTGGCTATGACCCGCTGGCGCCCTCGCCCGCCACGTCGAGCGCCCCGTACCGCGTCTACAACATCGGCAACCACCAGCCGGTGGAACTGCTGCGCTACATCGAAGTGCTCGAGGCCTGCCTGGGCCGCAAGGCCGAAAAGCGCCTGCTGCCGCTGCAGCCCGGCGACGTGCCCGACACGTACGCCGACGTCGAGGCGCTGCGCCGCGACACCGGTTATTGCCCGTCGACGCCGATCGAGGAAGGCGTGGCGCGCTTCGTGGCGTGGTACCGGGAGTTCTACCGGGCCTGAGCCGCCCCGCTGTCCCCCCCAACCCCCGATTTGCGTTGGAACCTCTAGCAACCAGAGGTGACCACGCATGGAAATTCTCAAGCGCCTGGGCGCGCTCCTCCTTCTCCTGGCGCTGGCCGCCTGCGCGACCACGGGCGGCGATACCGCCCCGCCGCCCGAGCAGGTCGCCGCACCCGCGGTGTCCGACTACCTGATCGGCGTCGACGACATGGTGCAGGTCTCGGTCTGGCGCAATCCCGAACTCGGCATCACCGTGCCGGTGCGCCCGGACGGCAAGATCTCGGTGCCGCTGGTCGGCGACGTCGTCGCCGGCGGCCGCACCCCGGCCCAGGTCGCCGCCGACATCCAGGAGAAGCTGGCCACCTACGTGCGCGACCCGCAGGTGGCGGTGATCCTCACCGACCTGCGCAGCCATGAATACCTCTCGCGCGTGCGCGTCACCGGCGCCGTGCGCCAGCCGGTCTCGATCGCCTACCGCCAGGGCATGACCGTGCTCGACGCGGTGCTGGCCGCCGGCGGCCTGACCGAGTTCGCCGCGCCGGACCGCTCCGACCTCTACCGCAAGTCGCCGCAGGGCACCCAGACCTACGCCGTGCGGCTCGACCGCATCCTCAACAAGGGCGACCTGTCGACCAACTACAAGGTCGCCCCCGGCGACGTCATCACCATCCCGGAGCGCACTCTGTGAACAACCCCGCCCTGGAGTGGTCCCCGTCCGAGGCCCAGCCGTCGCAGGTGCTGGCGCTGGTGCCGGTGGTGCGCCACGAGCTCAAGCGCCACGCGGTGCTGTACGCCGGCATCTTCGCGGCGCTGGCGCTCGCCGCGCTGACCATCGGGATGCTGCTGCCGAAGAAGTACGCCTCGACGACCACCATCCTGGTCGAGGAAAGCAACATCATCGCGCCGCTGATGGAAGGCCGCGCGGTGCCGACCAGCGTGGTCAACCGCGCGGCGATCGCCCGCGAGGTGGCGTTCAGCCGCAAGGTCATGGGCGAGATCCTGAAGGCCGGCGGCTGGATGGACGACCATCCCTCGCCGGTGGCGCAGGACCGGCTGATGGAGGACATCAAGTCGCGCACGGTGATGAGCAACCCGCGCGAGAACCTGATCCAGATCCGCTACGTCGATTCCGACCCGGAGCGCGCCTACAAGGTCACCGAGCGCTTCGCCGACATGATCATCAGCGAGAGCCTGGCGACCAAGGAGCGCGAGAGCCGCGAGGCCTACGGCTTCATCAACACCCAGGTCGAGCAGTACCACCGCAAGCTCACCGACGCCGAGTCCAAGCTCGAGGCCTACCGCAACTCCAACCCCGACGCGCGCCCCGGCGTCAGCGCCGACGTCAACGCCCGCATCGGCGAGCTGCGGCGGCAGGTCGAATCCTCCAAGCTGGAGCTGATCGACCTGCGCTCCGAGGAGACCGCGCTGCAGCGGCAGCTGTCCGGCGAGAGCGAGATCAGCACGGTGCAGACCCGCGCCGGCCAGATCCGCGCGCGCCTGGCGGACCTGCAGAACCAGCGCGAGCAGCTGCTGCTGACCTACACCGAGCAGCATCCTGACGTGGTGCGCGTGCAGCACCAGATCGGCGACCTGCAGGAAGAGCTGCAGCAGGAAGAGTCGCGCCCCGCCACCCGCACCGCCTCGTCGCAGTCGCTGGACGGCTCGGTGACGATCAACCCACTGTACTCGGAGCTGCGCAGCAAGCTGTCGGACGCGCGCAGCCGCAGCGCCGCGGTGAACTCGCGCATCGCCACCGCCGAAGGCCTGCTCGACCAGGAGATGCAGCGCAACCGCCGCATCGCCGCCTCCGAGAGCAGCCTTGCCGAGCTGACCCGCGACTACGAGGTCAACCGCGACCTCTACCAGGACCTGCTCAAGCGCCGCGAGAACGCGCGCGTGTCGATGAACCTCGACGCCGAGCAGCGCGGCCTGAGCTTCCGCATCCAGGAGCCCGCCGACATGCCGCTGCGCCCGACGGGCCTGCGACTGATGCACGTCGCCGGCGCCGGCCTGGGCGCGGCGTTCTGCGCGCCGCTGGTGCTGCTGTTCGGCGTGGTCAAGCTCGACCCGCGCGTGCGCTCGCCGCTGCAGATCGAGCGCGAGGCCGCGCTGCCGCTGCTGGGCACGATGCCGATGTACGTCACCCCGCGCCGGCGCCGGCTGATGCTGCGCCGGCTGGCGATGGCGTCCTGCCTGTTCCTGCTCGTCCCGGCCGCGTACGGCCTCGTCCTCGCCTTCAAACTGGTGCACGCGCTATGAACAACCTGCATGGGAACGACGCCGCCGTGGCCGAGGCAAGCGAGGACCACGACCGCCGCGCCGCGCACCGTTCGATCGCGCGCATCTCCGGCGGCCAGGCGCTGACGCCGGCCCAGCTGCGCGACCGCGCGGTGATCTACCGCACCGACGTGGCGCGGCCGGAGGTCGACGCCTTCCGCGACCTGCGCACCAAGCTGCTGGCGATGGTGGACGGCAACTTCGTCACCCTGGTGGCGCCGGTCAGCCGCGGCTGCGGCGGCAGCTTCGTGGCGCGCAACCTGGCCGCGGCGATGGCCTTCGACGAGACCAAGAGCTCGCTGCTCATGGACTGCGACCTGCGCCATCCCTCGCAGGACACGACGATGCGCGTCGACGCCGCCACCGGTGGCCTGACCGACTACCTCGAGGACACCGAGGCGGACCTGGGCACCGTGCTCTACGACACCGGCGTGCCGCGGCTGCGGCTGCTGCCCGCCGGGCGCCAGCGCGAGACCGGCGCGGAGTACTTCTCCACCTTCCGCATGCGGCTGCTGCTCGACTCGCTGCGCAGCCGCTATCCCGACCGCTACGTGGTGCTCGACAGCCCGCCGGTGATCGGCTCGCCCGACGCACGCATCCTCGCCGACCTGGCCGACGTGGTGGTGCTGGTCGCCGGCTACGGCCGCGACACTCCTTCCACGATCGCCCAGGCGGCCAGCAACTTCGACCCCGCGAAGTTCGCGGGCGTGCTGTTCAACGAAGGCGTCTAGGGGGAACCTTCATGTCCAAGCCGTCCCAACGCCCGGTGCGCACCGCGCTCGCCGCGGCCCTGCTCGCCGCGCTGCCGGGCTTCGCCCAGGCGGCAAGGATCGACTACGAGGTTGGCGCCTCGGTGCTGCAGAGCGACAACATCGCGCTCGCCGACACCGGCGAGCAGGACGAGACGGTGGTGATGCCGCAGCTGGCGTTCGGCATCACCCAGGCCGGCTCGCGCCTGCAGCTCAACGCCGCCGGCCGGCTGCAGTACCTGGACTACCGCGACGACACTTTCGATGACGGCCTCCGCGGCTCGTTCTCCGGGCAGGCGCTGTGGACCCTGCTGCCCGAGCGGCTGGAATGGGCATTCGATGACTACCTCGCCCGCCAGCCGATCGACACCCTGCAGTCCTTCAACCCGGACAACGAGCAGCAGGTCAACTACTTCATCACGGGCCCGAGCCTGTACGTGCGCATGGGCGCGGCCACCCGCGGCCAGTTCGACCTGCGCTACAGCACCAGCTACGCGGAGGACTTCCGCGAGTTCGACAGCGACCGCTACAACGCCGCCGCGCGCATCCTGCGCGACCTCGACCCGACGCGCACGATCAGCGCCAACGTCGAGGCCACGCGCGTGGAGTACGACCGCGCGCCGACCAACGTGGACTACACCCGCTACGACGGCTACGCACGCTACACCAGCCGGTTCCGCGACTTCGACCTGAACCTGGACCTCGGCGCCTCGCGGCTCGAGTTCGAGGAGGGCGGGGAAGGCAGCTGGGAACCGCTGTTCCGCGGCGACCTCACCTGGCGTGCCTCGGCGCGCAGCAAGCTCGACGCCGTGCTCAGCTATGGCTTCTCGGATGCGGCCGAGGACATGGTCCGCTCGAGGATCGTCGGCGGCATCCCGGGCCCCGACGTCGACGTCGGCGACCCGACGGTCGCCATCACGCCCAGCGTGTTCAAGCAGCGCCGGCTGGAACTGGGCTACGCGTTCACGGGCGAGCGCTTCGGCCTGCAGGTGCGTCCGTTCTACCAGCGCGTCGGCTACGTGGACGCCACCGCGCTCGACGAGAAGAGCTGGGGCGGGCTGCTGGAGGCCACCTACAAGATCACCCCGCGCATGACCTTAGGCGCGACCGCCGCCTACACCGATCGCCGCTACGAGGACCTGACGCGGCGCGACCGCGACGGGTATTTCAACATCGCGCTGGAGAACCGCTTCACCCGCAACTGGAGCGCCTCGATCGCGCTGCAGCGCAGCCAGCGCAACAGCACCGCCACCGGCCAGGACTTCGAAGAGAATGCCGCCATTGTCAGCTTCAGCTATCGCCGTTGAAGACCGGGCCGCGCCGGCGGCCGTCGCCACCGCGACGCAGGCGCCGCGGGCCGTGGCGGCCGCGCGCATCCGCCTGCTGCTGCTGACCGACACCTCGATCGCCTTTTCCGGCGGCAGCGAGCGGTTCCTGCGCAACCTGGCGACGATGCTCCCGCGCGAGCGCTATGCCATCACGGTCGTGCAGCTCGACGCCGGCCACCACGCGGACGCCGGCAGGCACGCGCTGTCCGGTGCTTCCCACGTCGACCTGCGCAACCTTCCGGTGGACGCGGTCTACGGTCCCGGCGGCTGGCGCGCGCTGCGCTCGCTCAGGGCGCTGCTGCGCGAGGGCGGCTTCGACATCGTGCAGTCGCAGCACGAGAAGTCGGACCTGCTCAACGCGCTGCTGCCGCGCCGCCCCGGCCGGCTGCACCTGTCCAACCGCCGCGACATGGGCTTCAAGAAGAGCGCCAGGCTCAAGCAGGCGTTCCGCCTGCTCAACCACCGCTTCGACTGCGTGGTCGCGCCGTCGCAGCCGATCCTGGGCGAGCTCGCGCGCAGCGAGGCGCTGGAACCTGCGCGCATGCTGTGGATCCCGAACGGCGTCGACACGCAGCGGTTCCGGCCGCGGCAGGGGCCGGCGCGCGATGCCATGCGCCAGGCCCTGCGCCTGGGGCGCGAAACGATCGCCTTCGGCTGCGTCGCCAGGTTCACGCCGGAGAAGCGCCACGTCGACCTGGTCGACGCCTTCGCGCGCGTGCGCGCCACCGCCCCGCAGGCGCGCCTGCTGCTGGTCGGCGACGGCCCGCTGCGCGCCGAGGTCGAGGCGCGCGCCGCGGCGCTGGGCGTGGCCGACGCGGTGGACCTGCTGGGCATGCGCCCGGACGTCGAATCGGTGCTGCCGGCGCTCGATGCCGGCGTGCTGGCCTCGTCCACCGAAGGCATGTCGAACGCGATCCTGGAGATGATGGCCTGCGGCCTGCCGGTGGTCGCCACCGCGGTGGGCGGCAATCCCTCGCTGGTGCGTGACGGCGCCACCGGCCTGCTGGCGCCACCGCTGGACCCGGCGGCGCTGGGCGATGCGATGTCGGCGCTCGCCGCCGACGCCGCGCTGCGCACGCGCCTGGGCGCCGCCGGACGGGCGCGCATCGAGGGCGTGTTCTCGCTCGCCGCGATGGTGCGGTCCTTCGACCAGGCCTACCAGCGCCTGCTGGAGGCGTGATGGGCATGCCGCCGCCCGCGCCCGACGCCGCATCGGCCCCGCTTCCGTCGGTGCTGCAGCTGCGCTCGAGCGCCGGCGTGTACGGCGCCGAGCGCGTGCTGCTGGCGCTCGGCGACGGCCTGCGCCGGCAGGGCGTGCGCAGCCGCCTGCTCGGCATCCACAACTACCTGCTCGAGCGCCAGCCGCTGCACGAGGCGGCGCTCGCCGCCGGCCAGGACACCGTGTTGCTGCCGTGCCGCGGCCGCATCGACATGCGCACGGTCTCGGCGCTGGGCGCGCAGCTCGACGCCACCGGCGCCGGCGTGCTGCACGTGCACGACTACAAGAGCGCGTTCTACGCCTGGCTGGCCACGCGGCAACGGCCGCGGGTGAAGCTGGTGGCGACCCTGCACGGCTGGGTCGAGTCCTCGCAGGCGCTGCGCCTGTACACCACCCTCGAGCTGGCCCTGCTGCGGCGCTTCGACGCGCTGGTGGTGGTGGCCCGCGACCAGGCCGCGCGGCTGCTGCGCGCCGGGGTGCCGGCCGCGCGCATCCACCAGGTCGACAACGGCATCGCGCTGCCGGCCGCGCCGTCGCCGGAGCGGGTGGCGGCGCTGCGCGGCGAGCTCGACCTCGCCGGCCCCGGCCCGGTGCTGGCCGCGGTGGCGCGGCTGTCGCCGGAGAAGAACCTCGCGCTGCTGCTGGCGGCGTTCGCCGCCGTCGCCCGCGACGACGCGCGCCTGCTGCTGGTCGGCGACGGCCCCGAGCGCCGGGCGCTGGAAGCGCAGGCCGAGGCGCTGGGCGTGCAATCACGCGTGCGGTTCGCCGGCGCGCGCGCGGACGTGGACGACCTGTGGGGCCTCGTCGACTGCCTGGCGCTGCCGTCGCTGAGCGAAGGCATGCCGCTGGTGGTGCTGGAGGCGATGGCGCGCGGCATCCCGGTGGTGGCCAGCGCGGTCGGCGACGTGCCGCGGCTGCTGGCCAATGCAAGCCACGGCCGACTCGTGCCGCCCGGCGACGAAGCCGCGCTGCGCGCAGCGCTCGGCGAGGCGCTCGCCCTGCCCCGCCGCCACGACGCCCAGGCTGCGGCCTTCGTGCAGTCCGCGCACTCGGCCGACGCGATGGCCGCGCGCTACCTCGACCTGTACCAGGAGCTTTCGGGACATGGCCGCAAGACCGCCTGACGCCATCGTGCCGCCCGAGGCGCCCGCCGAGCGCTTCCCGCTCGCCGCGCGCGTGCTGCACGTGCCGACCGCGCGCCGCGCGCCGGCGCGCATGGGCACGGCGGCCGATGCCGCCGCGCGCGCACCGGCGACAGCGAAGGCGAAGGTCGGCAACAACTGGGCGCTGTACCTGTTCCTGTTCCTGCTGCCGCTGCAGAACATCCATACCGGCTACCTGCCCAACCTCGGCGGAGGCGTCAACTTCCTCAACCTCGGGGTCGGGTTCTCGCTGCTCGGCGCGCTGTTCATGCACGGGCGGCTGGCGCCCAACGAGCCGATCAACCGCTGGGTCGCGGTGTACGCGATCTACTCGGTGTTCTCGCTGTTCGTGAGCTACCACTACGTCAGCGACACCGGGTCGCACATGAACATCCTCAAGGACCACCTGGCCGGCGTCTCGCTGCTGTACCTGGTGCAGATGAGCGTGGACAGCTGGGCGGGCGTTCGCCGCATCGTGTTCTGCACGCTGCTGCCGCTGCCCTACATCGCCAAGGTCACCTGGATCGAGCACGCCAGCGTGGCGAGCTGGAACTACAACGACGACCTGCGCATCAAGGGCACCTTCGCCCTGCTCGGCGCCAACGAGTTCGCCGCGTTCTGCGTGACGGTGGCCGCGGTGCTGTTCGCGCTGCTGGTGGCGACCAGGGCCTCGAAGAAGTGGAAGCTGCTGTTCGCCGGCGGCATCGCCTGCATGGTGCTGGGCGTGCTGTACGCGTACTCGCGCACCGCCTACATCGCGCTGATCCTGGCCCTGGTCACCGTGGTGCTGGCGTGGCGGGGGCGCTGGAAGCTGATGCTGCCGCTGCTGCTCGCCGCGGCGATCCTGCCGGCGGTGTTGCCGCCGTCGGTGGTCCAGCGCTTCGACAGCACGACGGTGGAACAGGGCGACCGCGACGAGAGCACCGAGCTGCGCTTCGAGTTCTGGGGCATCGCCTGGGACAACTTCGTCTCCCATCCCGTCATCGGCACCGGCTTCCAGTCGTTCCGGCACCCCGAGATCAACCCCTACAAGATGGACACGCACAACGTCTACATGCGCACGCTCAGCGAGGGCGGCGTGATCGGCGCCGTGATCCTGGCCGGGCTGCTGCTCTCGATCCTGCGCACCGCGCGCCGCGAACTCGCCGCGTCGGCCAACGGCACCTGGCGCTACGCGCTGGCGCTGGGGCTGGTCGGCGCCTGGATGGGGCTGGTGTGCGGCAACATCTTCGGCGACCGCTTCACCTACTACCCGGTGATCGCCTACTTCTGGACCTACGTCGCACTGGTGGTGAAGGCGCGCCACCTGCCGCCGGACGACGCCTCCGCGTCGAGGATGCGGCCATGACCCGCGGCCTGAAACGCTGGCTGCGCTACGCGCTCGCGCTAGCAGCCCACCACGGCGGGCTCGACTTCGCCTACCGCAGGGCGACCGGCGCGGGCCTGGTGGTGCTGATGCTGCACCGGCTGCGCGACGCGCGCGATCCCTATCCGCTGAGCCTCTCGCGCGCCAGCTTCCGCCAGCTCGTGCGCTGGCTGGGCGAGCGCCGCGCGCTGGTGGGCCTGGAGGACGGCCTGCACGCGCTGTCCGAGGCGCGCAGCCCGCGCGTCAACTACGCGATCACCTTCGACGACGGCTACCGCGACAACCTCGCCTTGCTGGCCGAGGCCTACGGCGCGCGGCCGGGCCCGGTGCCCGCGGTGGTGTACGTGGCCACGGGCCACGTCGGCGGCGAGACGATCTGGGCCTACCGCCTGCAGCACGCGGTGGAGGCGCGCAGCCGCGACCGGCTCGACCTGTCCGCGCTCGGGCTCGGCCAGTTCGAGCTGTCGCAGGACGTCGAGCGCGAGCGCCTGTACCTGCTGCTGCCGCCGCGGCTCAAGCGCCTGCCGCCCGCCGAGGTGGAGGCCTGGGTCGACGAGGTCGCCGCGCAGCTGCAGCCGCAGCCGGCGAGCACGCGCGGCGACATGCTCGACTGGCCGGACATCCGCACCCTCGAGGCCGGCGGCGTGCGGATCGGCGCGCACACGCGCCACCACGTGCTGCTCAGCCGCGCCGACGCGCCGCTCGCGCGCGCCGAGATCCAGGGCTCGCGCGCCGACATCCTCGCCGCCACCGACGTCGCGCCGGCGCATTTCGCCTATCCCAACGGCGGCGCCGGCGACTTCGGCGAGCGCGACGTGCGCATCGTCCGCGAGGCCGGCTTCGCCACCGCCGTCACCTCCATCGAGGGCACCAACCGGCCGGGCGTGGATCCCTACCGGATCCTGCGCCACAACGTGTTCGAGGACCGCTACCGCGCGCCGACCGGGCGGCTTTCGAAGGCGCTGTTCTTCAGCGAGACCAGCGGCCTGCTCGGCTGGCTGCGCACCCGCAGGGCGGCGGCATGAACGCGCGTATCGCCCATCCGCTGCCGGTGCTGATGTACCACGGCCTGCACGCCGACGCGCATGCGCACGGGCGCTTCGATCCCGTGTACAGCGTGCATCCCGACGAATTCGCGCGCCAGCTCGACTGGCTGCTGGCGCAGGGCTACCACGCCATCCGCGCCGACGGCCGCAGCGCGCCGGCGCAGGCGCGGCCGGTGGCGATCACCTTCGACGACGGCGACGTGTCCAACCTCGAGATCGCGCTGCCGCTGCTGCGCGAACGCGGCATGGTCGCGACCTTCTTCGTCACCTCCGGCTTCGTCAACCAGCCCGGGATGCTGTCGACCGAGCAGCTGCGCGCGCTGGCCGCGGCCGGGATGGCGATCGGCGCGCACGGGCGCAGCCACGCCTTCCTCGAGGACCTGGACGAGGCGATGCTGGCCGCGGAGCTTCGCGACAGCCGTGCCTGCCTGTCCGGGATCAGTGGTCAGGCGGTCGACGCGATGGCTCTGCCCGGCGGCCGCGGCGGCGAGCGCGAACGCCGCGCCGCGCGCGCCGCGGGCTATCGCCACCTGTTCGGCTCCGTGCCGGGGCCGAACCGGCGCCGCGACGGAGACGGCTGGCTGCAGCGCATCGCGGTGACGCGCGCGACCACGCCCGCCGAGTTCGCTGCGCTGGTGGCCTGGCGGGGACTGCGCCCGCGACTGGCGCGCGCGCGCTTCGCCGCGCTGGCTTGGCCCAAGCGCGTGCTCGGCAACGCCGGGTACGAGCGCCTGCGCGCGCAGCTGCTGGGAAACGCGCGATGAGCGTGCTGGCGATCCTGGCGTTCTGGTCGTGCGCCGCGGTCGTGGGCTGGGCCTACGTCGGCTATCCGCTGCTGGTCGCGGTGCTGTCCGAGCGGATGGGCGACGCGCCCTACGAGGCGGAGCCGGGCAGCGACGAAGCCACGCCGCCGCTGACCGTGGTGGTGGCGGCATACGACGAGCAGGCGCGCATCGCCACGCGCATCATCGACATCCTCGCGCAGGACTACCCCGCCGACCGCCTGCGCGTGCTGGTGGTCAGCGACGGCAGCCGCGACCGCACCGTCGAGGTCGCGCGCCTGGCCGCGGGCGGCGATCCGCGCGTGGAGGTGCTGGCGCTGCCGCGCAACGAGGGCAAGGCGGCCGCGCTCAACGCGGCGATGGCCCATGCCGACACACCGGTGGTCGCCTTCGCCGACGCGCGCCAGCGCTTCGCGCCGGGCGCTCTGCGCGCGCTGGTGGCGCCGTTCGCCGACCCACTGGTCGGCTCGGTCAGCGGCGAGCTGGTGATCGAGGAAGCCGCGCCCGGCGATGCGTCCGTGCGGCCGCAGGCGGTCGGCCTGTACTGGCGGATGGAAAAGCGCCTGCGCTTCGACGAGGCCCGGCTGGAATGGCTGCATGGCGTGACCGGCGCCGTGCACGCGGTGCGGCGCGAGCGCTTCCGCCCGCTGCCTCCCGGCACCATCCTCGACGACATGTGGATCCCGCTGCAGGTCGCCTTCGACGGCTACCGGGTGTGGATGGCGCGCGCCGCGGTCGCGCGCGACCGCGGCAGCGCCGACCCGGGCGAGGAATTCGCGCGCAAGCTGCGCACCCTGGCCGGCAACTGGCAGCTGGTCGCGCGCATGCCGGCGCTGCTGCACCCGCTGCGCAACCCGGTGTTCTTCGCCTGGTTCTCGCACAAGTTCCTGCGCCTGATGGTGCCGTGGGCGCTGCTGCTGGCGCTGCCGGCGTCGGCGCTGGCGCCGGGCCTGTTCTACCGGTTCGCGCTCGCCGCGCAGCTGCTCGGCTACGGCTGGGCGGCGCTGGGGCTGGCGCTGCCGCGGCTGGGCGCGCGGATGCCGCTGCAGCCCGCCGCTGGCACCTTCGTGATGCTCAACCTCGCCGCGCTGCTGTCGCTGCCGGCATCGCTCGCGCCCGACGCCACCCGGCTCTGGAAAAAGCACTGATGGCTCGCATCCTCTTCGTCACCAGCCGCCTGCCGTTCCCGCCGAAGGAAGGCCACCAGCTGCGCGCCTGGCACCTGCTGCAGGCGCTGGCCGCGCAGCACGAGGTGACGCTGCTGAGCTTCGCGCGCCGCGAGGACGACCTCGCCGCCGCGGAGCAGATGCGGTCGCGGCTGGCGGGCCTGGAGACCTTTCCGATCGAAGGCGAGCGCTCCAAGGCCGCGCTCGCCGCCGCGCTGCTGCGCGGAGCGTTCGGCAACGAGCCCTTCGTCGCCGCCAAGTACGCATCGAAGGCGATGCGCGAGCGGATCGCGGCGCTGGCCCCGGGCATGGACGCGGTCCATTTCGACATGCTGCCGCTGATGCGCTACGCGGACGCGGTGCCGGCCAAGGTGCCGGTGGTCTACAACGCGCACAACGTCGAGCACCTGCTGCTCGAGACCCGCGCCAGGCTGGAGACCAATCCGCTGGCGCGGCTGTTCCTGCAGCGCCAGGTGCCGAAGCTGCTGGACTTCGAGCGCGACGCCTGCCGGCGCGCCAAGCTGGTGCTGGCGTGCTCGGGCACCGACGCGCAGCAGCTGCGGCCGCTCGCGCCCGGCACGCGGGTGGCGATCGTGCCCAACGGCGTCGACCTCGAAGGCAACGTCCCCGCGCGCACGCCGCCGGGCAAGGCGCGGCTGGTGTTCGTCGGCCAGATGGGCTGGTTCCCCAACCGCGACGGCGTGGAGTGGTTCCTGCACGAGGTGTTCCCGCGCGTGCTGATGCTGCGGCCGGACGCGGAGTTCGTGCTGGTGGGCAAGGCCGAAGGGCTGCAGGTGCCGGCCGAGGTCGCCTCGCACGTCACCGTCGCCGGCTTCGTGCCCGACCTGCGCCCGGTGGTGCACGCCGCGGCGGTCTACGTGGTGCCCCTGCGCGCCGGCAGCGGCACCCGGCTGAAGGTGCTGGAGGCGATGGCGCTGGGCAAGGCGATCGTCACCACCACCATCGGCAGCGAAGGCATCGTGCTGCGCAACGGCGAGAGCGCGCTGTACGCGGACGACCCGGGCGACTTCGCGCATGCGGTCGTCGCGCTGCTCGACTCGCCGGTGCTGCGCGACGGCCTCGGCGCCGCCGCCCGCGCGTGCGCCGAGCAGCACTACGGCTGGGAGGCGATCGGCAGCGACCTGCTGGCCTTCTACGAGCCGCTGCTGCCCGACACCTGGGTGCCGCCGAAGCCGGAGCGCAGGCGCCAGCCGCGCAAGAAGAAGGAAAAGGCCACCCGCCGCGCGCGCGCCGCGCGTCCCGACGCCTAGGCGCGAAGGGGCGCGGTCGCGCTGTTCATCGGCATGGGCGTGGAATGCCGGGGCAGCGCAACTGGATGGATCGACCGCCGTGTGTCGCGTGACCCCGCGAGTGGATTCCCTGGCATCTGGGCTGGAAGCACAACCCACTGCAGCAATGCCGAACGACGCACGTGTCGAACTGCCTTGCTAACCTGCGCCCCGACGGTTCGTCCAGCCCGAAGCCGCTTCACGGCCCGGCTTGCCAGGCCACCTCGGGGAAACCAGCTGATGGAGCAAGAGATGATCGAACTTCCCGTCAGGGATCCATGCGACCTCTGCGTGGCAGCCCGCGACGAAAGGTGGAAGGTCATCGACGAAGGCGACCATGTCCTGACCGTGATCAATCCGTGGCAATTCGAAGTTGGCCAGTGCTGCGTCATCACGCGCCGGCACGTCGCCACGCTGCTCGATCTTTCAGAACAGGAGTGCGCTGCCATCCTGGTTTCGGCCAAGCGGGTCGCAGAAGCGCTGGTCAGGACGTATCGACCCTTGGGAATACTCACGTTCCAGAACAACGGGGTCTTCAGCGGGCAGGAAACACCGCACTTCCATTTCCATGTCGTGCCCCGGCAGAAGGGCAGCGATTGGGGCATCGGCCCGCCCCAGCTCGCGACATTCGATGGCGCCGGACGCGAAAGGGGCACCCGGCACGATCCGGGCGGGGACGCACGTCGTCGGGAGCGTGTTCGAGCGCCCGCCAGCCAGCTTGCCGAAACCGCGGCCCTGATTCGTTCGAACCTGCCGGCGTAGGCAGGTTGTCGTGGCGTTCCGACCCAGGCCTCGGGCGGCGGTGGGTTGGTGCGGATGTGCCGGCGACGGCCTGCCGATTCGTCCAGGCCCGCGCCGCTTCACTCCGAGGCCGCTGGGCGACCCACTTCCGCCCGCGGCGGGAGCGCGCGCATGCGGTACCAGGCCAGGCCGACGAGCTCGTAGAGCACGGTCTCGCTCTTGGCGATCGCGGAGGCCTGCGGGACGAGGTGGCCAATGCCGTCGAAGGGCACGACGTCCGAACCGGTGTCGTGCAGGCAGGCCTCCACGCCCGCCCTTCTGAACGCGTACAGCGCGCGGGCGCGATGCCAGGGTGACGTCACCAGGCGCGCGCGCCGGCCGCCCAGCGCGGGCGCGAGTGCGAAGGCGCTTTCCCAGGTGCTGGTGGAACGTGCCTCGGTGCGGATCGCCGCGGGCGGCACCTGCCAGTCGGCGGCCAGGCGGGCGAGCACCGTCGATTCCTTGATCCGCAGCGGCCCGCCGCCGGTGATCCACAGCACGCCGTCGCCGCGGCGGTGCCAGAGCTCGGTGGCGGCACGCAGGCGGTCCCAGCTTTCCAGGGTGAAGGCGGCGTAGTCGTCCTCGCGCCGCGGCGCGTGCTCGAAGCCGCCGGCCAGCACCACGATCGGGCCCTCGTCGGCGACGGCGCACATCGCGCCGCGCGGGGCCAGCGCTTCGAGCAGGCGCTCGAGGGCGTTGGCGCCGATCGGCATGCAGGCCAGCAGCAGCAGCGCGCCGGTGGCGATGCCGGCGATGCGCCAGCCGCGCGCGAGGCGCCGCCAGGCCACCAGCATCACCAGCAGCAGCGGCACGGCCCAGGCGATCGGCGAGAACAGGAAGTACGGCATTCGAGTCCTATCGGTTTCGCCGTCCGGCCGCGTCGGTGGATGCGATGCGTGCCGGCTCGACGTCCATGGATCCGCGCCTTGGCGGAGATGGCGGATCAGTGATCCATGGACCGTTACCGTTTGCCCTGCGGCACGGGATCGCCGGGGACCGCCTCATCCCGCACCGCGCGCGGGCGCGACCATCGCGCGCAGGCCGCGCCAGTCGAGCAGGATCGCGCGCAGGCGGCCGTCGAGGAGCAGCACCGCGCCCATGTAGAGCAGGCCCATGCTGCCGCCGCCGACCACCAGCCGCGGCCAGCCAGGCGCGAGGCCGAACAGGTTGCCGGAGGTCACCGCCGCGATGCACGCCAGCGCGACCGCCGCGGCGGTCGCCGCCACCCGCGCCTGCGGCAGCTGCAGCAGCTCGCGCGGCACCCAGGCGCAGGTCGCCACCGCGTACACCGCCGAGCTCACCGCGGTGGCGTATACGGCACCCATCACGCCGTAGCGGGGAATCCACAGGATGTTGAGCACGGTGTTGACCACCAGGCTGCCCGAGGTGAGCGTCAGCACCTTGAGCGTGCGCTTCTCCAGCAGCAGCCCGTAGCCGGAGACCAGCAGCACCGGCATCAGCGCGTACACCACGCCCACCGCCGCGAACACCGGGCCCGACGCCGACTTGGTGTGCCCGCTGAGCGCGATCACCGCGTCCGTGCCGAAGCACCACAGCACCGCCGCGATGCCGGCCAAGACATAGGTCATCGGCACCAGCACCCGCTGCTTGAGCGCGCGCACCGCGGCCGCGCCTTCGGTGAAGTACAGGCGGTTGGCCATCGGCGTGAACGCCTCGAACACCGTGATGTTGGTGAACGCGTTGACCTGCATCGCCAGCGCCGCGCCGATGCTGTAGATGCCCACCGCCTCGAAGTTGCCGATGATGCCCTTGATCATCACCCGGTCGAGCAGGATGAAGGCCACCGCGACGATCTCGTTGGCCACCAGCGGGAAGCCGTACACCAGCCCCTCGCGCAGCGCGCCGCGGTCGAGCTGCGCGCGCGAGAAGCCGAGGTTGCCGCGCATCCACCACAGGTAGAAGAAGACGACCAGCCCGGCCGCCGCCAGCTTGCCGCCGTAGGCCGCGACCGCCGAATGCTGCAGCAGCACCACCGCGCCCACCATCGTGGCCACCTCGCCCCAACGCCAGCCGATGCGCGAGACCATCACCAGGTGCGAGCGCTCGCTGATGCGCAGCACGGTCTCGACCAGGCTGGCGAACACCAGCAGCGGCGCCGACGCCACCGCCATCCAGAACACCGGCGACTGGCGCGCGCCGCCGACCAGGTCGAACGACACCAGCCCCGCCACGACCAGCGCCCACAGCAGCAGCGAGATCGCCAGCGGCAGGTAGAACAGGTTGGTGGAGAACGCGCGCATCCGCGCGGCGTCGCCGCCGTGCGGGTAGAAGCGCATGATCGCGTGCTGCGCGCCGAGCTTGCCGATGGCCACCGCCATCAGCACCCACGAGTCGTAGTAGTTGAGGATGCCGTACTGGGTGTTGTCGAGCAGCCGGGTCAGGATCGGGAACGAGACCAGGCCCGCCACGATCACCAGCACGTTGCCGGTGGAGTAGCGCAGCAGGTGCGTCGCGAACCCTGGCCTGCCCCCGCTCATGCGCCCTGCGCGACCATCCCCGCGTCTACCGGCTCCGCCTGCCCCGCCGCCGCCCGCTCCGTCCGTGCGGCGGACGTCGCGTGCGCGGCCTGGCGGTGGCGCGCGGCGTCGATCGCCTCGGCCAGCCGCGGCGGCAGTTCCGGCTTCTCGACGATGCCGCGGTGCGTGCCGGGGATGTCGAACACCTCCACTTCGCCGGCGATGCCGCCCCAGCCCAGCAGCGGGTCGTCGCCGAGCTCGGCATCCTGCTGCGCGGCGCGGAACAGCGTCAACCTGCCCGCCCACGGCTGCACCACGTAGTCGCGGTAGGCGCGCAGGTGGGTGGCCTCGACGTGCGCGTAGCGCAGCTCGTGCGGCAGCGGTTCGCCGCGGCGCCGCAGGTCGGCGACCGTGCGGCGCCCGCGCGCGGCCGCGATGCGGTTGCCCGGCATCCTGGCCAGCGCCGCCAGCGCCTGCAGCGGCGACAGGCCGCGCAGTCGTGCGCGCAGCCGGCGCCAGGCCGACGGCGGCTGCGCCGCCTGCGTGCGCAGCCGCTTGCCGTAGTGCGAGGAGGTGTCGATCAGGCCCAGCATCGCCACGTCCTCGCCGGCCGCGGTGAGCTGCTGCGCCATCTCGTAGGCGATCATGCCGCCCATCGAGCCGCCGGCCAGGTAATACGGCCCGGACGGCTGCACCGCGCGGATCTCGGCGACGTAGCGGCGCGCCATCTCCTCGATGCGCTCCAGCGGCGGCGTCAGGCCGTCCAGGCCCAGCGCCTGCAGCCCGTAGACCGGCATGCCGTCGGGCAGGCTCGCGGCCAGCGCGCGGTAGTTGAGCACGTTGCCGCCGATGGCGTGGGCGAAGAACAGCGCCGGCGCGTCCGGATCGGTGCCGGCGCGGATCGGCACCAAGGGCGCCCATGGATCGGCCGCCGCCAACGTCGACGCGCCTTCCTCGCCGGGCATGGTCGCGCCGGCATGGCGATAGGCGGCGGACAGCAGGCGCACCGTCGGCGCTGCGAACAGCGTCGCCAGCGGCAGGTTGACGCGGGTCAGCCGGCTGATGCGATGGAACATCTGCACCGCCTGCAGCGAGTGGCCGCCGAGCGCGAAGAAGTCGTCGTCGATGCCGACGCGGTCGCGGCCGAGCAGGTCCGCCCAGATCCGCGCCACCTGCCCGACCAGCGGATCGTCATCGGGCAACGCGGCCGCGGTGGCCGCGACCTGCGCATCCGCCTGCACGTCCGCCTGCGCGACGGGCGCGTCCTGCGCCGGCGCCTCGGCCTCGTGCGGCCGTCCCATCAGCGGCGGGCGGCCGTCGTCGAAACGGGTGAGCTGCGCGACCGTCTGCGACGGGTCGCGCACCAGCGACTCGAGCATCGCGCCGAAGCGCTCGGCCAGCATCGCCGCGGTGGACTCGAGCAGCGTGTCTGAGTTGTAGACCACCGCGCCGGCGAGGCCGCCGCCGTTCTCCACCAGCCACAGGCCCAGGTCCTGGGTCGCGCCGGGATCGGCCAGCTCGATGCGCGAGTGCTGGATGTTGCCCCACTGCAGGTTGCGCTGGCGCACGTCCTGGAACGAGAACATCGCGTGGTAGAGCACCTGGCCGCCGCCGCTGGCGCTGCGCACGGAGAGCTCGCGCATCAGGTCCTCGAGGCGGATGTCCGGGTTGGCGAAGCTGTCGAGCAGCACCGACTTCACCTCGCGCAGCGCCTCCGGGAACGGCTTGTCGGGGTCGATCCGCGCGCGCAGCGGCAGGGTGTTGGTGAAGTACCCCATCAGGTTCTCGGTCTCGTCGCTGTTGCGGCCGCGCACCGGCGTGGCGACGATCAGGTCGCGCTGGCCGCTGACGCCCTGCATCAGCGCGAAGTACGCGGTGAGCATGGTGACGAACAAGGTCGAGTCGAGCTTGAGCGCGGCCTCGTGCAGGCCGTCGCTGAGCGCGCGCGGGAACGCGACCGGATACTGGCTGCTGCCGCCGGACATCCCGGGCTTGCGCGGCATGTCGGTGGGCAGCGCGCGCATCGGCTCGCCGCCGGGGCGCAGGCGCTCGCGCCAGAACTCGACCTGCTTCGCGTACTCGGGCCCCTCGATCCACTCGCGGTGCCAGGCCGAGAAGTCGCCGTAGGACACCGGCAGCTCCGGCAGCTTCGGCTCGCGGCCCTCGACGAACGCCGCGTAGAACTCCGACAGGTCCTGGTACAGCAGGTCGAACGACCAGCCGTCCCAGATCGCGTGGTGGACCAGGAAGATGAAGAGGTGGTGGTCGTCGGCGAGCCGGTACAGCCGCGCGCGAAACAGCGGCGGCTGGCCCAGGTCGAAGGGCGTGGCGATCAGCGCGTTCATGTCTTCCAGCGCCTGCGCCTCGGCCTCGGCCTCGGGCAGGTGGCCGAGGTCGGTGACCGCCAGCAGGCCGCTGTCGACGCTGTCGTGCACGTCCTGGAACGCTTCGCCGCCGAGCGTGCCGATCGAGGTACGCAGCACCGACTGCCGCTGCGCCATCGCGTCGAACGCGCGCGCGAACGTAGCCACGTCCAGCGGCCCGCGCAGGCGGTGGCCGGACGGGGTGTTGTAGGTCACCTGCCCCGGCGTGAACTGCTCGAGCAGCCACAGCCGCTCCTGCATCAGCGACAGCGGCGCGGTGGACTGGTCGGCCAGGCGCTTGATCGGCTCGCGCGCGGGCGCGCCGATGGTGGCCGCGGCGATGCCCGCGAGCCCGGCGACCGTGGGCGTGTCGAACAGCGCGCGCAGCGTCAGCGCTGCGCCGAGCTCGCGGTTCAGGCGCGAGGTCAGCTGCGCGGCCAGCAGCGAATGCCCGCCGAGCGAGAAGAAGTTGTCGTGGATGCCGACCGCCGGCAGGCCGAGCACCTGCGCCATCAGCCTGGCGATCGCGCGCTCGGTGTCGTTGCGCGGCGGCACCATGTCCTCGCTGCGCGCGTCCAGGTCCGGCGCGGGCAGCGACTTGCGGTCGACCTTGCCGTTGGGCAACAGCGGCATCGCGTCGAGCACGACGACGTGCTGCGGCACCATGTACTCGGGCAGCGCGCGCTTGAGCAGGTCCAGCGTCTCGCGCTCGGCGGGCTTCGCCCCAGGCTGCGCGACCGCATAGCCCACCAGGCGCACGTCGCCCGGCCGGTCCTCGCGCACCAGCACCAGCGACTGCGCGACGCCCGGGCATGCGGCCAGCGCGGCCTCGATCTCGCCCAGCTCGATGCGGTAGCCGCGCACCTTGACCTGGAAGTCGAGGCGGCCGAGGTGCTCGAGCGTGCCGTCGGCGCGCCAGCGCGCGCGGTCGCCGGTGCGGTAGAGCTTCGCCGCGGGGCGGTCGCTGAAGGGATCGGCGATGAAGCGCTCGGCGGTCAGGTCGGCGCGGCCGAGGTACCCGAGGGTGACGCCGTCGCCGCCGATGCACAGCTCGCCGGGCACGCCCAGCGGGCACGGCTGGCCCTGCGTGTCGACGATCCATACCGTGGTGTTGGCGATCGGCGTGCCGATGGAGATCCCGCGCGACGGATCCTGCACCAGCGCGCAGGTCGACCACACGGTGGTCTCGGTCGGGCCGTACAGGTTCCACAGCTGGCCGCAGCGCGCGAGCAGCGAGCGCGCCAGGTCCGGCGGCAGCGGCTCGCCGCCGCACAGCACGCGGAATTCCCTGCCGCCCTGCCAGCCGGCATCGATCAGCACGCGCCAGGTGGCCGGCGTGGCCTGCATCAGGGTCGCGCCGCGCTCGTGCAGCAGCGTCGACAGCAGCTCGCCGTCCATCGCGGTCTCGCGATCGGCGAGGATGACCTCGGCGCCCACGCTCAGCGGCAGGAACAGCTCGAGCACGGCGATGTCGAACGACAGCGTGGTCACCGCGACCAGCCTGTCGTCGGCACCCATGCCCGGGCGCTGCTGCATCGAGGCGATGAAGTTGGTCACGCCGCGGTGCGGCACCTGCACGCCCTTGGGCTTGCCGGTCGAGCCGGAGGTGTAGATGACGTAGGCGATGGACTCCGGGTCGATGCGCTTCGCCACGCGCGCGGGCGATGCCTGCGCGAGTTCGTCGGCCATCGCGTCGAGCGCCAGCACCGGGCGGCCGCGCAGGTCGAAGCGGTCGGCGTGGCTGCGTTGGGTGACCAGCGCGGCCAGGCCCGCATCGCCGACCATGTAGGCCAGCCGCTCCTGCGGGAAGGCCGGATCCAGCGGCACGTAGCCGGCGCCGGTCTTGAGGATGGCCAGCTGGGCGGCCAGCATGTCGACGCCGCGGTCCACCGCCAGCCCGACCAGCGCGCCGGCGTGCACGCCGCGCGCGCGCAGCAGCGCGGCGATGCGGTTGGCGCGCGCTTCCAGCTCCGCGTAGGTCAGCGCCTGGTCCTTGCAGCGAAGCGCGATGCGCTCGGGCGCGCGGTCGCACTGCAGCTCGAACAGCTCGTGCATGCTGCGCTCGGCCGGGTACGGCGTGCGCGGCGGCTGCAGCGCGGCCAGCGCCTGCAGTTCCGCGGGCGGCACCACCGGCAGGCGGCCGATCGGCGTGTCCACCGCCGCCACCGCGCCGCGCAGCAGCGACTCGTAGGCCTGCATCCAGCGCACGATGGTGGTGCGGTCGAACAGGTCGGTGTTGTACTGGCACTCCAGCCGCAGCTCGCCGTGCGCCTGCACGGCGTTGATGAAGAGCTCGAAGTTCTCGCAGCTGCGCGGGTTGCTCTGGAAGTCGAGCGACAGGCCCGGGAACGCGGTGGCCTGCTGGTCCAGCGCCTGGTCGATGTTGAACATCACGCTCACCAGCGGCAGGCGCGACGGGTCTCGGCGCACGCGCAGCTTCTTGAGCAGGGTGCCGAAGGTGTAGCGCTGGTGCTCGATGGCGTCGAGCAGCGTGGTCTGCAGCGCGTCGAGCGTCTGCGTGAACGGCTGCGCCGGCGGCACGTCGCAGCGCAGCGGCAGCAGGTTGACGCAGTGGCCGACCAGGTCGTCGTGGCCGTCGACCGACTGGCCGGCGGCGGGGATGCCGATCACCACGTCCGACTGCGCGGTCAGCCGCGACAGCGTCGCGGCGAAGCCGGCCAGCAGGGTCGCGAACAGGCTGGTGCCGCGGCGCGCGCCCATCGCGCGGATCGCGGAGACCAGCGCGGCGTCGAGCACGTAGTCCTCGCGCCGCGAGGCGAAGCTGCGCTGCGCCGGCCGGGGGCGGTCGGTGGGCAGGTCCAGCACCAGCGCTTCCTCGACGAAGCGCGAGAGCCAGTAGGCCTCGTCCTCGGCGTACTGGCGCGTGGCCGGCTGGGTGGCCTCGGCGAGCGCGTAGTCGGCGAACGGCTCCGGCGCCGGCAACGCCGGCACGCCCGCGCCCAGGCCTTGCGCATACAGCGCCGACAGCTCGCGCACCAGCACCCACCACGACCAGCCGTCGCAGACGATGTGGTGGGCGGTGAGCACCAGCACGTGCTCGTCGGCCGACAGGCGCAGCAGCTCGGCACGGAATAGCGAACCATCGTCGAGCGCGAACGGCGTGCCGACCGCCAGCCGCAGGCGCTCGGCGACGGCGGCCTCGCGCGCGGACGCGTCCGGGCCGGAGAAGTCGCGGTGCTGGAGCGCGAAGCCGGCGTCCCCGAGCACGCACAGCGTCTCGCCGTCCGGGCCGAAGCTGGCGCGCAGCGAGTCGTGGCGGCGCACGAGCTCCTGCAGCGCGGACTCCAGCGCGGTCCCGTCCAGCGTGCCGCGCAGGCGCAGCGACACCGATTCGTTGAACGCCAGCGAGGCATCCTGGCCAAGTTGGTCGGCCAGCCAGACCTCGCGCTGCGGCTCCGTCGTGGGCACCACGCGGAGCAGTTCGCCGCCGGCGAACGGATCGTAGTCCACCGCGTCCCTGGCCATGTCCCGCGCCACTGCTGCCATCGTCATCCACCTACCTTCATGTACTTGCCGGCCTGTTCGGGATTCGGCACGAACCACGCCGGGCGCCCGTCGGGCTCGCGGCCCAGGCGTGCGCCGGCCACGACGGGCTGGCTGGCGTCCATCACCGTGCGCGGCGTGGCCGCGTGGCGCGGCAGGAATTCGGATTCCTGCAGCTCGACCACCGCTTCCTTGAACGCGTCGATGATCTTCTGGAAGTCGGCCTCGCTGTGCGCGCTGGTGAGGAAGCACGGGAAGTTGTCGAGGATGTGCACGCCACGGTTGCGCATCATGCCGAACAGCAGGTCCTGCAGCGGGTGGTCCTCGAGGAAGAAGGTCTTCCACACCGAGGCGAAGTGGCGCACCTCGATCGGCGCGCCCATGTCGGCGCAGAACGCGTTGAGCTCGGCGCACATCGCGGTGACGCGCGCGTTGAGCTTTTCCTGCAGCTGCGGGCCCGCTTCCTTGACGTGCTCGAGCACCGCCCTGGCCGCGGCCAGTGCCAGCGGATGGCGGACGAAGGTGCCGGCGAAATAGGTCACGCCGACGGTCGGGATCGAGTCGTCGCCGAACTGCCACTGGCCGCCGTCGAGCGCGTCCATGAACTGGCGCTTGCCCGCGATCACGCCGATCGGATAGCCGCCGCCGACGACCTTGCCGTAGGTGCACAGGTCGGCGCGGATGTCGAACAGCGCCTGGATGCCGCCCGGGTGCGAGCGGAAGCCGGTGACGACCTCGTCGAACACCAGCAGCGCGCCGGCGTCCTGGGTGACCTGGCGCAGCTCGCGCAGGAACTCGACCGGCTGGAAGTCCGGGCGCCGGCTCTGCACCGGCTCGACCAGCACCGCGGCGATCTCGTCGGCGCGCTCGCGGATGATCCGCATCGACTCGGGCGTGCCGTAGTCGAGCACCAGCACGTGCTCGGCGGTGTTGCGCAGGATGCCGGGCGCCGCCGGCACCGCCTTGAGCTTGCGGGTGCCGCGCACGATCATCTCGTCGATGATGCCGTGGTAGGAACCGGTGAACAGCACCACGGTCTCGCGGCCGGTGATGGTGCGGGCGATCCGCAGCGCGCCGAGCACGGCTTCCGAACCGGTGTTGCACAGCGCCGCGCGCTCGTGGCCGGTGACCTCGCAGACCAGCTTCGAGACATCGCCCGCGAGCGGGTGCTGCGGTCCGATCTCGTAGCCCAGGTCGAGCTGCTGCTTCACCGCGTCGAGCACGAAATCCGGCTGCCAGCCGAACAGGCTCATGCCGAAGCCGTTGAGCGCGTCGACGTACTCGTTGCCGTCCAGGTCCCACAGGTGCGAGCCCTTGGAGCGCCCGACCACGATCTGGTAGGTGATCTCCTTGGTCAGCGGGCGGAAGCCGTTGACCACGCGCGGGTCGGCCATGTGCGGGCGGTGCTGCTCGGTGTATTCCTTCGACTTGCGGGTGCGTGCGATGTAGCGCTGCATGTAGGCGTCCAGGCGCCCGCGCTGGAAGTCGCTGAGCACGGTGTTGCCGCTGTTGTCGATGCGGGCGATCGCGCCGAAGGCCTTCTTGACGTCGTACCTGGTGTGGGCGAGCGCGGTTTCCTCGTCGACCTCGGCCGCGGGCGCGGCGGCGGCGGCCGCGGCCGGCTGCGCCATCGGTGCCGCTGCCGCCGGCGCCGGCGCCGGCGCGGGAGCTGCGGCCTGGGCCGCGGGCATCGCGGGCATCGCCGCGGCGATGCTGCCGCCGGCCAGCAGCGAGAGCTGCGCGGCCATCAGCTGCATCTGCTGCTCGATCACGCCGCGCACGTAGTCGCCGCCGGCCGCGGGCGCGGCCATCGCGAACGCCGGCAGCTGCAGCGCCATCGGCGCCGCGGCGGGCATCGGCGCGGCCGCGGCCATGGGCTGCGCCGCGGCAACGGGTGCCGGCGCGGGCGCTGCGGGCGCCGCCTCCGGCGGCATTTCGGCGTCGAGCATCGCGGCCAGCCGGTCCATGCTGCTGCACTCGCCCATCAGCTGGCGGAAGCTGACCTTGACCCCGAAGCTCTTCTGCAGCTGCAGCGCGACCTGGGTGAGCATCAGGCTGTCCAGTCCCAGCTCCATGAAGTTGGCCGCCGTGTCGGCGTCGGACAGGTCGAAGCCGGCGGTGTCCTCGAACACCTCGCGCAGCTGCGAGACCAGCCGCGGCAGGCGGCTGGGCGCGGCCTGCGGGGCGGCGGTCGGGGCGGCGGGTTGGGTAGCGGACATGACGGTCTCCAGGGCCGGCGTGGCGGCGATGGCAGGAAGGGAAATGACGTTGGAAGGCAGCGCGGCGGCGGTTTCCACCCAGTAGCGCTGGCGTTCGAAGGGATAGGTGGGCAGCAGCACGCGGCGGCGCGCGGCGCGGCGGTCGAACAGCGCCGGGTCGATCGCGACGCCGCGGCTCCACAGCTGGCCGGCCGCGAGCCGGATGTCCTCCAGCTCGGAGGCCGGCGAATCGGCCAGCGACGACACCGCCGTGGCGTGCTGCTTCGCCAGCATCGGATGCTGGCGCGCCAGCGTGGCGAGCGTGGTGCGCGGGCCGGCCTCGAGCAGGACGCGCGAAGGCACCTCCAGCACGCGACCGAGCGCGGTGGCGTAACGCACCGGCTCGCGCAGGTGGCGCGCCCAGTAGTCGGGCGACGTGGCGGTGGCCGCGTCGAGCAGCTCGCCGCTCACGGTGGACACGATCGGCAGGCGCGGCGCGGCGCGCTCGACGGCGGCGACTTCGGCGCGGAACGGCGCGACCACGGCGTCCATCATCGCCGAGTGGAAGGCGTGCGAGGTGCGCAGCGGGCGGCAGGCGACGTTGTCGGCCTCCAGCTGCGACTGGAAGCATGCGATGGCCTCGAACGTGCCGGCGACCACGCAGGCGCCGGGCGAGTTCTCCGCCGCCAGCGACAGGTCCTGCGGCAGGCGCGCCAGCAGCGCGTCGACCGGCAGCCGCACCGACAGCATCGCGCCGGCCGGCTGCGCCTGCATCAGCGCGCCGCGGCGGGCGACCAGGCGCAGCGCATCGGGCAGCTCGAACACGCCGGCGAGCGTCGCGGCGACGAACTCGCCGACGCTGTGGCCGAGCATCGCCGCCGGCTGCAGGCCGAAGCCCATCCACATCTTCGCCAGCGAGTACTCGATCGAAAAGATCGCCGGCTGCATCACCGACGTCGGCAGCAGCGCCTCGGCGTCGTCGCCGAACACGACCTCGCGCAGGTCGAAGCCGAGCTCGTCGCGCAGCCCGTCGGCGCAGGCGTCGAACGCGGCGCGGAACCCAGGCTCGGCGGCATGCAGCTCGCGGCCCATGCCGGCGTACTGGCTGCCCTGCCCCGGGAACGCGAACACCACTTCGCTCTGCCGCGCGGGACGGCTGCGCGCGATCGCGGCCTCGGTCTCCGGGCTGCGCAAGCGCGCCGCGGCCTGCGCGGCGTCGCCGGCGCACAGCGCCACGCGGTGCGCGAAGGCCTTGCGGCCGACCGCCAGGGTCCAGGCGACGTCGCCGAGGTTGGCCTCGGCATGCGCGTCCAGGTGGTCGGCCAGGCGCGCGGCGGCGCGGCCGAGCGCGGCCGGCGTGCGCGCCGACAGCACCAGCAGCTGCGGGCCGTGCGCGGGCTCCGACGCGGGCGCCGGACCGGCCTCTTCCATCACCACGTGCGCGTTGGTGCCGCCCACGCCGAACGAGCTCACGCCCGCGCGCCGCGGGGTGTCGCCCGCTGGCCAGTCGCCGAGTTCGCTGTTGACCACGAACGGCGAAGCGGACAGGTCGAACGCCGGGTTGGGCGCGTCGAAGTGGATGCTCGCGGGGATGCGCTTCTCGTGCAGCGCCAGCGCGGTCTTGATCACGCCGGTGGCGCCGGCGGCGATCACGGTATGGCCGACGTTGCTCTTGGCCGAGCCGATCCGGCAGAAGCCGGTGTCGGCGGTATGGCGGCGGAAGGCCTTGGTGAGGCCTTCGATCTCGATCGGATCGCCCAGCGGCGTCGCGGTGCCGTGCGCCTCGACGTAGGAGATCGTGCGCGCGTCGACGCCGGCGTTGTCGTGCGCCATCGCGATCACCGCCGCCTGGCCTTCGCTGCTGGGCGCGGTGAAGCTGGCCTTGCCGCCGCCGTCGTTGTTGACCGCGCCGCCGCGCAGCAGCGCGTAGACGGTGTCGCCGTCGGCGCGCGCGTCGGACAGGCGCTTGAGTAGCACCACCGCCGCGCCGTCGCTGAACACTGTGCCCTGCGCGTTGGCGTCGAAGGTGCGCGTGTGGCCGTCGGGCGACAGCATCGAGCCTTCCTGGTACAGGTAGCCCTTGCGCGGCGGGCAGTTCACCGAGGAACCGCCGGCCAGCGCCATGTCGCAGTGGCCGGCGCGCAGGCTGTCGGCGGCCTGGCAGATCGCCACCAGCGAGGTCGAGCAGGCGGTGTGCACGCTGATCGCCGGGCCGGTGAGGTCGAGCTTGTGCGCGGTGCGGGTGGCGATGTAGTCCTTCTCGTTGCCCAGCATCACCTGGAATTCGCCGACCTTCTCCACCAGGTCCGGGTGCGCGCTGACGTGGCGCTGGAAGTACATCGCGTTGTACATGCCGGCGAACACGCCGACCGGGCCGCGCGCGGTCTCCGGCACGTGGCCGCCGCGCTCCAGGCATTCCCAGCACAGCTCGAGGAAGATGCGCTGCTGCGGGTCCATCAGCTCGGCTTCCTTCGGGCCGATGCCGAAGAAGGCGGCGTCGAACATCTCGACGTCGTCGATCACCCCGCGCGCCGGCACGTAGGCCGGGTCGTCGCGCTCGGCGCCGACGCCCGGATCGAGGCCGTCCTTGCCGAAGAAGGTGATCGAGTCGCGGCCGGCCAGCAGGTTGTCCCAGAAGCCTTCGACGTCGGACGCGCCCGGGAAGCGCCCAGCCATGGCGATGATCGCGATCGGCTCGTCGGGCTCGCCCTGCCCTGCGCGCTGGCCGCGGCCGCGCGCCATGCGCGCGGACTCGATCGCGCCGCCACCGTCGCCGGACAGCGCCGCGCACAGCGCGGCGGGCGTCGGGTGCTGGAACAGCACGATCGCGGGGATCGCGGCATCGCCCTGCCCGTTCGCCGCGCGTGCGGCGCGGATGCGCTCGAGCAGGCGCAATCCCATCAGCGAGTTGCCACCGAGGGCGAAGAAGTTGTCGTGGCGGCCGACGCCGTCGATGTCGAGCAGCGCGCCGAAGGCCTCGCAGGCCAGCGCTTCGTCGGCGCCGACCGGCGGCTCGTAGGCGTTCGCGAGTTCCGGCCGCGAGCGGTCCGGCGCCGGCAGCGCGCGGCGGTCGAGCTTGCCGTTGACGGTGACCGGCATCGCGTCGAGCTGCAGGTAGCGCGCCGGCACCATGAACTCCGGCAGCGACGCCGCCAGGTGCGCGCGCAGCTCCGCCATCGACGGCGCCGCGCCTGCGGCCGGATCGGCGACGAAGTACGCCACCAGCTGCTTGTCGCCGGGACGGTCGGCGCGCGCGAGCACGGCGCAGGCCTTCACGCCCGGATGGCCCGCGAGCGCGTGCTCGATCTCGGCCAGCTCGATGCGGAAGCCGCGGATCTTGACCTGGGTGTCGCTGCGGCCGAAGAACTCGATGGTGCCGTCCGCCGCCCAGCGCACGTGGTCGCCGGTGCGGTACAGCCGGCCTTCGCCGGTGAACGTGTCGGGGATGAAGCGCTCTTCCGTCAGCTCCGGACGGTTGAGGTAGCCCTTCGCCACGCCGGCGCCACCGACGTAGAGCTCGCCGATCACGCCCTGCGGCACCGGCTCGCGCCGCGCGTTGAGCACGTACAGCGCGGTGTCGGGGATCGGGCGGCCGATCGGCACCGAGGCCAGGTCGGCCGGCAGCCCGGCCGGGATCGGCCAGGTGGTGGTGAAGGTCGTGCACTCGGTCGGGCCGTAGGCGTTGAACAGCGCCACCTCCGGCACGGTGGCGCGCATGCGCCGCACATGGTCGACCGACAGCGCCTCGCCGCCGGTGAACAGCTCGCGCACGCCGGACAGCAGGCGCGGGTCCTCGTCGACCACGGCGTTGAACAGCGCGCAGGTCAGCCACAGGGTGGTGATGTCGTGGCGCGCGATCGACGCGGCCAGGCCCTTGCCGGTCGGCACGCCCTCGTCGTGCACGGCGACGCAGCCGCCGTTGAGCAGCGGGCCCCAGATCTCCAGCGTCGAGGCGTCGAAGCCCAGCGGCGCGCAGTGCAGCATGCGGGTGTCCGGGCCGAGCCGGATGTAGTCGACGCCGACCACCAGGCGCAGGATGCCGCGGTGCGGGATCTCCACGCCCTTGGGCAGGCCGGTCGAGCCGGAGGTGTACATCACGTAGGCGAGCGCGTCGCGGTCGACGTCGACGTCGGCTTCGGGGGACGCGTCGTCGCCGGCGTCCGCGTCGCCGATCGCGATCGCGCGCACCTGCGGCGGCAACGCGAGGTCGTCGCGGCCCATGATCGCCACGCGCACGCGCGCGTCGTCGAGCATGTAGGCCAGGCGGTCGGCCGGGTGGGTGGCGTCGAGCGGCAGGTAGGCCGCGCCGGCCTTGAGCACGCCGAGCACCGCGACCACGGCGTCGATCGAACGCTCCATCGCCACGGCGACGATCTCGCCGGCGGCCACGCCGTGGCCGCGCAGGCGGCGCGCGAGCGCGGCGGCGCGGGCGTCGAGCTCGCGATAGCTGAGCGAGGCGCCGGCGTCGGCTACCGCCGGCGCGCCCGGATGGGCGTCGCGCATCGCGGCGAAGCCCGCATGCACGCTGGCGAAGGCCGGGCGGTTGCCGGCGTTGTCGTTCCAGTCGACCAGCATGCGCCGGCGTTCGACGGGGTCGACCACGTCGAAGGTGCCTGCGTCGAAGCCGTCGCGCGCCATCGCCGCCAGCGCGCGCTGCGCGCAGGCGAGCAGGATCGCGGCGGCCTCCTCGGTGAGCGGCGCGCGGTACTCGGCGCGCAGCCTGCCGTCGTCGAGCGACAGCGACCAGTGCGAGGCCGCGTGCGACGACGCGGCCTCGCCCACGGCCCAGGCCGTGGCTTCGCAGGAAAGCGCCGGATCGGATCCGGCCGTGGCGGGATCCGCGCCGGTCAGGCGCCGCTCGCCCAGCGCGAGCGCGCTGCGCAGCAGGGCATCGGCGGGCTCGCCGCGCGCGCGCAGGCCTGCGACGACGGCTGCGTCGAGCCGGGCGTCGAGATGCCGCGGCAGGGCATCGCCGTTGTCGGCGCGGCAGGGCAGGACGTCGAGCAGGGTGGGAGCGTTCATTGGGCGACCAGGGCGAAGCGTGCGCGGCGGCTGAGTTCGGGCTTGCCGGCGAGCGTGGTGGCGATGCGGCGCATGCCGGCCGCGGCGAAGATGCCGGCGTGGGTGGCGGCGTCGAGCCAGCCATGGCGGCCGACCGGCGGCGGCGTGACGCCGGCCTCGCGCAGGATCGAGTGCGCGGTGTGCAGCAGCGCGTCGCGGCGCGTGGAATGCGTGTAGTAGGTGAAGCTCGCCGTCACCGACGGGCCGTCGCCGTTCTCGACCATGTGCGGCGCGGTCGAGGGCATGTAGGCGCCCTCGCCCGGCCCGAGGTCGAACACGTGCGCGCGCTCGCGAAACTCCTCGCGCCACTGCAGCAGATGGCGGTCGTGGCGGTGGTGGAAGCGGTCGCGCGCGTGCTCGCTGGCCACGACGGTGTCGGTCGGGTCCCAGACGTAGACGCGCTTGCGGCCGTGCACCTGCAGGATGAAGTTGTGCTCCTTGTCGAAGTGGAACGGCGTCACCGCGTTGGGCGAGGTGACGAAGATCCACCCGGAGCGGTGCGACATGCCGGGGTCGTGGCGCTCGACCTGGGCCTGGATGCTGTCGAGCACGGTGCCGACCAGCTCGCGGTAGGTCGGGTCGATCTGGACGTTGAGCAGCGACATCCACGCATTGGCCGCGGCGACGTCGCCGAGCGTGCCGGCGGCTGACTTGCGGTTCGGATGCAGGTCCGGCGCCTCGCCGAACGGCGTGCCGGCGGTGGCGCCGCCGTCGTGCGTGCGGATGCTGTCGAGCGCCTCGAGCCGCTGGCCGAGCCCGACCAGCGCGGGCAGCTGCAGCAGCGGGTGTTCGCACAGGTGGTGGCGCACGGGCTGGATGCGCCACGGGTCGAAGTTGGCGTCGTCGAAATCGACCAGCGGCCCGTCGAAGCCGATCGGCTGCGCCCGGTCGTGCGCCCACTGCGGATTCGCCGTCATTGCCCCTCCTCCCCGATGCATGCCGCGGATCCGTGCCGCGTACCGGGACAAACGCATCCACGGGCTGCTGCAGGCCAGCATCGGGGGATCGCCGCGGCCTTTCGACGGATTCTTCGGCATCGGCGCGGGACCGGATTGGCCGGCGCCATGGTCGACATCGGCTGTCCCGGCTGCGTTCCCGGGCGCGGCGAACAATCCCGGCGACTGCGCCGCGAAGCCTGCGCGAAAGCCGGGCGCTAGGCCTGGCCGGCGGCGCCGGTGCCGAATTCGCGCTCGAGCCAGTCCGCGACCAGCGCCTGCAGCCGTGCGCGGTCGCGGGCGCGATAGAAGGTGTGGTCGCAGTCGCGCCAGTACGCCAGCGACACCCGGGGCGAACGCGCGCCGGGCCCGAGGCAGGCCGCGAACTGCCCGGCATGGTTGAAGTAGCGGTAGGCGCCGCCGGTGTAGACGAACAGCATGCGCATGCCCCGCGCCGCCATCGCCTGCATCTGCGTCACCGCCTGCGCGCGCGTCGGGAAATCGCGGAAATTGGCCATGTCGGCGCTGGATCCGCGCTGGCGCCACCAGTTCCACAGCTTGCGCGGACGCAGGCGCGGCGGCAGGTGGCGCAGCCACCAGCCGGGCGTGCGGTAGGCCAGCCCGTCGAGCAGCAGCAGGCCGTGCACGCGCGTCTCGCCTGCGGCGAGGCGGAAGGCGTTGTCCGCCGCCGAGCAGATGCCGCCGACGACGAAGCGGCGCGCCCCGGTTTCCGCGACCAGCAGGTCGATCGCCGCGGCCAGCTCCTCGCCGCGGCGGTTGCCCGTGGCCTGCGCGGACACCGGGCTGTCGCCGAGGCCCGACTGGTCGAAGCGCAGCACCGCGAAGCCACGCTCGGCGAGCGCGCGTGCCAGCTGCACCGAGCCGCGATGCGGCCCGCTGCGCTGGACCATGCCGGCGTTGAACAGGATGACCGCGGCGTCCTTGCGCTCGACCCGGCCCACCGGGTGCGTGATGGCGCCGACCAGCCCGTCGCCGAACACGTGCACGGTCTCGCCGCCGGCGGCGATCGATTGCCACGGCCCGGCCGCGGGCATGCCGACCGCGCTCACGCGGCGCCTGCCAGGTGGGCCGCGAGGCGGTTCACCGCGCGGCGCGGGAACAGCTGCAGCTCGAACTGCGCCGGATCGTCCCAGGCCGGTTCGTCGACGCCTTCCAGCGCGACCACGTCCACTTCCACTCCGGCCGCGCGCTGCAGCTGCACGAACGCCGCATCGACCGGCGCGCCCGGCCAGTGCACGATCGCCAGCCGGCTTCCGCGGGGCAGCGCCAGGCAGCTGCCGTCGAGCCCGGCGAGATCGGCCGGCAGCGACGGATCGAGGGCGAAGCCGAGCAGTTCGTCGTCGTCGCCGGCCACGTCCTTCGACAGGAACCGGCCGGCCGCGTGCAGCTGGTGGCCATGCTGCCGACGCCAGCCGGCGACCAGCGCGCGGCCGTCGAGCACCGGCGCCCACAGCACCACGTCGACCGGCTCGCCGGCGCCGGCCGCGTGCGCGAGCAGCGGCAGCGCGGCCTCGCGCAGCGCGAGCAGTCGCATGCGCGCGCCGGGTGCGGACGCGGACAGGAAAGCCGCCGCCGCGGCGACGTCCTCGACCAGGCCGTCGACACGCAGGTCACGGCTGCTGCCCGGCGAATCGCCGCTGCCATGCCAGTCGAAGCGCAGCACCTCGACGCCGACCGCGGCCAGCGATTCGGCCAGGCTCCACAGCGCGCGCTGGCAGCGGATGCCGTCCTGCAGCAGCGGCGCGCACACCAGCACCGCGCCACGTGCCTGCGCCGCGGGCGCATGGCGCAGCCCGAGCAGCGGACGCCGCGGCGTGCCGAAGAAGAACACTTCGGGCATGTCAGCCTCGCCCGTGCGGAACGCGGTGGCACAGCGCGGCCGCGCGCGCCGCGCGGCGTCCCGGCGGCAGGCGCGGCCTGCTCATGATTGCCCGGCGGCGCCGGCGCCGCGCAGCATGCCCTTGAGGTTGCCGACCAGGCGCGAGCCGAAGCCCGACGCCTGCGGCTTCGCGCCCAGGGCCGGCAGTTCGGCGGCGATCTGCGCCAGCGTCTGCGAGGCGAGCGTCATCAGCTGGATGCGCGCACCGGTGTCGTTGCGCACCCGGTTGGCCATCTGCACGGCCAGCATCGAGTGGCCGCCGAGGTCGAAGAAGTTGTCGCCGGGCTCGACCGGCCGGTCGAGCAGCTGCGACCACAGTCCCGAGAGATAGGCGACGCGCGGGTCCGTCCCCGCGCCTGCGGCGGCGGCCGGCGCCGGCGCGGTGGCTTCCGCGAACGGGTCGGGCAATGCGTCGCGGTCGACGCTGCCGTCCGCGCCCAGCGGCAGCGCGTCGAGCAGCACGAAGTGGCGCGGCACCATGTAGGCCGGAAGCGCCGACTTCAGGTGCTCGCGCAGGGCGTCCTCGCCCGGCGCCTGGCCGGCCTGCATCGCCACGTAGGCGACCAGGCGGTCGCCACGCACGGCGGCCGCGCTGCGCGCGACCCCCGGATGCCCGTCCAGCCTGTCCTCGATGGCCTGCAGCTGCGCACGCATCCGCTGTTCGCGCATCCCGTCCATGTTCCCCATGTTCGCCCCGCGTTCTGCCTGAGCTGGAGTAACGGCAAGCGCGAACGCTTCCGGCCGACCGAGCCGGTGCGCCCGGGCCGGCCGGGAACCACTGCCGGCGCACCCGCCGGGCGCCATCCCCGCCCCGGGCCGGGGCAAACGCGCGATCCACCACCGCGAGCGCTGGCCGTTTCCGGGGGCCATTCCGCGTTGCTGTATTCAGGCCGCGGTCATCCCCCGCGGCCGATTGCGTCCGGAGAGCACGCTTGATCATCGATTACCGAAACCAATCGCTGTCCCCCGACATCGAGGCGGACCTGTGCATCATCGGCGCCGGGGCGGCCGGACTGGCGATCGCCTGGTCGTTCCTGGGCAGCGGGGTCCGGGTCTGCGTGGTCGAAAGCGGCGGACTGGCGGGCGAGGAGCGCAACCAGGCGCTCTACGAGGGTTCCTCGATCGGCTCGCCTCCGTTCGATCCGTCGATTTCGCGCATGCGCGTGTTCGGCGGCTCGTGCAACCTGTGGGGCGGCGGCTGCATCCCGCTGGGCGAGCTGCACCCGCGCGAATGGGTGCCGCACAGCGGCTGGCCGTTCGGCTACGACGAGCTCAAGCCGCACTACGCCAGCGCGCGCGCGTTCTGCCGGATCGAGTCGCACGACTTCGTCGCCGACTCGTTCCTGACCCGGCCCTCCTACCCGCCGCTGCCGTTCGACGAGCGCAGCGTGGTCAACAAGATCTTCGCCTACAGCCCGATCCTGTTCGGCGACGCCTACCGCGGCGACCTGGAGCGGGCGCCGAACATCGACGTGCTGCTGCACGCCAACCTGCTGGAGCTGGAGGCGGCCGCCTCCGGCGAGGCCGTGCAGCAGGCGCGCATCGGCACGCTCGACGGCCGCCGCGGCACGATCCGCGCGCGCCAGTACGTGCTGGCCTGCGGCGGGATCGAGAACGCGCGCCTGCTGCTGCTGTCGGATTCGGTCGTGCCCGGGGGCCTGGGCAACCGGCACGACCTCGTCGGCCGCTACTTCATGGACCATCCCAGCGGCAAGCTCGGCACCGTCCACACCGACGACCCGCAGCGGCTCGCGCGGCCCTACGACCGCAACCGCGACAAGCGGCCGGTGGCCTCGTTCCCCGAGATCTGCCTGACCGAGGAAGCCCAGCGCGACCATCGCATCCTCAGCGCGCGGGTGCGTCCGTTCGCGATCGAGGGGCACGTGCCCAACGGCATCCGCGCACTGCGCGAGCTCAAGTCGACGCTGCACGCGCAGCGCATCGGCGAGGAAGGAACGCTGGCCTCGCGCCTGTCCGCGCGCAAGAACGGCGAGCCCCAGGCCGCGGTGCGCGCCGCGGCCGCCAGCCAGGACGGGCTGGGCAAGCTGGCGCTGCGCGTGGGGCTGGGGATCGGCGACATCGCGCGCGCGTTCGTGCGCAAGCTGGCGCGCAAGCCCACGGTCGCGAGCGACCACGTGGCCCTGGTCGGCTACTTCGAGCAGGAACCCAACCCGGACAGCCGGGTCACCCTCGGCGAGGAGCGCGACGCGCTCGGCCAGCGCAAGGTCTGCGTCGACTGGCGGCTGACCGCGCTCGACCGGCACACCTACCGCACCGCCGCCAGGCTGTTCGGCAACGAACTGGCGCGCGTGTGCAACGGCCGCTTCCAGCCCGAACCGTGGGTGGCGGCCGAGGACGACTCGGTGCCGCCGGAGGTGTACGGCACCTCGCACCACCTCGGCACCACGCGCATGGACGACGACCCCAAGCGCGGCGTGGTCGACCGCGACTGCCGCGTGCACGGCATCGACAACCTGTACGTGGCCGGCAGCTCGGTCTTCCCGACCGGCGGCTGGGCGTTTCCCACGTTCACCATCGTGGCCCTGAGCCTGCGCCTGGCCGAGCACCTGCGCTCGCGGCTGGAACTGGCCTCGCTGGTCACGCCCTTCATCGTCTGAGGCGGCGCGGCGTGGGCAGGCAGTCAAGGGCAGGCCGGGCGCCGCGGAAACTGGACGGAACCGCTCCCCGCGCGCGAACGCGCGTCGTCCCGGCACGCGGGTCGCACGGGCGATAGGCCGCGCGCACCATGTCCGCGGACTTCTCACAGCTGTATGCCCGCCTCGGCATCGGGGCCGACTGCAGCCTGGAGGAGTTCAAGCGCGCCTGCCGGCGACGGATCCGCGCGCAGCATCCCGACCTGCCCGGCAACGCCGGCGCCGCCGCCGACGCCGGCCAGATCCCGCTGTCGGAATTCCTGCCGCTGTACGCCAAGGCGCTGCGCTTCCACCGCAAGCACGGCCGCCTGCCAGGCGCGGCGCCGGCAGCGCCCGCCCCGCCCGCGGCGTCTCGCGAACGCATGTCGATGGCCGCGATGGCGCCTTCGCCGCCGCCCGCCGCGGCACCGCCCGCGACGGGCAATGCGCTGCGACGTTCGCTGCGCGCGCCGCTGCTGGCGCTGGTCGCGGTGGCGATCATCATCGCCGCGATCGGCACGCGGAAGGACGACGACGCAGCCAGCCGCCATCCGCGACCGGCGCGCGCCGTTCCCCTCGCGGACGATGGCGCGGGCGACGATGCGCAGGCGCAGGCCCGCCTCGAGCTCGGCATGGACCCGGACACCGTCCGCGGGATCCAGGGCGAGCCGATGCAGTGGAGCGGCACCGAGTGGTCCTACGGTCCGTCGTGGTTGCGCTTCGAGGACGACCGGCTGGTCGACTGGTACAGCTCGCCGCTGCACCCGCTCCGCACCGCGACGGCATCGCCGCCGCCGGAGTCGACGCAGGCCGACGCCGACGTCGCGAGCGACGAGTAGAGGGTGCAGGACGGCGGCTTGCTCGACGCGCGGCCAGGCTGCGATCCCTTGCGCCTTGCGTGCACGGACCATCGATGGATGCATCGGATCCGGACGGCCGCGTTCAAGGCCGCGGCCGGCGTCAGCGCGCCCCGCGGCCGAACAGCACCACTTCCACGGTCTGCAGCAGGATCATCAGGTCGAAGGTCAGGCCCTGGTTCTTGACGTAGAACAGGTCGAACTTGAGCTTCTCCTCGGCGTCGGTCACCGAGGCGCCATAGGGATAGCGCAGCTGCGCCCAGCCGGTCAGGCCCGGCTTCACCGAATGGCGGATGCCGTAGTAGCGGATCTCGCGGTTGAGCTGGTCGACGAACTGCGGCCGCTCCGGCCGCGGGCCGACGAAGCTCATGTCGCCGCGCAGCACGTTGAACAGCTGCGGCAGTTCGTCCAGGCGGGTCTTGCGGATGAAGCGGCCGACGCGCGTGGTGCGGTCGTCGTCCTTGTTGGCCCAGCGCGCGACGCCGTCCTTCTCCGCGTCCGCGCGCATGCTGCGGAACTTGACCAGCTCGAAGCTCGCGCCGCTTTCGCCGACCCGCACCTGCCGGTAGAGCACCGGGCCCGCGGACTCCAGGCGTACGGCGACCGCCACCAGGAGCATGAAGGGCCAGGCGACCAGCAGCAGTGCGCTGGCCGCGACGAGGTCGAAGAAGCGCTTGCTCAGCTGCCTGGGCAGCGAATGGTCGAAGCCGCCGGAGAAGATCAGGGCCGAAGGCTCGAGCACGTTGAGCTTGAGCATGCCCGCCTCGCGCTCGAAGAAGTCCGGCAGGTCGGTGACGGTGATCCCGCGCTGCGCGCAGGCCAGCAGCTGCTCGGTCGGCAGGCCGCCGCGCCGTTCGTCGACCGCGACCACGATCTCCTGCACGGCGAGCTCGCGCGCCAGCTCGACCAGCGGCGTGGCGCTGCGCACCAGCAGCGACGGTGCCACCAGCTCGGCCTGCCCCGGGGTCGGCAGGAAGCCGACCAGCAGGAACGAATGGCGGTCGCTGCGCCGGCGCAGGCGGCTGTTGATCAGGTCGGCGCTGCGTCCCGCGCCCAGCACCAGCACGCGGCGCTTGAACGCGTCGGCGTCGAACACCCGCTGCAACCCCAGCCGCAGCACGAACACCATGAGGAAGGCCAGCGTCAGCGCGATGGCGAGCACGCCGCGGCCGATGTAGGTCTGCGGCACCAGGTAGTACATCACCAGCAGCGCGACCCCGCCGAAGGCGAACGACATCAGCAGCCGCAGCACCAGGTCCATGCGGTTGTAGCGCGTGTGCACCTGGTACAGGCCGAACGCGGCCATCGCGCCGGTGGTGCAGATCGCCACCAGCGCGGTGCGCACCGGCGCATCCTGCGCGAACGCCAGGTGGGTGTCGGGATCGGCGTAGAAGCGCAGCCACGCCGCGACGGTGACCGCCACGCAGCTCAGCGCGAGCTCGGCCAGCCAGAGGTTGAAGACGGCGCGGCTCTTGCGACTCTTCAGCGGCATCTTCATGGCGCGCCCCCGCGCGGCGCGTGGCGGACGGATGCGATGGCGCGCCCGCCGCGGATTCCGGATGGCTTCATGGGGTCCCCCCTCGTGTGCGCGTTGCCCGGACGGCTCCCGCCCGGGTCGTGACGCTGGAGACAACGCGCAAATCCGCGGAGTCCGGACGCCATGGCGCGGATCCGGCAAACACGGCAAGGCTGGCGTGCGAGCCGGGGCGCTGCCCGGCTTCGCTCAGTCGCGCGGCGGCGGCAGCCAGTTGGCCACGGCCCGCAGCCCGGGCAGGCCGGCGACGGCGGCCACCCAACCGGGGCCGGCGTCGAGCATCCGCACGACCGCGCCCGCACCATCGGGTCCGTCCATCGCGGGCAGCGCGACCGGCTCGCCGTCGGGCGCGCGGAAGCTGTCCATCTCGCGCGCCAGCCCGATGCCGGCGGCCTTGAGCAGGGCCTCCTTGCGCACCCACAGTGCCAACAGCTCCCGCGCGCGCGCCGGCTCCGGCAGGCCGGCGACGGCCGCGTGCTCGCCCGGATGCAGCACCCGCCCCGCGATCTCTTCCATCTGCGCGGCGCGCGCGGCGGCCTCGAGGTCGACGCCGACCACGCCGCGCCCGCTCACCGCCACGGCGACGGCGCCGCCGGCGTGGCTCAGGCTGGTCTGCCATTCGTCGCCGCGCAGGCAGGGGCGGCCGAGCCGGTCGCGCCCGAGCGGGACGTCGCGCGCAGCGCGGCCGAGCACGCGGCCGAGCACGAGGCGGTGGAGGCCGTAGCCGAGCGCCAGCTCGTCGCCGTCGCGCGCACGCCGCTTGCGCCCGACCCGCCCGAGTTCGTCGGTGTCGAGCAGCGCCCGCGCCTCGCCGAGCCAGGGCGACCACGCGTCCAGGTCGAAGAACAGCGCCAGGATCCCCTGCAAGGCTTCGCGCGCGAGGCGGTCGCCGCCCGCGTGCCGCCATGCCCGGTCGAACGCGTCCGCAAGCGCCGGCGTCGCCTCGTGCCGGGCGATCTCGCCGGAAGGCTGCGGGCCGGGCGTCGGGGCGTCTCGTGAAGGCATCGCCGCAGCGTATCCCGCGCGCGCCGGCGCTGCACGCGCGCGGATGCCATGGGCGGCGTTGCCGGCGGGGCCGTCCTCCCGAAGGTCCTGATCGCGTTGGAAGAGGAAGAGTCCCCTCCAGCGAGAGACGATGGAATACGCAGACAACGCTTGGCTGGCGCAGAAGCTGCGCCACATCGCCAACGAGAGCGCCGAGCTGCCCGTGCTCAGCCTGCTCGGCAAGCCGCTGTACCGGCGCATCTTCCAGCGCCCGTTCCACGGCGGCAACAGCTATTACGGCGCCTACGCCAGCTATGCGGAGGCCAAGGCGGCCGCACCGGCGGCGCTGCCCAAGAGCTATGCCTACGCCGGCGCCGGCGGCATGTATCGCGAACAGCACGAGAAGATCCGGGTCAGCGACTACCCGCTGCTCTACTGGGTCAAGCGCCTGCTCGACGACGGCCAGCGGGACTTCTTCGACCTCGGCGGCCACATCGGCGTGACCTATTACGGCTTCCGGCGCTACGCCGATTTCCCCGCCGACCTGCGCTGGACCGTGCACGACGTGCCCGACGTGATGGAAGCCGGCGCCGAATGGGCGGTGGAACACGATCCGGAGCAGCGCCTGCGTTTCGCCGCCTCGCGTCACGATGCCAGCGGCCGCGAAGTGCTGCTCACCAGCGGCGCGCTGCAGTACCTCGACTATTCGCTGCCGGAGCTGCTGTCGGAACTGGCGGAGCCTCCGCGCCACGTGCTGGTCAACCTGGTGCCGATGCATCCGCGCCACGGCTACTTCACCCTGCAGAACATCGGCAAGGCCGTGCTGCCGTATCGCGTGTCCGCGATCCCGGAGTTCGTCGCCGCGATGGAAGCGCTGGGCTACGCGAAGCTCGACCAGTGGCATTCGGAGGAGCGCAACCTGCGGGTGCCGTTCGAGCCGGGCTGCCGCATCGACGGCTACGAGGGTTTCAGCTTCCGCCGCCAGGGTTGAGCGGCGCCGCCGGGCGCGTGCGCGCGCCGGCCAGAAGCGATGCGGGCGCGACGGGCCACGCCGGCGGCCGCGCAAAAAAAAGGCCGGCGGATGCCCGCCGGCCTTTCTCGTTCAAATGGCGCGCCCGGAGAGATTCGAACTCCCGACCCCCAAGTTCGTAGCCTGGTGCTCTATCCAGCTGAGCTACGGGCGCGCGTGAAACAGAAGCGGAATTTTGCCGGAATGCCGGCTGCTTCGTCAATCGACCGACTTGCCCTGCCGCGCCCCGCAAGGGCATCGACGGGAGCCTGCGAAAGCATCGCGGGACACGACATTCAGGAACTGGCGGAGAGTGAGGGATTCGAACCCTCGATGGAGCTTTTGACCCCATACTCCCTTAGCAGGGGAGCCCCTTCGGCCTCTCGGGCAACTCTCCGGACTGGCTGGCGATGACGCTGACTGGCCAGAACAGGGGGCGAAGGATACCGGGTCACTCCGGGTCCGGCAAACCTCCGGCGGCGGGGCGTGCCTTGGCGTCGGCGTCGTCGCCGCGCTGGATGCGTTCGTAGATTTCCTCGCGGTGGACTGCCACGTCCTTGGGCGCGGTGATGCCGATGCGCACCTGGTTGCCCTTGACGCCGAGCACGGTCACGGTCACCGAGTCGCCGATCATCAGGGTTTCGCCGACGCGGCGGGTAAGGATCAACATTTGTCTATCTCCATTGACCGGCCCGCAACCGGGTCGGACGTCCTTCGGCCTGCGCCGAAAAAAACGTTTACAGGCCGGAAAAGTGAACGATGTTACGGGCAGCCGCCGGCCAGCGGCAACCTCCGGAAGTCATGCCTTGGGGCGTCATTCATGCAGCCGGGCGGCCACCCATGCAGGCGTACCGTCGAGCGCCTTGGCCAGCGCCGGCCCGTCTTCGCCGCCGCCCTGGGCGAGGTCCGGACGACCGCCGCCCTTGCCGCCGATCTGGGCGGCGATGTGCGAAAGCAGTTCCCCCGCCTTGATGCGCTTGAGCGCCGTGCCGGCGACGCCCGCGACCAGTGCGGCCTTGCCCTCGCCCGCGCCCGCCAGCACGACGACGGCGTCGCCGAGCTGCTGCTTGAGTCGATCGACCGCATCGCGCAGCGCCTTGGCGTCGAAGCCCTCGAGCCGCGCCGCGAGCACCTTGACGCCGTCGACGTCGACGGCCGATCCCGCCAGGTCCGCGGTCGCGCCGCTCGCCGCCCTGGCCTTGATGGACTCGAGTTCGCGATCGAGCTTCTTCTGTCGTTCCAGCAGCGCGCGCAGCTTGTCGGCGACGTCCGCGGCGTTGCCGCCGAGCAGGCGCGCCGCCTCTTCCAGCCGCTGCTCCTCCTCGGCCACGTGGTCCAGCGCGCCCTGCCCCGTCAGCGCCTCGATGCGGCGCACGCCGGCGGACACGCCGCCTTCGGACACGATCTTGAACAGCCCGATGTCGCCCGTGCGCGAGACGTGGGTGCCGCCGCACAGCTCGGTCGACGCCTCGCCCATGCGCAGCACGCGCACGCGCTCGCCGTACTTCTCGCCGAATAGCGCCATCGCGCCGAAGTCGAGCGCTTCCTGCATGCCCATGTGCCGCACCTCCGCTTCGTGGTTGGCGCGGATGTCGGCGTTGACCCGGCGCTCGACCTCGGCCAGCTCGGCCGCGGTCATCGGCTGGAAGTGCGAGAAGTCGAAGCGCAGGCGGTCGGGCGCGACCAGCGAGCCCTTCTGGGCGACGTGCGTGCCCAGCACGCCGCGCAGTGCGGCGTGCAGCAGGTGGGTGGCGCTGTGGTTGAGGATGGTGGCGCCGCGGCGCGCGCCGTCGACCGATGCGACCAGGTGGTCGCCGACCTTCAGCGTGCCGACTGCGAGCCGGCCGACGTGGCCGTGGAACTGGCCGGCGTACTTCTGCGTGTCCGCCACTTCGAAGCGCACGCCCTGCTCGTCCAGCTCGCCGGTGTCGCCGACCTGGCCGCCGGATTCGGCGTAGAACGGAGTGCGGTCGAGGAAGACCACGGCCTCCTCGCCCGCCTCGATCGCATCGACCGGGCGGCCGTCGCGCAGCAGCGCGACCACCTGCAGGCCGCCCGCGGCGAGGCTGTCGTAGCCGAGGAATCCGGTGGGCTGCAGCTTCGCCACCAGGTCGGCCGGCAGGCCGGTGTTCGAGCTGAACTTGCCGGCCGCGCGCGCGGTCTGGCGCTGGCGCTCCATGGCCGCCTCGAAGCCCGCCATGTCGACCGACAGCCCGCGCTCGCGCGCGATGTCGGCGGTCAGGTCGACCGGGAAGCCGTAGGTGTCGTAGAGGCGGAACGCGTCCGCGCCGGGGATCACGCCATTGGAAGCGGCGCCATTGGAAGCGGCACCATTCGAATCGGCGGCATTCGAAGCGTCGCGCGCGGCGATCTCGTCGAAGATGCGCATGCCCGAGTCGAGCGTCTCGGCGAAGCGCTCTTCCTCGGCGAGCAATGCGCGCTCGACCAGCGCGCGGTTCTGCGTGAGTTCCGGATACGCCGCGCCCATGAGGTCGTCGAGCGTGGCGACCAGCTGGTGGAAGAACGGCCGGCGCACGCCCAGCATCCAGCCGTGGCGCAGCGCGCGGCGGATGATCCGGCGCAGTACGTAGCCGCGGCCCTCGTTGGAGGGCAGCACGCCGTCGACGATGAGGAAGCTGCAGGCGCGGATGTGGTCGGCGATCACGCGCAGCGACTTGTTCGACAGGTCCGTGGTGCCGGTGAGCTCGGCGGCGCGGCGGATCAGGGCCTGGAACAGGTCGATCTCGTAGTTGCCGTGCACGCCCTGCAGCACCGCGGCCAGGCGCTCCAGGCCCATGCCGGTGTCCACGCACGGCGCCGGCAGCTTCGACAGCGTGCCGTCGGCGGCGCGGTCGAACTGCATGAACACCAGGTTCCAGATCTCGATGAAGCGGTCGCCGTCCTCGTCGGGCGAGCCCGGCGGGCCGCCGGGGATGTGCGCGCCGTGGTCGTAGAAGATCTCGGTGCATGGGCCGCAGGGCCCGGTGTCGGCCATCTGCCAGAAGTTGTCGGAAGCGTACGGCGCGCCCTTGTTGTCGCCGATGCGGATGATGCGATCGGCGGGCAGGCCAACCTGGCGATGCCAGATGTCGAATGCCTCGTCGTCGTCGTGGTAGACGGTGACCAGCAGGCGCTCGGGCGGCAGCTTCCAGACCTGCGTGAGCAGTTCCCAGGCCCAGAGGATCGCGTCGGTCTTGAAGTAGTCGCCGAACGACCAGTTGCCCAGCATCTCGAAGAAGGTGTGGTGGCGCGCGGTGTAGCCGACCTGGTCGAGGTCGTTGTGCTTGCCGCCCGCGCGCAGGCAGCGCTGGACGTCGGCCGCGCGCACGTAGCTGCGCTTCTCGGCGCCGAGGAACACGTCCTTGAACTGGACCATCCCCGAGTTGGTGAACAGCAGCGTCGGGTCGTTGCCCGGCACCAGCGACGCGGAGGGCACGATGGTGTGGCCCTTGCCGGCGAAGAAGTCGAGGAAATCGCGGCGGATGTCGGAGGTGGTCGGGGTCGAAGGCTTGGGCGTGGACATGCGGGGGACCGTGGGCGGGCGGGTGCGGCAAGGCACCGCGGTGTCCACGGGAAGTGCGGACGCGGGACCGGGCAGGCAACCCAATGCGCCTAGATTAACAGGCCGCCAGCCGCTCCCGGCCGGCGATTGCCCCGCATCGCGCGCCGCTCAGTCGATGTCCGGGCCGCCGCGCGTGGCGAAGCGGATCGCGTCGCCGTCGAAGCCGCGGCGCAGCAGGAAGTCGGCCGCCTTGCGCCGGCGCGCCGGGTCCGCGGCGAGGTCGGCGCCGAAGCGCCGGCGGGCGAACTGCCGCGCCTGCCCGGCCCAGTCGTCCTCGCCCGCTTCGGCCAGCGCGGCGAATGCCGCGGCGATGGTCGCGGCTTCGAGCCCGTGGGTGCCCAGCTCCGCGCGGATCCGCAGCGGGCCGTAGCCGGCGCTCGCGCGCGAGCGCGCCAGGCTGGTCGCGAACCGGGCGTCGTCCTGCCAGCCCGAGGCGGCCATGCGCTCGACGGCCGCCGCGGCGTCGGCCTGGTCGACGCCGCGCGCGGCCAGCTTGCGTGCGAGTTCCTTGCGCGAATGCTCGCGCCGCACCAGCAGGCCCAGCGCGCGCTGCGCCGGGCTCGGCTCGGGACGCCTGCGCTTGCGGCGCGGGGCGTCAGGCGGCGATTCGGGTCCGGGCATCGGACCGGCCGTCGGGCGACGCGAGGCCTGCTCAGGCCTCGCTGTCGTCCCCTTCCGCGCGCGAGTCGGCGATGGCCGGGGTGAACTCCGCGCGCAGCGCGCCCTCCAGCTTGGCCGCGACCGCCGGGTTTTCCTTGAGGTACTGGCGGGCGTTCTCCTTGCCCTGGCCGATGCGCTCGCCGTCGTAGCTGTACCAGGCGCCGGACTTCTCGACCAGCTTGGCGTCCACGCCCATGTCGATCAGCTCGCCCTCGCGGCTGATGCCCTCGCCGTACAGGATCTCGGTGATCACCTGCTTGAACGGCGGCGCCATCTTGTTCTTGACCACCTTGATCTTGGTCTGGTTGCCGATGATCTCGTCGCCCTTCTTGATCGAGCCGATGCGGCGGATGTCCAGGCGCACCGAGGCGTAGAACTTCAGCGCGTTGCCGCCGGTGGTGGTCTCCGGGCTCTGGCCGGGCATCATCACGCCGATCTTCATGCGCAGCTGGTTGATGAAGAACACCATGCAGTTGCTGCGCTTGATGTTGCCGGTGAGCTTGCGCAGGGCCTGGCTCATCAGGCGCGCCTGCAGGCCGGGCAACTGGTCGCCCATCTCGCCCTCGATCTCGGCGCGCGGGGTGAGCGCGGCGACCGAGTCGACGACCACCATGTCGACGGCGTTGGAGCGCACCAGCATGTCGGCGATCTCCAGCGCCTGCTCGCCGGTGTCGGGCTGCGAGACCAGCAGGTCCTCGACGTTGACGCCGAGCTTGGCGGCATAACCGGGGTCGAGCGCATGCTCGGCGTCGATGAAGGCGCACACGCCGCCCATCTTCTGGCACTGTGCGACGGTCTGCAGGGTCAGCGTGGTCTTGCCCGAGGACTCGGGACCGTAGATCTCGACCACGCGGCCGCGCGGCAGGCCGCCGATGCCAAGAGCGGTGTCGAGCAGCAGCGAGCCGGTCGGGATCACCGGCACCACTTCGGCGACGCGGTCGCCCATGCGCATCACCGAGCCCTTGCCGTACTGCTTCTCGATCTGGGTCAGGGCGGCGGAAAGCGCGCGCTTCTTGTTCTCGTCCATCGTGGCGGTCCTCGTCATTGATTTGGGGTGTTGGGGGCAGTCTGGCCGGCCCGGATCGCACGGGCTGCGACCGCGACGCCGATGGACAGGATGGAACGGCGAGCCGGGGCGGCGGCATCGGCGCGGGCCGCGCCGTCGGGTCGGGATACGCCGCGGCGCGCGGCAGGAAAAACACGCGGCACGCGGCTCACCGGTTCGGCCTCACCAGGCCGCAGTACAGGCCTTCGATGGCGAAGTCCTGGCCCGGCTGCACCTCGATCGGGGCGTAGTCGGGATTGCGCGGCAGCAGGCGGATGCGGTCCTTGCCGACCTTGAGCAGCTTGACGGTGATCTCCTCGTCGATGCGGGCGATGACGATCTGTCCCGAGCGTGCGTCGGCGGTGCGGTGCACGCCGATCAGGTCGCCGTCGAAGATGCCTTCGTCGCGCATCGAGTCGCCCTTGACCTTGAGCAGGTAGTCGGGCGCCGGCGAGAAGAACGCGCGGTCCATCAGCACCACCTGGTCGGAGCCGATGTCGGCGCCGATCGGCACGCCGGCCGCGACCTGGCCGAGCACCGGCAGCTCCAGCACGTCGCCGTTGGCGGCGGCCGGCAGCGGCAGCCGCTGCTGGGCGGCCTCGGGCGCGCGCAGCAGGCGGATGCCGCGGGCGCGGCCGGGGACGCGCTCGATCGCGCCAGCGGCCTCGAGCGCGTCGAGGTGGTACTGCGCGGCGCGCACGCCGCTGAAGCCGAAGGCGCGGGCGATCTCGGCCTGCGAGGGCGGCATGCCCTCGGCCTCGATGCGCTCGGCGATCAGGGCGAGGATGGCGTGCTGGGTGGCGGTCAGGTCCATGGTTAGTAGTAATACTACTAACGCGCATGGCATGTCAATCCGGCGTAGGGCGGGCCCTGGCCCGCCACCTCGAGCCGCACAACCTGCCTACGTTGTGCGAATCGGCAGTCGTCACCGCAGCCTGCCGAGTCCCTCCAGCGCCGTCGCCACCGTCTGCCGCCGCACCTGCTCGCGGTCCCCGTCGAAATGGAAGCCCTCCGCGCGCGCGTAGCCGCCGCGCCGCTTCCAGCCGATCCAGACGGTGCCGACGGGCTTGTCGGCGCTGCCGCCGCCTGGGCCGGCGATGCCGGTGACCGCGACCGCGACGCTGGCGCCGGAGTTCACCAGCGCGCCCGAGACCATCTCGACCACGGTTTCGCGGCTGACGGCGCCGTGCTGCTCGAGCGTCTCGGGGCGCACGCCCAGCAGCGCCTGCTTGGCCTCGTAGCTGTAGGCGACCATGCCGCAGTCGAACCAGTCCGAGGAGCCGGCGATGTCGGTGACGGTCTTGGCGATCCAGCCGCCGGTGCAGCTCTCGGCGGCGACCAGGTGGTCGCGCGATGCGCGCAGGTCTTCGCCGGTGGATTCGGCGAGCACGCGCAGGTCGGCGTCGGTGGGGATCGGCATCGCGTGGCTTCCCGGGGGCGAAGGGCGACCGTTGTAGCCGAATTCGCGCGCGGTGTCGCTGCCGTGCGTCACCGGCCTGCGGGACGTCCCCGGATCGCACGCGCCAAGGCGGTTCCGCCCTGGCGTTCCGGCAACGGCGTGCGCCTCAGTAGCGCACGCGCAGGGTCACGCCGTAGGTGCGCGGCGGGCCGAGGAAGGCGTTCCAGGCGCCAGGCTGCAGCGGGGCGTCGAAGCCGACCTGCTTGTAGGTCTCGTCGGTGAGGTTCTGGCCCCACAGCTCCACCATCCAGCGGCCGCTGCGCGCGCCGATGCCGATGCGCGCGTTCACCAGCGCGAAACCGTCCTGGATCTTCTCCGGGTCGAGGTCGGAGCCGGTGTTGTGCTCGGACACGTACTTGCTGCCGATGTTGAAGCGCCCGAGCAGTCCCGCGCCGAATTCGCGCTGGTAGGTGAGCGAGGCCGACGCCGACCACAGCGGCGCGAAGCTGATGTGGTGGCCGGGCAAGGCCTGCAGCGCGCCGCCCGGCTGCAGGTCCGCATAGGGGCGCTGGTCGCCGTAGCGGGTGTCGGCGTAGGTCACGCCGCCCTGCACGCTCAGTCCGTCGAGGCCGGTCTGCCACAGCACCTCGAGCTCGGCGCCCTTGGACGTCACCTCCGGCAGCGAGCGCACCACGTAGCTGGTGCCGAGGAAACTGTTGAGCTGGAAGTCGGTGAACTCCTGGTGGAACAGAGTGCCGTTGAGCAGCAGGTTGCCGTCGTTCCAGGTGGTCTTGGCGCCGAGCTCGTAGCTGTCGACGAACTCGCCCGGGAACGAGGTGTCGTCCACCGGCACGATGCCCGCGCCGCTGCTGGACAGGCCGTCGGCCGACTGCACGCGGTCGAGGTTGAAGCCGCCGCCCTTGTAGCCGCGCGCGGCCGAGGCGTAGGTCATCACGTGCTCGTTCCAGCGATAGGCGGCCTTGACCGTGCCCGACCATTCCTTCTCGGTCATCGACTGGTCGGTCACGCGGCCGTCGTGCAGCACGTTCGCCCACGGCAGGCACATGTAGCCGACGATCGTCGGCGCAACCGCGCCGATCAGGGCCGCCTGCTGCTCCGGCGTGAGCAGGCCCCAGGCCGGGATGCGCGCGGCCAGCGCCGAGCCGACCCGCGACGCCGGGTTGGACAGCGTCGAGCCGCAGCCGATGCCGCCGTTGGGATTGTCGTAGGTCGAGCGCAGGTCCTTCTTGTCGCGCGTGTAGCGCACGCCGACGGTGAAATCGAGCCTGTCGGTGGCGTGGAAGGTGTTGTTGCTGAAGATCGCCGCGCTCTTCGAGTTCTGCTCGTACAGGTCCTGCCCGCCGTCGCCGATGAAGCTGGTGCCGAACGGCCGGCCGCTGACCTGCGAGAAGAAGGTCGCCGGGTTGGCGGTATCCACCGTCACGCCCAGCGGCGCCAGTTGCGCCGCAAGCCCGCCGAGCACCTGGCTGCCGACCAGGGTGGACATGTAGGGCTCGTAGTCGGCGCCGACCACGTACTGGTCGTGGCGCTCGAGGTCCTCGTCGGAATAGAACAGCCCGACCATCCAGTCGATGCGGTCGGTGCTGCCGGTCAGGCGCATCTCCTGGCTGAAGGTCTCGAACGCGGTGGAGGAATCGTCGTACTGGTTGCGGCGGTAGAGGATGTCCGCGCCGGTGAAGTCGAAATCGATCGCGTTGATGGTCTGCCAGTCGCGCCAGGCGGTGATGGACGTCAGCGTGGCGCCGCCGAACCAGGGCGTGGTCCAGTCGGCCTGCGCGGACACGCCCTTGTCCTTGACGTCCTGCTCGGTGCTGCGGTTGGCGTAGGCCAGCCTGCGCTCCGGGTCCGGCACCGGGATCACGCCGTTGCCGCCGGCCAGCGCGTTGATGATCGCCGCCGGGCCCGCGCCCTGGGCGTTGCGCTCGGTGGTCACGCCGACGCAGCAGTTCTCCTCGCGGCTGGTGAAGTCGGCGATGAAGTTGATGTCGAGGTCGTCCGTGGGCTCGAGCAGCAGCTGGCCGCGCACGGTGTGGAAATTGCGGTCGCCGTCGTCGGTCTCCCGGCGCGGGCCCTTGCCCGTATTGACGTCGACCAGGCCGTCACGCTCGCGCTGCGCGGCATAGATGCGGAAGGCGGCGTTGTCGCCGAGCGCGTCGTTGTAGGCGCCGGACACGCCGAGCTCGCTGTAATCGCCAACGGTGATCTCGCCTTCGACTTCCTGCTGGTAGCTCGGGCGGCGGGTGACCACGTTGATCACGCCGGCCGAGGTGTTCTTGCCGAACACCGTGCCCTGCGGGCCCTTGATGACCTCGATGCGCTCGATCTCGCCCAGGTCGCCGAAGCCCACGCCCGTGCGCGGGCGGTACACACCGTCGATGACCACGCCGACCGCCGATTCCAGCCCGGCGTTGTCGCCGTTGGTGCCGACGCCGCGGATGCGCGCGGTGGTCTGCGACTCGTTGGTGGTCGAGCTCACGTGCAGGCCGGGCACCAGCAGCTGCGCGTCCTTGATGTCGCGCACGCCGGTGTCGCGCAGCAGTTGCTCCGGCAGCGCGGTGATCATGATCGGAACGTCCTGCATGACCTCCTCGCGCTTCTGCGCGGTGACGGTCATGGTCGCCAGGGTGACCGGCTCGTCGCCGGCGGCCTTGGCGTCCGTGCCCCGGGCATCCGGCACGGCCTGTTGCCCGGTCGCCGGCGCTTCCTGAGCGCCGGCGGCGAGCGATGCCATCGTCGCGCACGCCGCGAGCACCGCGGCGGCAAGGATCCGTCGTTGCGGTCGGCTGCTGGCCATGTCGTTGTTTCCCCCTCGTTGGATGCGCTCGCGCGCAATGCGGTCGTTCGGTTCCTTGCAGACACCGGCGGCGCTCGCGCGGCGCGGGGCCTCAGGCGCCCGACCGGTCGTCGTGGGGGGAACGTCCGGAGCGTCGGCGGCGATGCCGCCGAAACCTGAATCGGGCCAACGTATAGCACACGGAACGAAGCGTTGGCAGCTGCCGCAGGACACGCTTCCGGCGGCCGGGATTTCGGCCCGCGCGCAGGCTTCGGGCACACTAGCGCTCCCGCTGCCGCCCTGCCCCGGATTCGATGTCCCACGAACAGCACACGCCCTTGATGCGCCAGTACTTCGCAGCCAAGGCCGAACACCGCGACGTGCTGCTGTTCTTCCGCATGGGCGACTTCTACGAGCTGTTCCACGACGACGCGCGCCGCGCCGCGAAGCTGCTCGACATCACCCTGACCCAGCGCGGCCAGTCGGGCGGGCAGCCGATCCCGATGGCCGGCGTGCCCTACCACGCGGCCGAGGGCTACCTCGCGCGGCTGGTCGCGCTGGGCGAATCGGTGGCGATCTGCGAGCAGATCGGCGACCCGGCCGCTAGCAAGGGCCTGGTCGAGCGCAAGGTGGTGCGCATCGTCACGCCCGGGACGGTGACCGACGAGGCGCTGCTCTCCGAGCGCCGCGACACCCTGCTGCTGGCGATCGCGCGCGGCAAGGGCGACGCCTACGGGCTGGCCTGGGCGGACCTCGCCGGCGGCCGCTTCCTGGTCAACGAGGTCGCCGGCGACGACGCGCTCGACGCCGAGCTCGCGCGCCTGGACCCGGCCGAGCTGCTGCTGCCCGACGAAGAAGGCTGGCCAACGTTCGCCGCCACGCGCACGGGCGTGCGCCGGCGCGCGCCGTGGCTGTTCGACGCCGACACCGGGCGCCGCCAGTTGCTGCGGTTCTTCGGCCTCCACGACCTGACCGCGTTCGGCATCGATGACCGCCCGCTGGCGATCGCCGCCGCGGGCGCGCTGCTGGGCTACGTCGAGGAAACCCAGAAGCAGCGCCTGCCGCACCTGACCGCGATCGCGCTGGAATCGAGCGACGGCGCGATCGCGATGAACGCCGCCACGCGCCGCCACCTGGAGCTCGACACGCGCGTCGACGGCGAGCAGAAGCACACCCTGCTCGGCGTGCTCGACAGCACGGTCACGCCGATGGGCGGGCGGCTGCTGCGGCGCTGGCTGCACCGGCCGCTGCGCGACCGCGACGTGGTCGGGCAGCGCCAGCACGCGGTGGGCGCGCTCATCGACACGCGCAACGCGGATGATTTGCGCGAACGTTTCCGCGCGCTCGGCGACGTCGAGCGCATCCTCTCGCGCGTGGCGCTGCGCTCGGCGCGCCCGCGCGACCTGGGCACGCTGCGCGATGCGCTGGCGATGCTGCCGGCGCTGCGCGGCGTGCTCGCGCCCATGGATTCGCCGCGCCTGCAGTCGCTGGTCGCCGGGCTCGGCGAGCACGCCGCGCAGGCGGCGCTGCTGGCCGAGGCGCTGGTGGAGCAGCCGCCGGTGCTGGCGCGCGATGGCGGTGTGTTCGCCGACGGCTACGACGCCGAGCTCGCCGAGCTGCGCCGGCTGTCGACCAACGCCGACCAGTTCCTCGTCGACCTCGAGCAGCGCGAGCGCGAAGCCAGCGGCATCGCCACCCTCAAGGTCGGCTACAACCGCGTGCACGGCTACTACATCGAGATCGGCAAGGCCCACGCGTCGAAGGCGCCGACGCACTACACGCGCCGCCAGACCCTGACCGGCGCCGAGCGCTACATCACCGAGGAGCTCAAGGCCTTCGAGGACAAGGTGCTGTCGGCGCGAGAGCGCTCGCTGGCGCGCGAGCGGCTGCTGTACGAGCAGCTGCTCGACGCGCTCAACGCGCACCTCGAATCGCTCAAGCGCTGCGCCGCCGCGCTGGCCGAGCTCGACGTACTGGCCTGCCTGGCCGAGCGCGCGCAGGCGCTGGACTGGTCGCGCCCGGCGCTGGTCGAGGACGCCTGCCTGCGCATCGAGCGCGGGCGCCACCCGGTGGTGGAGGCGGTGCGCGACGAGCCCTTCGAGCCCAACGACCTCGACCTGCACGACGACCGCCGGATGCTGGTGGTCACCGGCCCCAACATGGGCGGCAAGAGCACCTACATGCGCCAGAACGCGCTGATCGTCCTGCTCGCGCACATCGGCAGCTTCGTCCCGGCCGCGCACGCGAAGATCGGCCCGATCGACCGCATCCTCACCCGCATCGGCGCCGGCGACGACCTCGCGCGCGGGCAGTCGACCTTCATGGTCGAGATGAGCGAGACCAGCTACATCCTCCACCACGCCAGCGAGCGCTCGCTGGTGCTGATGGACGAGATCGGCCGTGGCACGTCCACCTACGACGGCCTCGCGCTGGCCGAGGCCTGCGCGCGCCACCTGGCCGCGCACAACCGGTGCTACACGCTGTTCGCCACGCACTACTTCGAACTGACCGCGCTGGCCGAGCCGGGCAGCGGGATCGCCAACGTGCACCTGGACGCAGTCGAGCACCGCGCGCAGGACGGCAGCGAGTCGCTGGTGTTCATGCACGCGGTGAAGGACGGCCCGGCCGACCGCAGCTTCGGCCTGCAGGTCGCCGCGCTGGCGGGCCTGCCCAAGGCGGTGATCCGCCAGGCGCGCGCGCGCCTGGCCGAGCTGGAGCAGCACGAGCGCAGCGCGTCGGCGCCGCTGTCGGCGGAGGCGCTGGACGCGCCGCAGCAGTTCGGGCTGTTCGCGCCGTCGTCGGCGGCGCTGGAGGCGCTGGCGGGCATCGATCCCGACGAGCTGACGCCGAAGCAGGCGCTGGAAGCGCTGTACCGGCTCAAGTCGCTGGTGTGAGGCAAGGACGAGGCCGGACGCCACGCCTCGTCGCGGTGTTCGCTTCGCCATCGCGACCGTCGCTCCCCTGCGTCTAGGCGGCTTCGCGCGCGCAGCGCGCGCAGGCCATCGAGCGTTCGCCAAAGGCGCCGCGAGCGGGCGATCCATCCGCCGGGCGCGCACGCCGGCGCCGCGCCGGAGGCGTAGGATCGATTTCCCCCTCCATCGGACACCCGCCATGGCCACCCTCACCAACGACCTCGCCGCGCAGCTGCAGGGCGCCCCCGTGCAACAGGTCGCGCAGCAGCTGGGCATCGACCCCTCGCAGGCCGCCGGCGCGGTCCAGGCGGCCCTGCCGCTGCTGATGGGCGCGCTGGGGCGCAACGCCAGCCAGCCCGCCGGGGCGCAGGCGCTGTTCGGCGCGCTGCAGAACGACCACGCCGGCATGGACATCGGCAGCGTGCTCGGCGCGGTGCTCGGCGGCGCGCAGAACCGCCAGACCGACGGCGCCGGCATCCTCGGTCACATCTTCGGCGGCCAGCAGGAACGCGCGCAGGCCGGCGTCGCCCAGGCCACCGGGCTGGGCAGCGGCCAGGCCGGGCAATTGCTGAAGATCCTCGCCCCGATCGTGATGGCCTACCTGGCCAAGCGCCTGTTCCAGCAGCGCCAGGCCGGCGCCAGCGTCCAGTCGCAGGGCGCCAGCCCGGACGTGCTCAGCGGCATCCTCGGCCAGGAGCACGACGAAATCCGCCAGCAGGGCGGCGGCGGGCTGCTCGGCGCCGTGCTCGACCAGGACGGCGACGGCCAGCTCGGGCTCGGCGACCTGATGAAGATCGGCGGCGGATTGCTGGGCGGACAACGCTGACGCATCGGGACCCGATGCGCCGACGGGACAGCGCCAAGCAGCAAACCGGCATCGCGGCGCAGCGAGGGCGTAGGCGGGCGTAGGGCGGGCTCGAGCCCGCCTCCCGATCGCCATCTTCCGCACACAGGCGCCAAGCACCGAGCCCCACCGATTCCAGCCAGCCGCGCGAGTGGCGGCCGGGGCCAAACCCCACCCCTCCAGACAGCCGTGCGAGTGGTGGGCCGGGGCCCACCCTACCTCTCGTGACAGCCACGCAAGTGGTGGGCCGGGACCCACCCTACGCGTGACCATCGTTCTTTCCGGCCGCTCGCCATAGCTTCCGGCTATGAAACCAGTTGCATCATTCGATTTCCCCTTGCATGGCGGCGGGGTTAGCGTGACTGGATCGTCCACGGACACCGAAACAGTCGTGCGCAGACCGACCGGAGCGACGACGCGCTGACGACTTCGTGACCCGCCGCGCCCGCGCGGATCCAACCGGCTGCGCACTGCAGCGGTCGGACCCGCGCGCCGCGCGGGCCCTGCCCGGCACGACCCCATCGTTGCAACACACGACCAGAGGTGGAACCCATGTCGACCGAAACGAAATGCCCGATCAAGCACGCCGCGCAAGGCCCTTCGAACCGCGAATGGTGGCCCGGCCAGCTGCGCCTGGACGTCCTGCACCAGCATTCGGCCAAGTCCGATCCGATGGATGAAGGCTTCGATTACCGCACGGCGTTCGAAAGCCTCGACCTCGCCGCGGTGAAGCGCGACCTCACCGCGTTGATGACCGACTCGCAGGACTGGTGGCCGGCCGACTTCGGCCACTACGGCGGACTGATGATCCGCATGGCCTGGCACAGCGCCGGCACCTACCGCATCGGCGATGGCCGCGGCGGCGCCGGCCGCGGGCAGCAGCGCTTCGCGCCGCTCAACAGCTGGCCGGACAACGTCAGCCTCGACAAGGCGCGCCGGCTGCTGTGGCCGGTCAAGCAGAAGTACGGGCGCAGCATCTCGTGGGCCGACCTGATGGTGCTCGCCGGCAACGTCGCGCTGGAGTCGATGGGCTTCAGGACCTTCGGCTTCGCCGGCGGCCGCGAGGACACCTGGGAACCCGACCAGGACGTGTACTGGGGCGCGGAGCGCAAGTGGCTGGGCGGCGACGTGCGCTATTCGCAGGGCTCGCCGGGCGTCGTCGAGGGCCACGGCGTGCTGGTGAAGGACGACGACAGCGAGAAGCCGCATTCGCGCGACCTCGAGCGCCCGCTGGCCGCGGTGCAGATGGGGCTGATCTACGTCAATCCCGAAGGGCCGGACGGCAAGCCCGACCCGATCGCGGCGGCGGTCGACATCCGCGAGACCTTCGCGCGCATGGCCATGAACGACGAGGAGACCGTCGCCCTCATCGCGGGCGGCCACACCTTCGGCAAGACCCACGGCGCCGCCAGCGCCGAGCACGTCGCCCACGAACCCGAGGCGGCCGGCCTCGAGGCGCAGGGCCTGGGCTGGCACAACAGCTACGGCAGCGGCCGCGGCGGCGACACCATCACCAGCGGCCTGGAAGTCACCTGGACGCGCACGCCCACGCAGTGGGACAACAATTTCTTCGAGACCCTGTTCGGCCACGAATGGGAGCTGGGCAAGAGCCCGGCGGGCGCGCAGCAGTGGTTCGCCAAGGGCGCGGAGGCGTCGGTGCCCGACGCGCACGATCCTTCGCGCAGGCACGTGCCGACGATGCTGACCACCGATCTCTCGCTGCGGCTGGATCCGGCCTACGGGGAGATCTCGCGCCGCTTCCTCGAGCACCCCGACCAGTTCGCCGACGCCTTCGCGCGCGCGTGGTTCAAGCTCACCCATCGCGACATGGGCCCGCGCGCGCGCTACCTCGGCCCGGAAGTGCCGGAGGAAGTGCTGATCTGGCAGGACCCGGTGCCCGCGGTCGACCATCCGCTGGTCGACGCGCCGGACATCGCCGCGCTCAAGCAGCGGATCCTGGATTCCGGCCTGGCGGTGTCGCAGTTGGTGTCGACCGCGTGGGCCTCGGCGTCGACCTTCCGCGGCGGCGACAAGCGCGGCGGCGCCAACGGCGCGCGCATCCGGCTGGCGCCGCAGAAGGACTGGCCGGCCAACCAGCCCGCGCAGCTGGGGAAGGTGCTCTCGACGCTGGAAGGCATCCGCGGCGCATTCAACGACGCGCAGGCCGGCGGCAAGCGGGTCTCGCTGGCCGACCTGATCGTGCTCGGCGGCGCCGCCGCGATCGAGAAGGCGGCTCGCGACGCCGGCGTCGAGGCGAGCGTGCCGTTCGCGCCGGGGCGCACCGACGCCTCGCAGGAGCAGACCGACGTCGACTCGTTCGAGCCGCTGGAACCGATCGCCGACGGCTTCCGCAACTACCTCAAGGGCCGCTACGGCGTGCCGGCCGAGCACCTGCTGGTGGACAAGGCGCAGCAGCTCACGCTGACGGCGCCGGAGATGGCGGTGCTGGTCGGCGGCATGCGCGTGCTGGACACCAACGTCGGGCAGGCCCGGCACGGCGTGTTCACCGACCGCCCGGGCGTGCTCGGCAACGACTTCTTCGTGAACCTGCTCGACATGCGCACCCAGTGGACGCCGGTGTCGGACGACGTGTACGAGGGACGCGACCGCGCCACCGGCGTGCCGAAGTGGACGGGCACCCGCGTCGACCTCGTGTTCGGCGCGAACTCGCAGCTGCGCGCGATCGCGGAGGTGTACGGCAGCGCGGACGCGAAGGAGAAGTTCGTCCGCGACTTCATCGCCGCGTGGGACAAGGTGATGATGCTGGACCGTTTCGACCTGGCCTGAGGCTGGCGCGCCCGCGCGCCATGGTGGGAGCGGCTTCAGCCGCGAGCTTCTGGTTCGCAGGCGATATTGCCGGAAGAGCTCGCGGCTGAAGCCGCTCCCACAGGCAAGCGCGGGCCTTCACGTCGCCGGCCGCTGCTCCACTTTCGGCTCGGCGACTTCCTCGCCGGGCTTCGCGTGGCCGGCCATCTCGGCGCCGGCATCGCGCGGCAGCCGCGCCATCATCCAGGCCGAGGTGCCCGACACCAGGCCGACCACAGCGAAGGCGACGTAGAAGTTGCGCACATCGGTTGCCGGCCGCTGCGCGACCGCGCCGGCGATCTCGAGCAGGTAGCCGCCGATCGCCACGCCCAGGCTCAGCGAGAGCTGCTGCATCATCCCGGCCAGGCTGGTCGCCTGCCCCATCCGCGGCGAGTCGACCTCGGCGTAGCTGATCGCATTCAAGCTGGTGAACTGCAGCGAGCGGAAGCAGCCGCTGACCAGCAAGGCCGCGATGATGAACACGTGCGGCGTCTCCGGCCGGAACAGCCCGAAGCCGCACAGCATCAGCGAGGCGATGATGCCGTTGGCCACCAGCACGCGGCGGAATCCGAAGCGGTGCAGCACGCGCGCGGCCAGCGTCTTCATGAACATCGCGCCGACCGCGGAAACGAAGGTCAGCCCGCCGGACTGCACCGGGCTCAGCCCGAAGCCCAGCTGCAGCATCAGCGGCAGCAGGAACGGCGTGGCGCCGGTGCCGAGGCGGAACAGGCCGCCGCCGAGCACGCCGGCGCGGTAGGTCGGCAGCCGGAACAGGCGCAGGTCGAGCAACGGGTACGGATGCCTGCGCGCATGCCGCACGTAGGCCAGCAACGCGGCGACGCCCAGCACCAGCGCGGCGATCGCCAGCGGCACCGACACCAGGTGCCGGCCCATCGTCGAGAAGCCGAACATCGCCAGCGCCAGGCCGATGCCGGCGAGCAGGAAGCCGGCCCAGTCCAGCGGCTTCACCGGCTCGCGGATGTCGGGGATGAAGCGCTTCGCCAGCGCGATGCCCAGCGCGCCCATCGGCAGGTTGATGAGGAAGATCCAGCGCCAGTCGAAGTAGGTGGTGATGAAGCCGCCCAGCGGCGGGCCGACCACCGGACCCACCAGCGCGGGGATGGTGAGCCAGCTCAGCGCGCGCACCAGCTCGTGCTTGGGCACCGTGCGCAGCAGCACCAGCCGCCCGACCGGCACCATCATCGCCCCGCCCATGCCCTGCACGAAGCGCGCGGCGACCATCGCTTCGAGCGAACCGCTCGCCGCGCAGCCGATCGAACCGAGCAGGAACACCGAGATCGCGGCCATGAACACCGGCCGCGCGCCGAAGCGGTCGGCGACCCAGCCGCTGACCGGGATGAACACCGCCAGCGCCAGCAGGTAGGTGGTGAGCGCGAGCTTGAGCGCGATCGGCTCGGTGGACAGGTCGCTGGCGATCGCGGGCAGCGAGGTCGAGATCACGGTCGAGTCCATGTTCTCGATGAACAGCGCGCAGGCGACGATCAGCGGCAGCAGCCGCCCGTGGATCACGGGAGTGGTTGCGCCCGGGCCGGGCGTCATGCGGCCGCGCGCTCAGGTCGCATCGATGTCGCCGAGCGCGCGGATCAGCCGCCGCGCGCGCTTGTCGGGCTTGCCCTGCGGCGGCTGGTAGCCGGCGCGCGCGGCGCGCAGCTCGGCGCGACGGGCCTCGCGCGCCTGGCGCGAGGGCTCGGATTCGGCATACAGGGCTTGCGCCACGCTCGCCGGCCCGCGGCTGTCGCTGGTGGCGAGCACCTCGACCTCGAAGTGTTCCTCGCCGCGCACGACGACGATCGCGTCGCCCGCGCGCACCTGGCGCGACGGCTTCGCGCGCTGGCCGCCGACCTCCACCTTGCCGTGCTCCACCGCCTGCTTCGCCAGGCTGCGCGTCCTGAAGAAGCGCGCTGCCCACAGCCAGACGTCGATGCGCACGGCCAGCGTCGCGTCGCCCGCGTCGGGCGGCCCACCGGGTGCCGTCGTGCGCTGGCCGCTCAACGCCGCGCCTCCGCGCCGCCCGCCTGCGCCGGCAGCCGCTCCATGCGCTCAATGCTGCCCGGCGCGGCCAGCCAGCCGTAGTGCGCGTCGACGTCAAGCAGCCGCTTGCGCGCCTGCGCCTGCCGGCCCGCGCGCGCCAGCCGGTCGACTTCGGCCAGTCCGGCGTCGATCCGCGCCTGCAGGCGCGCGTTGCACTGCGCCTCGTCGGCCGCCGGCTCGCCGGGCTCGAGGAGTGCCGCGAGCGCCTTGTTGAATCCCACCGCGCGCGGCAGGGCGTGGCCCTGCCGCGGTTGCACGATGTGGGAGACGTTGGGGATGCACAGTTCCTTCAGGCTGCGGCGCGCGCGCGCGTCGATCGAGATGTTGACCGTGTCCGCCTCGCCGGTGGACTGCACGATGCGCAGCCGCGACCGCACCAAACGCATCAGCTCGCGCGGCGGCGGCGCCACCGCGCCCTCGCCGAACGGATCGCTGCCGGCGAACATCAGCACGCCGCGGAAGACGTCGGCGTAGGCGAACGCCACCAGCTGCGCGGTGCGCGCGCCGCCGGAAAAGCCGGCTACGTACACGCGCTCCGGGTCGACCTTGTAGTGCCTGGTCGCGTAGCCATGGCCGTGCAGCGCGAGCGGCACGCGCCGGCCGAGCATGTTCTGCGCGTTGCCGGAGCGGCGCGCGGAGATGAGGATCAGGCGCTCGCGCTCGAGGATCCCGCGCCAGTCCGTCGGCACGACGAAATCCGGACCCGGCGAGATGAACACGACCAGCCCATAGGTGTCGGCGCCGGGCGGCAGCCCGGGCACGAACAGGTCGTACTGCTCCTTGCCGGTCGTGATCGTCTGGTCGATCACCTGCAGGTGCTGCTGCGCGACGATGCGATCGTATTCCATGCGCGCCAGCGGGCTGAGCAGGCGGTGCGCGATCTCGTCGCGGCCAGCCAGCGGCGAGAGCGCGTCCAGCGTCACCACCTCCGGCGCGCCGGACGCGATCGCGGGCCTCGCCAGCAGGAGGACGGCGCATGCCGCCAGTGCGCGGATCACGGTACCCATGGGCGCCAGGGCATGACTCGGGAGAGACGGCATTCTAGCGGCAGGGCGCGCAAGTTCCGCGTGAGCGGCGTGCGGCGTGCGCGGCGTGTGCGGCGTGCGCGGCGTGCGCGGCGTGCGCGGCGTGCGCGGCGTGCGCGGCGGGAACGCGGGAACGCGGGAACGCGGGAACGGTGGGAGCGGCAGGAGCGGCGCGAATGGCGTGAGCGGAACGAGCGGAGTGAGCGGAGTGAGCGGCGCGCGCATCGCCAAACTGTCATCCCGAGCGCAGCGAGGGATCTGGCCCGGGACGGTTCCGCGGCAAGATCCCTCGCTGCGCTCGGGATGACACCATCGGGGGTTCGGTAACGGCAAGTGGCGGGCTCGGGATCGCGCGCATTGCGTCTCCCGATCGGCGCGTTGCCGGAAGATCCGATCCGATCGTTCGATCCGGGTCCACAGCGCGATCGGCGCGCGCCGTGCCCACCGCCCACCGCCCACAAACGCAAACGGCCGCCCGGAGGCGGCCGTTCCTGACAACCCGTGCGCGCGGATGCGCGCGCCGGTTACTCGGCGGCAGCAGCAGCGGCAGCCGCGGCCTTGGCCTTGGCGTTGCCGGCGAGGTCTTCCTTGATGCGGGCCTTCTTGCCCTCCAGGCCGCGCAGGTAGTACAGCTTGCCGGCGCGCACCGCGCCGCGGCGCTTGACCTCGACCGAGTCGATCGCGGCGCTGTGGACCTGGAACACGCGCTCGACGCCGTAGCCGTGCGAGATCTTGCGCACGGTGAAGGCGGAGTTGAGGCCGGCGTTCTTCTTGCCGATGACCACGCCCTCGTAGGCCTGGACGCGCTCGCGGTTGCCTTCCTTGACCTTGACGTTGACGACGACGGTGTCGCCGGGGCCGAAGTCGGGCAGCTTGCGCTGGGCCTGTTCGGATTCGAAGTTCTGCAGCAGCGTGTTGAGCGAGGGCTTGTTCATGGCGGTGTCTTCGTGTGCTTGCCTGTTGGTGTGGTTGTAGCGCGAGTGCACGTGGACCCGCGTCTTGGCATCGGTGGAGCGAAGCCACGCATTATAGCGGCAATTTCCCTTGCGGGGCTAGGGTTTACGGTGGCCCCGGGCCACCGCCCGGAGAAACGTAGGGTGGGCCCGGCCCACCACCCGCGTGGCCCCACCGTCGCACGACCGTCCCGATGGAGCCGCGGCCTGCCTGGGCAAGGCGGAAGCCCCCGAGCGATGGCCCGGTCCACCGAGCGGCCCGATCCACCGAGCGGTGGGCCAAGGCCCACCCTACTCGTCCAGGAATTCGGCCAGCAGGGCCCGGTCCGCCGGGGACAGGGCTTCGCGGTCCAGCAGGTCCGGGCGGCGCAGCCAGGTGCGGCCCAGGGCCTGCTTGCGGCGCCAGCGGGCGATCTGCGCGTGGTTGCCCGACAGCAGCACGTCCGGGACCGTGCCCAGGGCGTGCTCGACCGGGCGGGTGTAGTGCGGGCAGTCCAGCAGGCCGTCCTCGCCGAAGCTGTCCTGCGCGGCCGACTCGCCGTCGTTCAGTGCGCCCTCCTGCAGCCGGGCGACGGCGTCCACCACCACCGCGGCGGCCAGCTCGCCGCCCGACAGCACGTAGTCGCCGATCGAGAGCTCTTCGTCCACCTCGGCCGCCAGCAGGCGCTCGTCGACGCCCTCGTAGCGGCCGCACAGCAGCACCAGCCGGGGCTCGGCGGCCAGTTCGCGCACCTTGGCCTGGGTCAGCGGCCGGCCCTGCGGGCTGAGGTAGACCACCTTCGCCGGCGCCGGATCGGCGGCACGCGCGGCGGCCAGGCAGGCGCGCAGCGGGTCGACCATCATTACCATTCCGGGACCGCCGCCGAACGGACGGTCGTCGACGCGCCGGTAGTTGCCCTCGGCGTGGTCGCGCGGGTTCCAGCCGTGCAGCGACAGCAGCCCGCGCTCGCGCGCGCGCGCGACCACGCCATGCCCTGCGAGCTGGGCGACGAAGTCGGGGAACAGGCTGACGATGTCGATGCGCATGGGCGGTTTCACTCCTTCCTCAAAACCATCCCTACCAAACCCTCGCCTTGAAGGGGAGGGCTTCAGAACTCGGGATCCCAGTCGACGGTGACGAGGCCGGCTTCGAAATCGACCGAGACGACGTAGTCCGGCTCCAGGAACGGGATCATCCGCTCGCGCTCGCCCTCCACCACCAGCACGTCGTTGGCGCCGGTCGAGAACAGGTGCGAGACGCGGCCGAAATCGACGCCCTCGCGGTTGGCCACGCGCAGGCCCTCGAGGTCGACCCAGTAGTACTCGCCGGGCCTGGGTGGCGGCAGCGCCGAGCGCGGCGCCCAGACTTCGCTGCCGCGCAGCGCCTCGGCGGCGTCGCGGTCCTCGACGCCGGGGAACGTGGCGACCACGCCCTTGGCAGTCACGCGCCCGCGCGCGCCCGACAACTCGCGCTCATGGCCCTGCGCGTCGCGCAGGATCCACGGCTGGTAGCGGAAGACGGCTTGCGCCGGCTCGGTGAACGACTCGAATTTCAGCTCGCCACGCACGCCGAACGCGCCGTGGACCCTGCCCAGCAGGATGCGGCGCGTCGAAGGTTCCATGCCGGCGATGGCCGCGCGGCGCGCGGCCGGGGCGTCAGGCCGCCGGGGCGGCCTTGGCCGCTTCCTTGTACAGGTTGCGGACCTTGTCGGTCATCTGCGCGCCCTGCCCGACCCAGTGGTCGACGCGGGCGATGTCCAGCTCGATGCGCTTCTCGGCGCCGGAGGCGACCGGGTTGTAGTAGCCCACGCGCTCGATGTTGCGGCCGTCGCGCGCGCTGCGCTGGTCGGTGACGATGACGTGGTAGAAGGGGCGCTTCTTGGCGCCGCCGCGGGTGAGGCGGATCTTGACCATGGTGGTTCCGTGTTGCCCAGTCGCCAGGATGGCGAGGTAAGCCGCCGATTATAGCGGACTTCCCGGGCGCGTGTGGAGGCGCTCCCCGGTCGGGACGGGTGGCCGGCGGGAACCGGTCGCGCCCCAGGGGCGCTCCTACAGGGGTTGCCGGGGGTGGCTTGCCAGTGCGCGCGCCAGCAGGTCCATCAGGCCCGGATCTTCGGCGAAGGCGACATCGTCGATCGCCCCGATCGGCTGGACCCCGCGCGAATTGCAGGCGAACGCGGCCCGGAACCCCGCCAGCTCCGGCAGCCCGACCGGTCGCCGCGCCTGCGCCACGCCCAGGCCTTCCAGCCCTGCCTGCAGCAGCCGCTCGCAGGTCCCGCGCAGCGCCGGCGCGTCCGGCCAGGCCACTGCCCGGCCGTCCCAGAAGCCAAGGTTCCACACCGAGCCCTCGCTGACGCGGCCGTCGGCGGTGGCGAACACGGCGTCGTCGCAGCCCGCCCGCCGCGCCTGGCGCGCGTAGTGGAACAGGGGGAAGGTGCCGACGTGCTTGATCCCCGGCAGCGCGCGCTCGTATCGGAAGCTCTTCGCGCGCAGCGGCGACGGGTCCGGTTCCGCCGGCGGCGCGATCGAGACAACCACGTCGACGTCGAAGTCGCGCAGGGGATCGGTCGGGTCGAAGCCGGGGGCGCACACCGTGACGCGGGCGGTGCAATCGGCCATCGCCGCCATCTCGAGCGCAGTTCGCAAACCGTCGAGGACGCGCGCGTCCTCGAGATCGGTTTCGAACAGCGCCTGCGTCGCCTCGCGCAGGCGGCGCAGGTGCAGGTCGAGCCCGCGCACCGCGCGCCCGCGCACCTGCATGGTGGTGAAGTGCCCGTAGTTGCGCAGCGCCAGCGCGCGCAGGTCGCCGGCGTCGGCGACGCGGCCGTTGCACAGGACGAGGTTCATCCCGTCGACCCGCTACGGCGCCAGGCGCCCACGAGGTTCATCGCGCACGGGACCGCGCAACAGCCACCATTCCGGCAGCCCACGACAGGCCTCGCGCTGCGCGCAAGCACGCCATGGCTCAGCGGAACGGCATCCCGCCGCCGCCCATCATCCCGCGCATGCCGCGCATCATGCCCTTCATGCCGCCGCGGCCCAGCTTGCCCATCATCTTTTCCATCTGCTGGTACTGCTTCATCAGCTTGTTGACGTCGGCGGGCGTCATTCCCGCGCCCCTGGCGATGCGCGCGCGGCGCGAGCCGTTGAGCAGCGTCGGGTTGCGGCGCTCCTTCTTCGTCATCGAGTTGATGATCGCGACCATCCGCGGCACTTCCTTGCCGGTGACCTGGGCCTTGACGTGGTCGGGGATCTTGCCGACGCCGGGCAGCTTGTCCATCAGGCCGGACAGGCCGCCCATGTTCTGCATCTGCTCGAGCTGGTCCTTCATGTCGTCGAGGTCGAACTTGCGCCCCTTGGCGACCTTCTCCGCGAGCTTCTGCGCCTTGTCCTTGTCGACCTGCTGCTCGACCTGCTCGACCAGCGACAGCACGTCGCCCATGTCGAGGATGCGGCTGGCGACGCGGTCGGGGTGGAACACGTCCAGCCCGTCGACCTTCTCGCCGGTGCCGATGAACTTGATCGGCTTGCCGGTGACGTAGCGCACGGAGAGCGCGGCGCCGCCGCGGGCGTCGCCGTCGGTCTTGGTCAGCACCACGCCGGTCAGCGGCAGCGCCTCGCCGAAATGCTTCGCGGTGACGGCCGCGTCCTGGCCGGTCATCGAATCGACCACGAACAAGGTCTCGGCCGGATTGACCGCGCCGTGCAGCGCCTTGATCTCGGCCATCATGGCCTCGTCGATCGCCAGTCGGCCGGCGGTGTCGACAATCAGCACGTCGGCGTAGGACTTGCGCGCGTCGTCGATCGCGGCGCGGACGATGTCGACCGGCTTCTGGTCGGCGGCCGACGGGAAGAACAGCACGTCGACCTGCTGCGCCAGCGTCTTCAGCTGCTCGATCGCGGCCGGGCGGTAGACGTCGGCCGACACCACCATCACCTTCTTCTTGCGTCGTTCCTTCAGGTGCTTCGCCAGCTTGGCGACGGTGGTCGTCTTGCCCGCGCCCTGCAGGCCGGCCATCAGGATCACCGCCGGCGCCGGCACGTTGAGGTCGAGGTCGTTGGCGGCCGCGCCCATCACCAGGGTCAGCTCGTCGCGCACGACCTTGATCAAGGCCTGGCCCGGGGTCAGCGACTTGAGCACTTCCTGGCCGACCGCGCGCACCTTGATGCGCTGGACCAGCGCCTGCACCACCGGCAACGCGACGTCGGCCTCGAGCAGCGCGATGCGCACCTCGCGCAGGGCCTCGGTGATGTTGGACTCGGTGAGCCGGCCGCGGCCGCGCAGGCGCTCGATGGTGCCGGACAGGCGCTGGGTCAGGGATTCGAACATGGGCGGAGGCGCGCTCGCGAAAACGGTCGCGGATTATAGCTTGGCGACCCGTCGCGCCCGGCCCGGCGGACACCGGGCGCGCGGCCACCGCGCCCGCGGCGCGCCGGCGTGCGACACTTCGTCGATGACAATCGTTCTCATCGCCGCCCTCCTCTACCTCGCCGCGGCCGCGCTGCTGGTCGCCGGCACGACGCGCAGCCGGCCACGCCCCGGGCACCTGTGGCTGCCGGCGGCGCTGCCGGCGGTGGCGCTGCACGTCGCCTACCACGTGCTGGCCTGGCGCGGCGCGGGCGGCGCCGACATGCATTTCTTCTCGGCGCTGTCGCTGGTCGGCCTGGGCATGGCGCTGCTGACGCTGCTGGTGGGCGCGCGCGGGCGGATGGCGACGCTGGGCGTGGTGGTGTTCCCGATCGCCGCGGCCACCCTCGCCGGCTACGCGGTCTACGGCCACCACCTCGCCGAAGGCCTGGATGCGCGCCTGCAGCTGCACGCCTGGTGCGCGCTGCTGGCCTACGCCACGCTGGCGGTCGCAGCGGTGCTGGCGGTCATGCTCTGGCTGCAGGAGCGCGCGCTGCGGCGCCGCGACTTCCACGCCTGGTTGCGCGTTCTGCCGCCGCTGACCGAGCTGGAGACGCTGCTGTTCCGCACCATCGCGGTGGGCTTCGTGCTGCTGACCGCGACCCTGCTCACGGGCGTGCTGTTCGTCGACGACCTGTTCGCCCAGCACCTGGTCCACAAGACCGTGCTCAGCGTGCTGTCGTGGCTGGCCTTCGGCGCGCTGCTGCTGGGGCGCTGGCGGTTGGGCTGGCGCGGCGCCATCGCGGTGCGCTGGACGCTGGTGGCGATGGCGCTGCTGGTGCTGGCGTTCTTCGGCAGCAAGTTCGTGCTGGAGCTGGTGCTGCAGCGGGCGCCCTGAGGGGCGATCCCGGGCCGGGGAGACCGCCGGGATTGATTATCCCGTTGCAGGGACAATATTTGCATTGACAAATATTGCCGGACGCAGCAGTATGCGCGTCCCATGAACGCCCCTTCTCCCAACGAGCCCTGCAGCGGCGCTACGCTCGGCCTGCTGTTCCGGCAGCTGCGCGACGCGATGTGGGCGCGCATGGAGCGCGAGCTCGCCAGCCTCGGCCACGACCTTACCTTCAGCCAGTACATCACCCTGAAGAAGCTGGCCACCGGCACCGCCGGGGTCACCGACCTGGCCCGGGCGGCCGAGGTCAATCCCGGCGCGATGACGCGGCTGCTCGACCGGCTGGAGGCCAAGGGCCTGGTGGCCCGCTCGGCCGACCCGGCCGACCGTCGCGCGATCAACATCCACCTCACCGATGCCGGCCTGGTCATCTGGCAGGACATCAACAAATGCGGCGAGCGCGTGCGCGAGCGCGCGATGGCCGGCATGAGCGAGGCCGAACGCGAGCAGCTCACCCGCCTGCTCGAGCGCGCCCGCGACAACCTCACCTCAACGGATCCCTGAGCCATGTCCGCCCTCCCCCAAGGCCCGCGACGCGGGCTGCCTTTCGTGATCCCGGCGCTGGCCGCGGCACTGCTGCTGGCCGGTTGCGCGAGCACCCGCGGCCTAGCGCCCGAAGGCCGGCCGACCGAACCGGATTCGCTGGCCTCCGGCCGCAGCCTCGGCCCGCAATCGCTGAGCGATGCCGCGTTCCCCGCCCAGGACTGGTGGAACGCCTTCGGCGACCCGCAGCTGGACGCGCTGGTGCGCGAGGCGCTGCAGGACAGCCCGTCGCTGGCTGCCGCCGACGCGCGCATGCGTCAGGCCCAGGCCCAGGCCGGGCTGGCCGACGCCGCGCGCAAGCCGACGCTCGACGGCAGCGCGCAGTACGCCGTCGCGCAGCTGCCCAAGACCCTCGCACCGGGCGAGCTGAGCGACGAGGTCCTGCACAACGCGGTGCTGACCGTCAGCTTCAAGTGGCCGCTCGACGTGTGGGGCGGCAAGCGCGCCGAATACGAGGCCGCGCTTGGCCAGGCCCATGCGATGAAAGTCGACGCGCAGGCGGCGCGGCTGGCGCTGGCGTCCAACGTCGTGCGCGGCTACGTCGCGCTGGCGCAGTCGTTCGACGCGCTCGACGTGGCGCAGCGCGAGCAGGCGCGCGCGACGCACCTGCACGAGCTCGGCAGGCAGCGCGTCGAGGCCGGCCTCGACAACCAGCTGCAGTTGCGCCAGGCCGAGAGCACCATCGCCGCGGCGCAGCAGCAGGCGCAGGCCGCGCAGCAGCAGATCGACGCCTGGCGCAACGCGCTGGCGGCGCTGCTCGGCAAGGGACCCGACCGCGGGCTCGACATCGCACGCCCGCAACTGCTCGACGCGCCCGCCCCCGCCGTGCCCGCGGTGTTGCCGAGCGAGTTGCTCGGACATCGCCCCGACGTGGTGGCCGCGCGCTGGCGCGTGGAAGCGGCGAGCCGCGGCATCGACGCGGCCAAGGCGAAGTTCAAGCCCAGCGTCAACCTCAGCCTGCTCGCAGGCCTGGCCTCGGCCGGGCTGTCGGACCTGTTCACCAGCGACGCGCTGCTCGGCTTCGGCGGCCCCGCGGTGAGCCTGCCGATCTTCGACGGCGGAAGGCTGCGCAGCAACCTCGCCGCGCGCGACGCCGACTACGACCTCGCGGTCGCCGGCTACAACCAGTCGCTGGTCGGCGCACTGCACGAGGTCACCGACGCGGTGCAGGCGGCGCGCGCGCTCGACGCCCAGGTCACCTCCACCACGCAGGCGCGCGACGCCGCGCAGGCGGCGCTGTCGCTGGCCGACGCGCGCTACCGCGCCGGCCTGGGCACGCAGCTCGACGTGCTGTCCGCGCAGCGCCCGCTGCTGCAGTTCGAGCAGCAACTCGCCGCGCTGCGCGCGCAGCGTTACGCCGCCACGGTCGACCTCGACCGCGCGCTCGGCGGCGGCCTCGTGCCCGCCGCGCCCGACGCCGGCGCTCCCGAATCCAAGTCTCCAGATCTCGCCAGGGCCCCCACGCCATGACCACCGAAATCAATCCCCAAGCCAACGCGCCCGCACCGCAGCCGGCGCCGAAGAACGGCAAGCGCCGCCGCGCGCTGATGATCCTGGCCACCGTCGCCATCCTCGCCGGCATCGCCTGGCTGGCGTACTACCTGTTGTACGCGCGATGGCACCAGGACACCGACGACGCCTACGTGCAGGGCAACATCGTCAGCATCGTGCCGCAGACCACCGGCACGGTCATCGCCATCGACGCCGACGACGGCATGAAGGTCGAAGCGGGGCAGCCGCTGGTGGAGCTCGACCCGAACGACGCCCAGGTCGCCTACGACCAGGCGGTGGCCAACCTCGCCGCCACCGTGCGCCAGGTGCGCGGCCTGTACAGCAGCGTCGACGCCGGGAAGGCCGACCTGCGCGCGCGCAAGGTGGCGGTGGACCAGGCCCGCGCCGACGTCAGGCGCCGCGAGGGGCTCGTCGCCACCGGCGCGGTCTCGCGCGAGGAGCTGGCGCACGCGCGCGACATGCTCGCCGCCGCCGAGGCCGCGCTGTCGGCTTCGGGCGGAGAACTCTCGCGCAGCCGCGCGCTGGTCGACGCCACCACCGTCGGCAGCCAGCCGCAGGTCCAGGCGGCCGCCTCGCAGCTGCGCCAGGCCTACCTCAACCTGCAGCGCACCGCGATCGTCGCGCCGGTCTCCGGCTACGTCGCGCAGCGCAGCGTGCAGTTGGGCCAGCGCGTGCAGCCCGGCGCGACGCTGATGACCATCGTGCCGCTGGAGCAGGTGTGGGTGGAGGCGAACTTCAAGGAGACCCAGCTCACGAAGATGCGCATCGGCCAGCCGGTGGAAGTGCACGCCGACCTCTACGGCGGCGACGTCGAATACGACGGCAAGGTCGCCGCGCTCGGCCTGGGCACGGGCAGCGCGTTCTCGCTGCTGCCGGCGCAGAACGCCAGCGGCAACTGGATCAAGATCGTGCAGCGCGTGCCGGTGCGGATCGAACTGGATCCGAAGCAGCTGGCCGAGCACCCGCTGCGCATCGGCCTGAGCATGGGCGTGGACGTCGCGATCCGCGACCAGTCCGGCCTGATGCTCGCCGGCTCGCGGCCGAAGTCGGCCAAGCCGCTGCTCGCCACCAGCGCCTACGACAGGCAGCTCGCCGACGCCAACGCGCTGATCCGCAAGGTCATCGAACGGAACCTGCCGGCGTCGCACGGCTGACCGCCCCGGGAACCCCATGGCCAACATCGAAGAAATGGAGGAAGGCGCCGGCCTGCCACCGGTGTCGGTGAAGCCCGGCCCGTTCCGGCCGCCGAACATGGCGCTGGCGACGATCGGCATCGCGCTGGCGATGTTCATGCAGGTGCTGGACATCACCATCGCCAACGTCTCGCTGCCCACGATTTCCGGCAACCTCGGCGCCAGTGCGAACCAGGCCGTCTGGGTCATCACCTCGTTCGCGGTCAGCAATGCGATCGCGCTGCCGCTGACGGGCTTCCTGACGCGCCGGTTCGGCGAGCGCCGCCTGTTCATCTGGGCCACGTTCGCGTTCGCGATCGCCTCGCTGCTGTGCGGCCTGGCCAACTCGATGGGAATGCTGGTGGCCGCGCGCGCGGTGCAGGGCTTCGTCGCTGGCCCCATGTACCCGGTGGCGCAGGCACTGATGATCTCGATCTACCCGCCTGCCAAGCGCGGGCAGGCGATCGCGCTGCTGGCGATGGTGACCGTCGTCGCGCCGATCGCGGGCCCGATCCTGGGCGGCTGGATCACCGACAACTACAGCTGGGAATGGATCTTCTTCATCAACGTGCCGATCGGCATCTTCGTCAGCTTCGTGGTCGCCAGCCAGCTGCGCGGCCGGCCGGAGAAGCTGGACAAGCCGCGGATGGACTATGTCGGCCTGGCGACGCTGGTGGTCGGCGTGGGCGCGCTGCAGGTCCTGCTCGACCTGGGCAACGACGAGGACTGGTTCAACTCCACCAAGATCGTGGTGCTGGCGATCGTCGCGGTGATCGCGCTGGCCGTGTTCTTCATCTGGGAGCTCACCGACGACGACCCGGTCGTCGACCTGCGCCTGTTCCGCCATCGCAACTTCGCCAGCGGCACGGTCGCGCTGGTCCTGGCCTACGCCGCGTTCTTCTCGGTCGCGCTGATCATCCCGCTGTGGCTGCAGCGCAACCTCGGGTACACGGCGATCTGGGCGGGCCTGGCGACCGCGCCCATCGGCGTGCTGCCGGTGCTGCTGACGCCGTTCGTGGGCAAGTACGCGGGCCGGTTCGACCTGCGCGTCGTGGCGAGCCTGGCATTCGTCGCGATGGCCGCCACCAGCTTCGCGCGCGCCGGCTTCAACCTCGACGTCGACTTCGGGCGCGTGGCGATGGTGCAGCTCTGGATGGGCCTGGGCGTCGCGCTGTTCTTCATGCCGGTGCTCACGATCCTGCTGTCGGACCTGGAGCCGCACGAAATCGCGTCGGGCTCGGGCGTGGCGACGTTCTTCCGCACCCTGGGCGGCAGCTTCGCCGCCTCGCTCACCACCTGGGCCTGGAACCAGCGCACCGTCATCCACCACGCGCAGCTCACCGAGCATGCCCCCGCCACCGACCCGGCGATCCAGCGGACCGTCGAGGCGATCGGCCAGGGCGACCTGCAGCGCGGCGCGATGCTGCTCGACCACATGATCTTCCAGCAGGCCGCGCAGATCGGCTTCAACGAGATCTTCCACCTGCTCGGCATCCTGTTCATCGTGGTGATAGTGTTCGTCTGGCTCGCCAGGCCGCCGTTCGGGGCCAAGGCCGGCGGCGAGGCGGCCGGCGGGCACTGACCCCGGCTTCCTGCAGCAGCGTCTCGGAAAAACCGCCGCTCAGGCGGCGTCGAGCGCGTCCGCCAGCCGCTCGACGGCGACGACCTCCATGCCCTTGTAGCTGCCGGCCTTCGGCGCGTTCGCCCTGGGCACGATCGCGCGCTTGAAGCCGTGCGTGGCGGCTTCCTTCAGCCGCTCCTCGCCGTTGGGTACCGGGCGGATCTCGCCCGACAGCCCGACCTCGCCGAACGCCACCGTCTTCTCCGCCAGCGGCGCGTCGCGCAGCGACGACAGCACCGACAGCAGCACCGGCAGGTCGGCCGCGGTTTCCTGCACGCGGATGCCGCCGACCACGTTGACGAACACGTCCTGGTCGCCCACCGCGATGCCGCCGTGGCGATGCAGCACTGCCAGCAGCATCGCCAGCCGGTTCTGCTCCAGGCCCACGGCCACGCGGCGCGGGTTGGACAGCGGCGAGGAATCCACCAGCGCCTGCACTTCCACCAGCAGCGGCCGCGTGCCTTCGCGCGTGACCATCACGCAGCTGCCCGGCTGCCGCGTGCTGCCCCCCGAGAGGAAGATCGCGGACGGGTTGGGCACTTCCTTCAGGCCCTTCTCGCCCATCGCGAACACGCCCAGCTCGTTGACCGCGCCGAAGCGGTTCTTGAACGCGCGCAGCACGCGGAACCGGCTGCCGCTGTCGCCCTCGAAGTACAGCACCGCGTCGACCATGTGCTCGAGCACGCGCGGGCCGGCGATGCCGCCTTCCTTGGTGACGTGGCCGACGAGGAAGATCGCGGCGCCGGTTTCCTTGGCGTAGCGCACCAGCCGCGCGGCCGACTCGCGCACCTGGCTCACCGAGCCGGGCGCGGCGGTGAGCGATTCGGTCCACAGGGTCTGGATCGAGTCGGCGACGATGAGCCTGGGCCGTTGCGTGGCGGCCTGCTCGAGGATGCGCTCCACGCAGGTCTCGGCCAGCGCGTCGACGCCATCGAGCGGCAGCTCCAGCCGCGCGCCGCGGCCGGCGACCTGCGCCAGCGATTCCTCGCCGGTGACGTAGAGCCCGGGCAGCGTCGTGGCCATCTTCGCGATCGCCTGCAGCAGCAGGGTCGACTTGCCGATCCCGGGATCGCCGCCGACCAGCACCACCGCGCCTTCCACCAGGCCGCCGCCGAGCACGCGGTCGAACTCGCCGATGCCGGTGGACACGCGCGCGTCCTCGTGGTGGCGCACGTCCTTGAGCGCGGTCACCCGCGGCGGGTCGACCTTGCCGGCCCAGCCGCCGCGGCGCGACGCCGGCGACTTCGCGGCGGCCGCGGACTCGAGCACGATCTCCGACAGCGAGTTCCAGGCGCCGCATTCGCCGCACTGGCCCTGCCACTTGCTGGATTCGGCGCCGCATTCGCTGCAGACGTAGGCGGTCCTGGCCTTGGCCATGCGCGGGTTCCGGAAAGAAAGGGAATGGGCAGGATAGCCGGCGCGGGTCGCGGCGGACGAGACGCGGCGACGGCCAGTCGCGGCTTCCGCCGCGCCTGCAACGTCAACAAGCGCTGGGATCAGGCGGGACTGGTCAAGCAGGACTGGCCAAGCAGGACTGGACCAGGCAGGAGCGGCGGAAGCCGCGACCCGGTAGCCGAATGACGCCTCGTGGCTACGCCGATCTCGCCCCGTCGCCCTCGGGCATCGACGCGCCATTGCCGCCGCTGAGGTTTCCCTCCTCCGCGACCGTGCCGTCGGCCTCGCGCTGGCGGATGATCTTCGCCGCCTGCGCATCGGCCGCGACGCGGTGCTGCAGCGACTTGCACAGCTCGATGCCGGCCGCGGTGAGCTGCAGCGGGTCGGTGTCGATCGTGACCAGCCCGCTGTCGATCAGGCGCTGGTGGATCCTGGTGTCGCCCGACTCCAGCGGCAGGCACTGGTCGATCCGTTGCAGCACCTCGAGCAGGGCGAGGTCTTCGAGGGCGATCGGGTCCATGGGGCTTGCTCGGACGCTTCTGGGATGGTGCCGGAAACAGGAGTCGAACCTGCGACCTACGCATTACGAATGCGCCGCTCTACCAACTGAGCTATTCCGGCATTTTTGCCCTGCCCCGGCCGCGGCCGGGCGACGCGGCGGGCCGCATCGGGGCGTGAATTCTAGGTTTGCGCGCCGGCAGGGTCAATCGACCAGCTGCACGCGCAGCTCCTTGGGCAGCGCGAACACCATGCTCTCGGGCTCCCCCGAGAGCTCGCGCACGCCGCTGGCGGCGCCGAGGGCATGCAGGCGGTCGATCACGCCCTGCACCAGCACGTCCGGTGCGGAGGCGCCCGCGGTCACGCCGACGTGGCGGCGGCCCTCGACCCAGCGCGGGTCGATCTCGTCGGCGCCGTCGATCAGGTAGGCCTCCACGCCCTCGCGCTCGGCCAGCTCGCGCAGGCGGTTGGAATTGGAGCTGTTGGGCGAGCCGACCACCAGCACCAGGTCGCACTGCGCGGCCAGTTCGCGCACCGCGTCCTGGCGGTTCTGGGTGGCGTAGCAGATGTCGTCGTTCTTCGGGCCCTGGACCTTCGGGAAACGATCCTTCAGCGCCTCGATCACGCCGCGCGTGTCGTCCACCGACAGCGTGGTCTGGGTGGTGTAGGCGAGGTTGTCCGGCTGCGCGACCTCGAGCGCGGAGACGTCCTCGACGTCCTCGACCAGGTAGATGCGTCCGCTGCCGCCCTCGCGGTCCCACTGGCCCATCGTGCCTTCCACCTCGGGATGGCCGGCGTGGCCGATCAGCACCACGTCGCGGCCGGCGCGGCAGTGGCGCGCGACCTCGAAGTGCACCTTGGTCACCAGCGGGCAGGTCGCGTCGAACACCTTCAGCGCGCGCCGCGCCGCCTCGTTGCGCACCGCCTGCGAGACGCCGTGCGCGCTGAAGATCACGGTGGCGCCGTCGGGCACCTCGTGCAGTTCCTCGACGAAGATGGCGCCGCGCTGCTTGAGGTCGTCGACCACGTAGCGGTTGTGCACAACTTCATGGCGCACGTAGATCGGCGCGCCGAGCGTCTCGATCGCGCGCTTGACGATCTCGATCGCGCGATCGACGCCGGCGCAGAAGCCGCGGGGGTTGGCGAGGACGATGTCCATGAAGCCGATTTTACCGGAGACCGGACCTTCGCGCCCCGATTCGGCCGTCGAAGCAATTCCCGCATGGCACCTGCGCCCCTCTCCCGCTTGCGGGGTGAGGACGGCCCGCTTGCGCGGCACTGCCGCTGCGCCGGGCTGGGATGGGGTGAGGGAGCCTCAGGTCGCCGGGATCCTGCACAAGCCAGGAGCCAACGTTCATGGATCCCCGCCTTCGCGGGGATGACGCCTGATGGCTTGCAGGAGAAGGCTGGGTGAGGGAGCCAGATCGCCGCGCAGCCGCCGAAGTCGCGGCCAGCGTCCGTGGATCCCCGCCTTCGCGGGGATGACGACATCCGGGATTCCTTCCTCGCAAGGTGGCGCCGGACCTGACTCGTGGACGACGCCGTATCGGAAACCGCCCCCGGCAGCTCACCCGGCGCGACCAGCCCGTTCGCGCCCCAGCGGCGCTCCTACGGCTTGCGACCCGCTGCAGGCTTGCGCTGGAACAGGCCGAACAGCGCGATCCCGATCGCCCCGCCCACGATCGCCGAATCGGCGATGTTGAACGAGGGCCAGTAGTGGTCGCGCCAGTACCACTGGATGAAGTCGACGACGTGGCCGTGCACCAGCCGGTCGATCACGTTGCCCAGCGCGCCGCCCACGACCAGTGCGAACGGCAATGCAGTGCGCCAGTCGCCGCGCGGCGTGCGCGAGAGCCAGTAGCCGAGCAGGCCGCTGATGCCGATCGCCAGCGCGCTGAACAGCCAGGTCTGCCAGCCGCCGGCGTCGGACAGGAAGCTGAACGCAGCGCCGGTGTTGTAGGTGCGGTACCAGTTCCAGAAGCCGTCGATCACCGGGATCGCCCGGTACTCGGGCAGGCTGGACAGCACCCAGGCCTTGCTCCACTGGTCGAACGCGATGACGACGATCGACAGGAGCAGCCAGGGCAGCGCGTTGGGTTTGGGGTGTGGAGTCATGCTTCTCGCTCGTCATCCCCGCAAAGGCGGGGATCCAGTGACTTTGCCTGGGCGTGCCTGAAGTCGCTGGATTCCCGCCTTCGCGGGAATGACGACTCAGTGATCCTCAGAACCACTTCCGATCCTCGCCCGGCCCCTCGACGTTCGACACGCAGCGCCCGCACAGCTGCGGGTGCGCCGGGTCGCCGCCCACGTCCGCGCGGTGCTGCCAGCAACGCACGCACTTGGCCTTGGACGTCGGCGTCGCCAGCACGGCGATGTCGTGGGCATCGCCGTCGGCGACGATGGACACGTCGCCGCTGATGAACAGGAAGCGCAGCTCGTCGACCAGCGGCGCCAGCCAGTTCTGGTCGGAGACGCCGCATTGCAGGCCGATCTCCGCCTCCAGCGCCGCGCCGATCCGGCCCTCGGCGCGCATCGGCTCGAGCACCTTGGCGACCTGCTCGCGCAGCGCCAGCAGCGCGTCGATGTCCTTGGCCGACAGCGCCGCCGCGTCTTCCAGCGGCGCGAGGCCGTCGTACCAGGTGGCGAAGAGCACGTTGCCCTCGCGCGCGCCTCCCGCGGGCGCGGGCAGGTGGCCCCACATCTCGTCGGCGGTGAAGCTCAGGACCGGCGCGATCCAGCGCACGAAGGCTTCCGCGATGCGGTACATCGCGCTCTGCGCGCTGCGGCGACCGCGCGAGTCCTCCGGCATCGTGTACAGCCGGTCCTTGGTGACGTCGAGGTACAGCGAGCCGAGGTCGACGCTGCAGAAGTTGAGCAGCGCCTGCACGATCTCCGCGAAGTCGTAGCGCGCATAGGCGGCCGCGATCCGCTCCTGCAGCTCGAACGCGCGGTGCACGATCCAGCGGTCGAGCGCGACCATGTCGTCGAGCGGGCGCAGGTGCGCGGCCGGGTCGAAGCCGTGCAGGTTGCCGAGCAGGAAGCGCGCGGTGTTGCGGATGCGGCGATAGGCGTCGGCGTTGCGCTTGAGGATCTCCTGCGACAGCGACATCTCGTTGCTGTAGTCGGCCGACGCGATCCACAGGCGCAGGATGTCCGCGCCCAGGGTCTTCATGATCTCCTGCGGCTCGATGCCGTTGCCGAGCGACTTGGACATCTTGCGGCCGTGCTCGTCGACCGTGAAGCCATGGGTCAGGCACTGCCGGTACGGCGCGGCCCTGTCGATCGCCACGCCGGTGAGCAGCGAGGACTGGAACCAGCCGCGATGCTGGTCCGAGCCCTCCAGGTACAGGTCGGCCGGCTTGCCGAGCCCGCGTTCGAGCAGCACGGCTTCGTGGGTGACGCCGGAGTCGAACCAGACGTCGAGGATGTCGGTGATCCTGTCGTAGTCCTTCGCCTCGTCGCCGAGCAGCTCGGCCGGATCGAGCGCGTACCACGCGTCGACGCCTTCCTTCTCGACGCGTTCGGCGACCTGCCGCATGAGCTCCGTGCTCCGCGGATGCGGTTCGCCGCTCTCGCGGTGCACGAACAGTGCGATCGGCACGCCCCAGGTGCGCTGGCGCGAGATCGTCCAGTCCGGACGACCCTCGACCATGCCGGCGATGCGCGCCTCGCCCCACGCCGGGTACCACTCGACGCCCTCGATGGCCGCGAGCGCGTCGCGGCGCAGGTGGGCCTGCTCCATCGAGATGAACCACTGCGGCGTGGCGCGGAACGCCACCGGCGTCTTGTGCCGCCAGCAGTGCGGATAGCTGTGCTCGAACTTCGCGAACGCCAGCAGCGCGCCGCTGCCGCGCAACACCTCGACGATCGCGTCGTTGGCCTTCCAGATGTGCAGCCCGGCAAGCGGCACGCCATCGGCCGGCGGCGTCGACGGCAGGTAGACGCCACGCCCGTCGACCGGGTTGAGCTGCGCCGCGGAATACTTCTCGACCAGGCCGTACTGCTGGCCGGCGACGAAGTCCTCCTGGCCGTGGCCCGGCGCGGTGTGCACGGCGCCGGTGCCGTCTTCGGCCGACACGTGCTCGGCGAGGATCAGCGGGATGTCGCGCTCGCCGTAGAACGGATGCGCCAGCAGCATGCCTTCGAGCGCGGCGCCGGTGGCGTGGCCGTGCACGACCACGTCCTCCACGCCGTAGCGATGCAGCGCCTTGTCCACCAGCCCGGACGCCAGCACCAGCCAGCGCGGCCTGCCGTCGTGCGCCGGCCCTTCGACCAGCGCGTACTCGAGCTCGCCGCCGAGCGACACCGCCAGCGACGCGGGCAGCGTCCACGGCGTGGTGGTCCAGATCGGCACCGCGACCTCGACGCCTTGCGGCAGCGCCGCGCCGAACGCGCGCGCCAGCGCCTGCGAATCGCGCGCGGCGTAGGCCACGTCGACCGCCGGAGAGACCTTGTCGTGGTATTCGATCTCCGCCTCGGCCAGCGCCGAGCCGCAGTCGAAGCACCAGTACACGGGCTTCACGCCGCGCACCAGATGGCCGTTGTCGATCACCTTGGCCAGCGCGCGCATCTCGTCGGCCTCGAAGCGGAAGTCGAGCGTGCGGTACGGGTGGTCCCAGTCGCCAATCACGCCCAGGCGCTTGAAGTCGCGCATCTGCAGCTCGATCTGCGACAGCGCGTACTCGCGGCACTTGGCGCGAAATTCCGCCGCGTCGAGCTTCACGCCGACCTTGCCGTACTTCTTCTCGATCGCGATCTCGATCGGCAGGCCGTGGCAGTCCCAGCCCGGGATGTAGGGCGCGTCGAAGCCGGCGATCGTCTTCGACTTGACGATGATGTCCTTGAGGATCTTGTTGACCGCGTGGCCCAGGTGGATCACGCCGTTGGCATAGGGCGGGCCGTCGTGCAGCACGAAGCGCGGTCGGCCGCCGGCCTGCTCGCGCAGGCGCGCGTACAGCCCTTCCGATTCCCAGCGCGCCAGCGTCGCGGGCTCGCGCTTGGGCAGGTCGCCGCGCATCGGGAACTGCGTCGCCGGCAGGTGGAGGGTCGCCTTGTAGCGCTGGCTGTCGTCGGCTGGATCCTGGCTCACGCGGTCGCCTGTCATCGGGATGCTTCAAGTGGAAGGTCGGCACGCGGGCGTGCGGTTTCTTTGCCGGGCGCGGGCGCGCCGGCCTGCGCCAGCAACGCGCGGGCGCGCGCGGCGTCGCGGTCCATCTGCGCGACCAGCGACGGCAGGTCCGGGAACTTCTCCTCGTCGCGCAGCCTGGCGACGAACTCGACCTCGATCCGGCGCCCGTACAGGTCGCCGTCGAAGTCGAACAGGTGCGCCTCGAGCAGCGGCTCGATCCCGCCCACCGTCGGCCGCGTGCCGAAGCTCGCCACCGACGGCCATGGCTGCGCATCGACGCCGTGCACGCGCGTGGCGTAGATCCCCGACAACGCCGGCACCTTGCGATCGAAGCGCAGGTTGGCGGTCGGGTAGCCGAGCGTGCGCCCGAGCTGCCGTCCGCGCACCACCCGCCCGCCGATCGCGTAGGGCTGGCCGAGCAGGCGCGTGGCGGCGTCGAAATCGCCGGCCCCGAGCGCGGCGCGGATGCGGGTGCTGGACACGCGCTCGCCGTCGAGCAGCACCGGCGCGATCTCCGCCGCGGTGAAGCCGTGCGCGGCGCCCTCGCGCCGCAGCGTGGCCAGGTCGCCGGCGCGGCGGTGGCCGAAGCGGAAGCCCGGGCCGACGTGCACCTCGCGCGCCGACAGGCGCCGCACCAGCACCGCGCGCACGAACGCCTCCGGCGACATCGCCACCATCCGCGCATCGAAGCGCAACAGGCCGACGAGTTCGGCCCCGAGCCCGCGCAGGCCCTCGAACTTCGCCCGCGGCAACTGCAGCCTGGGCGGCGGCGCGGACGCGGCGAAGTACTCGCGCGGCAGCGGCTCGAACGCCAGCGCCACCAGCGGCAGCCCCAGCGCGCGCGCGCGGCCGGCCGCGTGCCGCACCAGCGCGCGATGGCCCAGGTGCAGGCCGTCGAAGGCGCCGATGCAGACCACACTGCCGTTGGGGCACAGGGGCCCGCCTTCGACGTCGCGGAACAGCCGGTTCATGGAATCTCGTTGGCGGGCATCCCGGCCGCGCAGCGCCGGGAGCTGCGGGGGATCCGCGCTGCCCAAGGCCGAAAAGTATAGCGGCGGGCGCGGCATACCCGAGGCAGGCGGCGCCATCGCCGCCTCAATGGTCGCGCAGCTCGCGCAGGCGCCAGCCCATCGCCACCAGCGCCAGCCCGTAGGCGGCCACGCCGGCCGCGACCAGTGCCAGCAGCCAGAAGATGCGCTGCGGCACCGGCGCCGAGGTGAAATCCGGCGCCCAGTGCAGTCCCGCCAACACGACGGCGCACAGCGCCGCGCAGGCCACCACCAGGCGGACCGCGAAGCGCGTCCAGCCCGGCTGCGGCTCGAACACCCCGTCGCGGCGCAGCCAGCGCCACAGCAGCGCGAGGTTGAGGTAGCTCGACAGCGCGCTGGCGATCCCCAGCGCCAGGTGCAGGCCCGGCGTCCTGGCGAGCGCCGCCCACAGGCCGGCCTCCCGCGTGGCGGCCGGCACCCAGAGCACGTACAGCAGCGCGAGCAGGGCGAAGTTGAGCAGCATGTTCGCCACCAGCGCGGAGACGCCCGCCCGCACCGGCGTGCGCGTGTCCTGGCGCGCATAGAACGCCGGCAGCACCACCTTCACCAGCGCGAACGCCGGCAGCCCGAAGCTCAGCCCGAGCACCGACAGCGCCGCCATGCTGGTGTCGAACGCGGTGAACCGCCCGTGCTGGAACAGCGTCGCCACCAGCGGCTGCGCCAGCAGCATCAGCCCGAGCATCGCCGGCACCGCGATCAGCAGGGTGTTGCGCAGGCCCCAGTCCAGCGCCCGCGAGAAGCCCGCGCGGTCGGAATTGACGTGGTGGCGCGACAGCGACGGCAGGATCACCGTGCCCAGCGCGATCGCGAACAGCCCCAGCGGCAGCTCGAGGAAGCGGTCGGCCTGCGACAGCCAGGTCTGCGAGCCGACGTACAGGTAGGAGGCCAGCACCGTGTCCAGCAGCAGGTTGATCTGCGCCACGGACGAGCCGAACAGGGTCGGCACCATCAGCTTCATCACCCGGCGCACGTCGGGATGGCGCCAGCCCCAGGCCGGCAGCGCCAGCAGGTCCAGCCCGCGCAGCGCCGGCAGCTGGAACAGCAACTGCAGCAGGCCGGCGACCAGCACCGCCCAGCCCATCGCCAGGATCGGCACCTGCAGCCGCGGCGCCAGCCACAGCGCGCCGGCGATCATGCACAGGTTGAGGATCACCGGCGTCAGCGCCGGCAGCCCGAAGCGCCCGAAGCTGTTGAGCGCGCCGCCGGCCAGCGCGGTGAGCGAGACGAACAGCAGGAACGGGAAGGTCAGCCGCAGCAGGTGGACCACCAGCCCGAACCTGGCCGGCTCGTCGATCGCGCCCGGGTTGAACAGCATCGCCACCTGCGGCGTGAAGATCAGGCCCAGCGCCGTGACCACCAGCAGGATCCCGCCCAGGGTGCCGGAGACGTTGGCCACCAGCGCCTTGAGGTCGGCGTGCGGCCGCGTCTCCTTGACCTGCGTGAAGACCGGGACGAAGGCGGTGGAGAACGACCCCTCGGCGAACAGCCGGCGCAGGAAGTTGGGGATGCGGAAGGCCACCCAGAACGCGTCGGTGGCGGCGTTGGCGCCGAAGGCGTAGTTGATCGCCTGGTCCCGGACCAGGCCCAGCACCCGCGAGACCATGGTCATGCTGCTGAACGACAGCAGCCCGCGCAGCATCCCGGGCCGGCTCATGCCCGCCCCCCGGCCCATGCGGGGTTGTTGACGCAAGCCGCTGAATTGCCCATAATTTCCCGTTCGTTTCCCCGTCCAACGCTCAACCCCGGCCGCGCCGGGACATCCAGGAATTCATTGTGGCCAACATCAAGTCCGCCAAGAAGCGCGCCAAGCAGGCCGTCGTGCGCAACATGCGCAACAGCAGCCAGCGTTCGATGCTGCGCACCGCCGTCAAGAAGGTGCTCAAGGCCCTCGAGGCCAACGACGCCCCCGGCGCCCAGGAAGCCTTCAACGCCGCCCAGCCGATCCTCGACCGCTTCAGCGCCCGCGGCCTGATCCACAAGAACAAGGCCGCCCGCCACAAGAGCCGCCTGGTCGCGCGCATCAAGGCGCTCAAGGCCGCCTGAGGCAGCGCCGCCCGGCCCGACGGCCGGCACGCAGCGCACGAAAAACCCGGCCCGCGCCGGGTTTTTTGCTGCCCGCGCCTCAGCCGGCATCGTGGCCGGCTGCACCATCGGCCGCGGCCGCCTCGCGCGCTTCTTCGCGCAACCGGTCGAAGAAGGCCTGCACCTCGAGCATGATCGGCCAGGTGCCCTCGCGGCCGATCGCCGAGGCCATGAACCACGGCTGTTCCCAGCCCAGCGCCGCGACGATCTCGTCCGCCTTCTCGCGCGCCTCGTCCTCGAACATCAGGTCGGCCTTGTTGAGCACCAGCCAGCGCGGCTTGTCCAGCATCGCCGGGTCGTACTTGCGCAGTTCGTGCTCGATCGCGCGCACCTGCTCGACCGGGTCGGCGTCCACCCCGCCCTCCATCGGCGCGATGTCGACCAGGTGCAGCAGCAGCCGCGTGCGCTGCACGTGGCGCAGGAACAGCGCGCCCAGGCCGGCGCCGTCGGCCGCGCCCTCGATCAGGCCGGGAATGTCGGCAATCACGAAGCTGCGCCCGGGCTCCACGCTGACCACGCCCAGGTTCGGATAGAGGGTGGTGAACGGATAGTCCGCGACCTTGGGCGTGGCCGCCGAAACCGCGCGGATGAAGGTGCTCTTGCCCGCGTTGGGGAAGCCGAGCAGGCCGACGTCGGCCAGCAGCTTGAGCTCGAGCCGCAGCACGCGCTCCTCGCCCTCGCCGCCCGGCGTGGACTGGCGCGGCGAGCGGTTGATCGAACTCTTGAAGTGCATGTTGCCCAGGCCGCCCTTGCCGCCGCGCGCGACCAGCAGGCGGTCGCCGTGGCCGGTCAGGTCGCCGATCACCTCGTCGGTGGCGACGTTGATCACCTCGGTGCCGACCGGCACGACGATGGTGGCGTCCTCGCCGCCCTTGCCGTAGCGCTGCTGGCCCATGCCGTTCTCGCCGCGCTGGGCGCGGAACTGCTTCTGGTGGCGGAAGTCGACCAGGGTGTTGAGGTTCTCGGACGCCTCCAGCCACACGCTGCCGCCGTCGCCGCCGTCGCCGCCGTCGGGGCCACCGAGCGGGATGAACTTCTCGCGCCGGAAACCGACGCAGCCGTTGCCGCCGTTGCCGGCGGTGACGGTGATTTCGGCTTCGTCGACGAGTTTCATGGGATTCGGGATTCTGGATTGGGGGTTCGAAACGGCGGCAGCGAAAGCCTAACGGGTTGCGGGCAGGACTGCAGTGCCGCCTTCCGGACGCGGTGGCGGAATGGCGGCGGGCATCTCCGCGAATGCACCGCAATCTCTTCCGGTGTCATCCCGAGCGAAGCGAGGGATCTGCCTTACGGTTGGCACGAGGCAGATCCCTCGCTTCGCTCGGGACGACACCATCCAGGCCATCGCGATCATTGCGGCGCAGAAGCAGCGGGCAAGAACTCCTCCGAATCGGAAATCCCACTCCTGGATACCTGCTTCCAAACGAAAAACCCCGCCGAAGCGGGGTCTTCGTTCATCGCAACCCGGCGCTTACGCCCCGGCGACGACGCTCACCGTGCGGCGCTTCTTCGGGCCCTTGGTCGCGAACTCGACCTTGCCGTCGACGAGCGCAAACAGGGTGTGGTCGCGGCCCAGGCCGACGCCGGGACCCGGATGGAACTGCGTGCCGCGCTGGCGGACGATGATGTTGCCGGCCTCGATGGCCTGGCCGCCGAACATCTTCACGCCGAGATATTTCGGGTTGGAGTCGCGGCCGTTGCGCGAGGAACCTACGCCCTTTTTGTGTGCCATGGCTGCTTCTCCTTACTTGCTGCCACCGGCGATGCCGGTGATCTCGATTTCGGTGTAATGCTGCCGGTGGCCCATCTGCTTGCGATGGTGCTTGCGGCGGCGGAACTTGACGATGCGGACCTTGTCGGCGCGGCCGTGGCCGACGACCTTCGCGGTGACGCTGGCGCCCTTGAGCGCGTCGCCGACCTTGATGCCGTCGCCGTCGCCGAGCATGAGCACGTTGTCGAACGTGATCTCCTTGCCGGCCTCGTGCTCGCCGAGCAGCTCGACGCGGAGCGTCTCGCCCTTCATCACGCGGTATTGCTTACCGCCGGTGACCAGAACTGCGTACATGTTTGCGTTTCCTGATTTCGCGGCCTTCGAGGGCCTGGATCTTCTGTAGTTCTTCTTGGCCTGCACGCCATCGAGGGCGGACAGAAGCGGAATTGTAGGGGTTTCAGAGGGTTAGGGTCAACTGGACTTGTGCCGGGACGAAAAGGCCGGGGCCGGAGTTGGCCGGCGGAAATCAAAAGCAGGCGACCGGTCGGTACGCGGGCCCACGGACGGGTGGGAGGGCCTCGCTCTTCCCTCGGCAGGGCGTCCTGCCCTGACGAGGGCGCCGGCCATCCATGGCCGGCTTGACGCGAGGCCCTCCCACCCGTCCGTTCGGATGGTTTCGTGGTTGCCCACCTGCATGGGGAAAGGATCGCGGGTGTCGGGGCGGGAGCCCCGACCTGGGGCATTCGGAAGTGGAGGCCCGGGAAATGGGCGGACGGGCGACTCAAAACCTGCCGTCTTTTGCTTTTAATTCAATCAATTATCAGTCCCTGCGCCCGTACGGCGCTCCCGATCCGGCTTTGCTCAAAGCACCCGGGCACGACCCGAGCGGGTGGGTGGGGTGGGGTTCGCGTCAAGCCGGCCATGGATGGCCGGCGCCCCCGTCAAGGCAGGACGCCTTGCCGGGGGAAGAGCGAACCCCACCCCGCCCGCCCGCGGGCCCGCGCCACTTCAAGCCCCTGCTCGTCGCGTCGCCCCGCACTACGCGAAACCTTCACCAACCTCACCCGCGAACCCCCGCCCTGAACGGTTACGTCGCACCCCGCGCGACCGCCGGATCGCATGCTGGCGTCCGCGCGATTTGCCCCCAAATCGGTGGCTCGCTACGCTCCCCTGTTCGGTCCCGATCCGCTCGGCGGCCGCCCTTCCCCGCATCCAAGGCCCGACCCCACCGATGGCGATGGACACCATCCGCATCCGCGGAGCCCGTACCCACAACCTGAAGAACCTCGACCTCGACCTGCCGCGCGACAAGCTGATCGTGATCACGGGCCTGTCGGGCTCGGGCAAGTCGTCGCTGGCGTTCGACACCATCTACGCCGAGGGCCAGCGCCGCTACGTCGAGTCGCTC